>Ga0265296_1000126_pt1 | contig 151607 bp, 156 predicted proteins | sample MunlanPumphouse1_FD_189073 | JGI IMG/M metagenome (GOLD analysis project Ga0265296, IMG submission 189073) | Groundwater microbial communities from a municipal landfill in Southern Ontario, Canada - Pumphouse #1 | ecosystem: Environmental > Aquatic > Deep subsurface > Groundwater | place...
TCGACAAGGTGCTGGTGCATCAGGGCCTGACGACACTCGATGTTCTGGCGATCGGCCTGATCTCGGTCGTCGTGTTCGAGAGCTTCCTCGGGGGGCTCCGTTCCTACGTCTTCACCCACACGACCAGCCGGGTCGACGTCGAGCTCGGGAGCAAACTCTACCGTCACCTGCTGAACCTCCCGCTCGCCTATTTCGAGTCGCGTCGCGTCGGCGACACCATTGCCCGCGTCCGCGAGCTGGAAACCATCCGCGAATTCCTGACCTCGTCGTCGGTCACCCTCATCGTCGATCTGTTGTTCACGGTCATCTTCCTCGTCGTGATGTGGTTCTCTTCGCCCTACCTGCTCGCGATCGTCATCGCGTCGATCGTGCTCTACGCCATCATCTGCTTCCTGATCACGCCACCGCTGCGCAAGCGCATCGAGGAGCGCTTTTCAGCGCAACGCCGAGAGCCAGGCCTTCCTCGTCGAAAGCATTACCGGCGTGCAGACACTGAAAGCCGCCGCCGTCGAACCGCAGATGCAGGTGCGGTGGGAACGGCTGCTGGCGGCCTATGTCAAGGCGGGGTTCAAGGCAGCGAAACTCAACATCTGGGGCGGTCAAGCCATCCAGCTGACCAGCAAGCTTTCGACCGCGCTCATTCTCTATGTCGGGGCCAAGTTGGCGATCGGCGGCCACATCACCGTCGGCGAGCTGGTTGCGTTCAACATGCTGGCGGGACGGGTTGCCGAACCCGTTCTGCGCCTCGCCGGCCTGTGGCAGCAGTTTCAGGAGGCGCGGGTCGGGGTCGACCGGCCGGCTGCGGTCGGTCGAGGCGGCCGAATCCGGCGTGATCCGCGCCATCGCCGTGCGCGAGGGCGAGCATGTGCGCGCGGGCCAGCCGCTGATCGAACTGGACCCGACCTTCGCCGCCGCCGACGCCGACACGGCGCGGGCCGAGCTGGCCTCGGCCCTGCTGACCCGGGCCCGGGCCGAGGCCATCCTGTCGTACATCGCCACGGGAAGCCGCGCCTTCACGCCGCCGGCCGGTTCGGATCCGGCAAAGCGACAGCGGGCCAGTCGGCTGCATGGGCGAAGTCGTGCTGCGACTGCGACAGGCCATGCAGGTTCATGGCCGCCAAAAGGGCGACGCACGGACCGATGCAGATGTGGCGTAGGGCGTGAGTCAAATGTCCAGGCTCCGCCGATCCGTTTAACTATCAACCCGACACGAGGCAATCAGCGTGTGGCTCCTCGGCCTGGGGCGCGAACGTCCGCTTGCCGACGAGATGCCAATGTCCACTCATGGCGCAACTCCGACATCACCGCGTGACCGAGCCTGACTCGTTGCAGCGGTTCGAAACGTCGGCCGCCATCCACGATTCCCTGGCGCATGAACCAGCCCTGCTAACCCGGGCGGCGCGAGGCTCTCCATTCCTGCAAGGCATGAAGCGGCTATTGTTGGACTTTGCGTCCCGGCCTCCCCGGCGAATAGGCTCAGCGACATGGCCCGTCAGAGGCCGCAGGGAGTCGACATGGATGCTGCGTCCGCAGTGAAAGCCAACAAGCCGACTGACGGGTTCGGCCCGGAGGGGCCGCTCTTCGGACGCGTGATGCGCCCCGCGGGGGCGGAGCCGGTCGCGAAGGGGGCGCCATATCCCGCCGCCCGGATGGCCGTGCATCGCTTCTCTCCGCACCACCGAAGACCCGAAACGAGCCGGGCCGACGCCTTGTCTGCCGGGTGGCGGGAATTCCTCCTTCGCACCGGACCGGGCGAATTCACGACGCCGCCGATGCTCGCTGACCCGGCCGCAGCCCCGCGAGGGCGATGGTCGGCCGCGGGCGGCCGCGCGCGGTCGCCTTGCCGTTTTCAGGACGGGCCCAGGGGCGACGCGGTCGGACAGGTCGACATCCCCACATCCGTCACCGCCGCCCGCTGAATTCCGATCCATGCACGACGGCGCGTCCAGGACGCGTCAAGGTCCGACAACAAAGGAGCCATCCCGTGGCGAGCCCAGACAATCCTCTCGCAAGCCCGACGTCCGGCACAGACGGCTACCGCTATGTCGTGGTTGTCGTGCTTTCCCTCACCTACATGCTCAACTTCATTGATCGTCAGTTGCTGTCGGTGCTGGCGGAACCGGTCAAGCTCGAGCTCGGTCTCAGCGACACCCAGCTGGGCATGCTCACGGGCCTGACCTTCGCGCTGTTCTACACGGTCTTCGGCATCCCGCTGGCGGCCCTGGCCGACCGCTGGAATCGCGTGCGGATCATCGCCATCGCCTGCGGGGTCTGGAGCCTCTTCACCGCCGCCTCCGGCATGGCGTCGAACTTCCTGACCCTGGCCCTGGCCCGGATGGGCGTCGGGGTGGGCGAGGCGGGATGTTCGCCGCCGTCCTACTCTGTGCTGGCGGACTATTTTCCACCCGAGAAGCGGGGTCGCGCCCTCGCCATCTATATGCTGGGCGTCCCCATCGGCAGCCTGGTGGGAACCATGGCCGGCGCCTGGATCGCCGCCCACTACGGCTGGCGGGCCGCCTTCCTCAGCGTTGGCGTCGTGGGCCTGCTCTTCGCCCCGCTCATCGTGCTTCTCGTCCGCGAACCGCGCCGTGGCCAGTCCGACGGCGGCATCAGTCTCGTGTCGGCCGCCGCCCGACCGGAGGGCAAGGCGTCGACCTGGGACGCCTTTCGTTTCTTCTTCCGCTCACGGACGATCATTCTCAACGCCGTCGCGTGCGGCCTGACGGCGTTCGTCAGCTACGGCATCCTGAACTGGGCCCCGGCTTACCTCGGCCGGGTGCAGGGCATGCCCCTGTCCCAGATCGCCTCCCACTACGGTCTGGCCATCGGCGTCGCCATGGTGATCGCGGCCTGGCTCGGAGCCGTCGTCGCGGATCGCCTGGGCGCGCGCAATCCCATGAACTACGCTCTCATGCCGGCGCTGGGCCTGGTGATCTCGACGCCTTTCCTGTTCGGCTTCACGCTCGCCGATAGCTGGCAGGTGGCGCTGGCCTGTCTGTTCGTACCCCTGGTGCTGACCCACATCTATCTCGTTCCGGCGATCGCGCTTTTGCAGAACCGCACGCCGCAGCAGTATCGCGCGACGGCGAGCGCCCTCGTGCTTTTCCTGATCAACCTCATCGGGCTGGGCTGCGGGCCGCTGTTCGTCGGCGTCGTCAGCGACGCGCTGGAACCTCGCTTCGGGGCGGACTCGCTGCGCTACGCCCTACAGTGGCTCACGCCCTTCATCGTGCTCGCGGTCGCTTGCCAGATCGCCACGGCATGGAGCCTGCGACGCGATCAGGCCAGGGCCGCGGCCTGACGCGAGACCGCCGCGGCGTCTAGCGGCGGGTCCACCGTCCCGGGCGACGCGCCGCCACCGCGCGAACGCCCTCGGCGAAGTCCTCGGTGGCGCTCAGGCGGATCTGTTCGCCGGCTTCACGGTCCGTCTGTCGAAGAATGTCGGCGACCAGGCCCGCGCGAAGCGTCGCCCGCGTGGCCTCGACGGCGAGCGGCGCGTTTTCGGCGATCTCGGCGGCGAGGTCGATCGCGGCCTGCCGAAGCGCGTCTTCCGGAACCATCTGATCCGCCAGACCCATGGCGACGGCTTCGGCGCCGCCGAGCCGACGGCCCGTGTACAGCAACAGGGCGGCGGCCTGATGCCCGACCAGGCGGGGCAGGGTGTAGGTCATCGCGAAGCCGGGATGGATCCCCAGCTTGACGAAATTGGCCGAAAGCCGGCTGGAGGGGGACACGATCCGAAAGTCGGCGGCGACCGCCAGGCCCAGGCCGCCGCCGATCGCCGATCCCTGCACCGCGGCGACCACGGGTTTGCGGATCGCGAACAGACGGGCGGCCTGCGCATAGAGACGCGGCGGCTCCTCCTTGCCTGTAACCAGGTCCGCGCCGGCGCAGAAGTTCGAGCCGTCGGAGGCAAGCACCGTGGCGCGGATTTCGGGAGAGGCGTCCGCCTCTTCGAACCGGTCGGCGAGAGCGGCGATCAGCTCGGTGCTGAAGTGGTTGTGCGGCGGCCGGGAGAACCGCACCAGGCCGACGGCGCCGATTCGCTCGAGGGAGACCTCGAAGGGCGGGGCCGGATCCGGGGCCATCACTGCGACAGGCTTGTCACGCATAGGGATAAGGTCCGCCAATGTTGGAGTGAACGAGCGACGCGTCGAGAGGTGGCGTCCGTCGGGTCGGGGGCCCGGCCCGGCCTCTGTTCCGGGTCAACCGGATGCGCATGAACCGAGGCGTTGTTCGCGCAGCTGGAGGCGGCGGGCCTTGCCGGCGTCGTCGCGCAGGTCCTCGCCCACGAACTCGAAACTGCGGGGTATCTTGTAGCGAACCAGGTGCTCGGCGAGGAACGCGGCGACGGTCGCCGGGTCGATCCCGGTCCGGGCGTCAGGCGCCACCTGGATGATCGCATGAACGCGCGCGCCAAGATCCTCGTCGGGCAGGCCGATGACGATGCTGGACCGGATCAGGGGATGGCGATCGAGCGCGGCCTCCACCTCCGCCGGATAGACGTTCACCCCGCCGGAGACGATCATGTCCGTGCGCCGATCCGAGAGGTGGAGATAGCCGTCCGCGTCGAGTCGGCCGAGGTCGCCAAGCGACGCCCAACCGTCATGCGTCGTCTGCGCTTCGGCCCCGATGTAGTGGTACCCCCTGGCCTGGTTCGCCGCCGAGCGGAAATAGATCTCGCCGATGTCGCCCGGCGCGCAGTCGCGACCCTCGGGGTCCAGGATGCGCAGCCCGACGCCCGGCGCCGGCCGGCCTACGGAGCCCTTGTGCTCCAGCCATTCCTGTCCTGTGATCAGGGTGGCCCCCACGCCCTCGGTTCCGGCGTAGACCTCGAACACCTTCTCGCAGCCGAGCCAGGCGATCCACTGCTCCTTGAGCCAGATCGGGCAGGCGGCCGCGAGGTGCAGCACGACCCTCAGGCTCGATACGTCATAGGCTTCGCGGGTCCCGGTCGGCAGGCGCCAGATGCGGTTCATCATGGTCGGGACAAGGACGACATGGCCGACCTTGTGTCGGTCGATCAGCCGCAGAGCCGTCTCGGCGTCGAACCGTTCCATGTTGACGACGTGGCCGCCCGCAAACAGGCATTGGTGGGCCGCGCTGAAAGCGGCGTTGTGGTAGAGCGGTCCCGGATTGAGGATCGTCTCGCCCACGCGCTGGAGAAGATAGCCCGACGTGTCGGGATCGGCGGCGCCGTCGACATGGGTGACGATAACCTTCGGGCGCCCGGTCGATCCTCCGCTCGTCAAAGCCTTCCAGAACGGAGACCGTGCGGGCGGCAGAGGCTCGTCGGACACTTCGGGGCCAGGTCCGGAGCCCGCCGGAGCCGTGGGCCAGGCGGGGAGGCGCGAGGCCTCGGGTCCGATGACCACCCGGGGCGCGACCAGATCGACGATCGCCGACAGCTCCGCGTCCGGAAGGCGAGGCGACACGGGACAGGGGACAGCCCCGAGCTTCCACAGCGCGAAGGTCGTCTCGAAGAATTCGAGGCCGTTGGGGAGGGCCAGGACCACGAAGTCGCCCTGGGCGACGCCGAACCCGGCGAGCCATCGGGCCCTTCGATTGGCCCGGAGGTCCAGATCAGCATGGGTCAGGGTCACGCCGTCATGGGTCAGGGCTGGGCGATCAGGCGCGCGGGCGGCATGGAAGGCGAGAATATCTCCGAGCGGGATGCGCTTGTCCGCCCCAGGAACGGCAGCAGCCGTCGATGGCCCGTCGCCCGGCCGGTCGGCCTGGTGGGACCCTTCAACTCTCGCCGTCTGCGCGCTGGATTGAGACTGCACCTTCACTCCCCGGTATCGCCACGCCTTACGGCCGGTCACGCTTTTCCAACGGGATAGTCAACAGCGATCCGGATGGCCAATGCATTACAGGCGGCCGTCATTCCTTCAGAGAATGCGCCGCCCGACCGCGACCTCCTTATGAGCATGGGTAATGGTTTCGCCCGGAAAGTCATTGGACGCATGCCGGCCTCGCCGCGCAGAACTTTGCCGCAGCGACCGGCCGCCGCCGGGCGAGACCCCGGGGGTCGCAGCGCCCCTGCCGACTGGAGCGACCGATGTCCGAACGCTATCTCCTCGATCGATGGTACCAGGCCGCCTTCAGCGAGGAAGTCGGCGACACGCCCCTGGCGCGCACCCTCCTCGATATCCCTGTTGTTCTGTACCGGGCCGGAGACGCGATCGCGGCGCTTGAGGATCGATGCCCGCACCGGTTCGCACCGCTCTCGATGGGATCGGTGCGCGATGGCGCGGTGGTCTGCGGCTATCACGGCCTGGCCTTCGGCGCGGATGGCGCCTGCAAACACAATCCCCACGGAAAGATCACCGCCGCGATGCGCGTCAGAGCCTTTCCCGTGGTCGAGCGGCACACGGTGGTCTGGATCTGGATGGGAGAGGCGCTCAAGGCGGACGCCGCGCTTATCCCGGACCTCGGCTTCATCGACCGGACGCCGGAAACCGCACGGATCCGCTTCCACATTCCCACCTCGGCGAACTACCGGCTTGTCACCGACAACCTCATGGACCTCAGCCACGCCGACTATCTTCATCCCACCTCGCTCGGCGGGGTCATGACGGGAGCGGAGGTCACGACGTCGTTGAAGGGCGAGACCGTCGTCACCCAGTGGATCAACCGGGACTGCCTGGCTCCGGCGCGGTTCCACGCCCGCGTGCCGCCGCCACAGCGCGCCGACGCCTGGACGGAAGCGGTCTGGCAGGCTCCCGCCGTGATGGTGATCTCCACTTCGCTGGTGCCGACCGGAACGCAAAGGCGCGACGAGGACGAGGTTCGGGCCCTGCACAGCATGACGCCCGAGACCGCATCGACCACCCACTATTTCGTCTGCGGCACGCGCGGCGACCGGCTTGAGGACGTCGAATACTCCGAGCGCCTGAGAGGGATGCTGGCCAACGCCTTCATCCATGAAGACAAGCCCATGCTGGAAGCCCAGCAGGCTCGTCTCGGAAACGCGTCGTTCGAAGGCTCACGTCCCGTGCTGCTTGCGATCGACGCCGGCGCCGTTCAGGTGCGTCGCCAACTCGACAGGCGGATCGCCGCCGAACAGGATGCGGCGCTCGCGCTCGCCTGAGCCGTCTCGCGGCCGCGCGTCACCACGCGTTGGCGACTTCACGAACAGGAAACATCGGGTGGCATCAGGCTTCGACTACATCGTCATCGGCGGCGGCTCGGCGGGCAGCGTCGTCGCCGCCCGCCTGAGCGAGCAACCGGAGGCGAAGGTCCTTCTCCTCGAGGCCGGAGGGACGGACCGTAGCCTGCTGCTGAAGATGCCGCTCGCCTTCAGACTGCTGCGCTCGAAGATGCTGTTTGACTGGGGGCTGGAGTCCGAGCCTGAGCCTTTCGCCAACGATCGCCGGGTGCCGGCGGCGCGCGGGCGGGTTCTGGGAGGAAGCTCCTCGGTCAACGGGATGATGTATTCGCGCGGCCATCCGCGGGACTACGACCAGTGGGCGCAGATGGGGGCCCGCGGCTGGTCGTTCGACGAGGTGCTGCCCTGGTTCCGCAAGAGCGAACGGAACTGGCGCGGCGCCTCAGACTGGCACGGGGACGGCGGCCCGTTGTCCGTCTCGCCGATGTCGAGAACGGATGCCCTGACCCGGGCCCTGGAGGCGACGGCGCGGCTCGCCGGTCATCCGGTCACCGACGACTTCGAGGGCGCCCAGCCCGACGGTTTCGGCCTGCCTGACCTGACGACGCGCCGCGGCGTCCGGGCCAGCGCGTCGCAGGCCTTCCTCGCCCCCGCGCGACACCGGCCCAACCTCACGATCATCACCTCGGCCCAGGTCCGGCGCCTTGTCATCGAGGGCGGCCGCGCCGTCGGCGTGGATTACGTGTCGGGAGGCGTGCTGCATACGGTGCGCGCGGCGGCGGAAGTGGTGCTCTGCGCGGGCGCCTACGCCTCGCCGCAGATCCTGATGTTGTCCGGGATCGGGCCGGCGGACCGGCTGCGACAGCACGGCATCGCCGTCGCCGCCGACCTGGGCGGCGTCGGCCAGAACCTGCAGGAGCATCCCCTCGCGCCGATGAGCTTCAGGGCCAGGAAACCGTTCCCCTTCGGGAGCGGATTGCGCGCCGACAAGGTCGCCGCCTCGGCCGCGCTCTGGGCCCTGACCGGTCGCGGGATGATGGGCACCCAGCCCCTGACCTCGATCGCCTTCCACAAGTCGCGCGAGGGGCTGGAAAAGCCCGACCTGGAGACGATGTTCATGCCGACGAGCTTCGACGCCCGGGTCTGGTTCCCCGGGCTGCGCAAGCGCGCCGAGGACCGGCTGACCGTTCTCAACGTCGCCCTGAGACCCGGAAGCCGTGGTGCGGTGGAGCTGCGGTCCGGCGATCCCGACGACAAGCCCGTGATCCGGTTCAACCTGCTCTCGGACCCGTCGGATCTGGCGCAGCTCCGGTACTGCGCCCGATGGACACGGGACGTACTCAGCCAGGGCCCGATCGCGGACCATGTCGGCGACGAGGCCTTTCCCGGCCCGGGCGCACGCTCGGACGCCGAGCTGGATGCGGCCATCCGCGCCACGGTCGTGACCGCCCAGCATCCCGTCGGCACCTGCCGGATGGGCGCGGAGACCGATCCGGACGCAGTGGTCGACCCGGAATTGCGCGTTCGCGGCGTCGAGGGCCTCAGGATCGCCGACGCCTCGATCATGCCGACCCTTATCGGCGGCCATACGAACGCGCCGGCGATCATGATCGGCGAGCGGGCGGCCGCCATGATCCGGGGCCTATAGCGCCGTGATGACCGTCCTGGATTCCGTATAGGCCGCAATGCCCTCGGCGCCGCCCTCCCGGCCCCATCCCGACTGTTTGAAACCTCCGAACGGCAGATTGGGTCCAGTCACCATTCCGGTATTGATCGTCACCGTTCCGGCCTTCAGGCGCCGGGCGAGGCGATGGGCGGCGGAAACGTCGCGGGTCCAGATCGCGGCCGAAAGTCCGAACTCGGTGTCGTTGGCGAGGGCCTCAAGGTCATCCAGATCGTCCACCGGCGTAGCGACCAGAACCGGTCCGAAGATTTCCTCGCGCGAGACCCGCATGCGGGGACCGGCGTCGATCACCAGGGTGGGTTCGACGAAATAGCCGGCGTCGCCGTGGGTCCGCCCGCCTGTCGCGAGGGTCGCTCCCTCCTGACGGGCGGAGTCGATGTAGCCCAGCACCCGGTCGCGCTGGACCCGGGAGACCAGCGGCCCCAGCGTGGTCGCCGGATCGAGACCGGCGCCGATGCGGAACCGGCCGGCCTCGGAGACGATCCCCTCGACCACTTCGTCGAACCGGTTCCGCGCGACGAACAGGCGCGATCCGGCCGCGCACATCTGGCCGGCGTTGCGGAAGATGCCGTTGGCGGCGGCGGGAATGGCGCGCGTCAGGTCGGCGTCCGGGAAGATGATCGTCGGCGATTTACCCCCGAGCTCCAGCGTGAGTCGTTTCAGGTTGCCGCGGGCGGCCGCGACCAGTTCCTTGCCGACGGCGGTCGAGCCGGTGAAGGATATCTTGTCGACGTCCGGATGATGGGCGAGGGCCGCGCCCGCCGTTCGGCCCGGACCGGTCACGACATTGACCACTCCTGGCGGGACGCCCGCGTCCATCATCACCTCGGCAAGCCGCAGCGCGGTCAGCGACGTCTGCTCGGCCGGCTTCAGGATGATCGTGCAGCCGGCGGCGAGGGCCGGAGCCAGCTTGGCCGAGGCCATGACGAGCGGGAAGTTCCAGGGGGTGATGAGGCCCACGACGCCGACGGGTTCCGGGGCCGTCCAGGCGAGATACTCTCCGGGCAGGTCGACCGCGTGGGTCTCGCCGGACAGCTTGGTGCACCACCCGGCCCAGTAGCGAAACGCGGCCGCGGCGGCGGGAACGTCCATGGCCCGGGCGGCGGTCACGGGCTTGCCGTTGTCGAGGGTCTCGAGTTCCGCGAATTCGGCCGCCCGCGCCTCGATCAGCTCGGCGACCTTCCACAGGATACGGGCGCGGGCGCCGGGGGTCATGGCCGTCCACCGCCGATCCTCGAAAGCCGCGCGGGCCGCAGACGCCGCGCGATCAATGTCGGCCGCGTCTCCCGCCGGAATGACGGCGAAGACGGCTCCGTCCGCCGGGTTGACGACATCCAGGGTTTCGCCGCTGGCGGCGGGCGACCACTTCCCATCGATCAGCATAAGGAACGGCCTGGCCAGGCTGGCCTGGGTGGCGTCCGACGGCAGGGGAGGGTGGGTCATGTGGTCTCCGGACTGGTCGCCTTGCATTCGCCGCGCGGCCCCGCGACCCTTTCCGGGTCCGACAAAGTTCGTCCAGTTCATTCTGCGTCCGACACATTCCCTGAAAGCATGCTGGCGCGCGGCGGGTCCGCTTTGGACCGACCCGATGGCGTCATTCGCTCAAGGAATAGGAGTGCCCGATAACGACTTTGACGCCTTGCAGGCGGAGGCATCACAGTCCCATTGAGGATGGACCGCGGCAAAGCGATCCGCCTCCAGGCGAAGCCTGGAAAACAGTCCGGAACACACGGGCGGCCAAGAGGGGAACAAGGGATGAGGCACATGTCGAAGGTCGGATTGCGCGCGGCGCTGATGGGGGCGGGATCCCTGCTGGTCCTGGCGACTCCGGTCGCTGCCCAGCAGGCGCCGGAGCAGCAGGAAACGACCGTGATGGATGAGATCATCGTCACGGCCCAGAAGCGCGAACAGGCGCTCAACGACGTGCCGATGTCGATCACGGCCCTGAGCGGCGAACAGCTGTCGAGCCGCGGCGTGACCGACGTCCAGTCGCTGGTGAAGGTGACGCCGGGCCTCAGCTATGTCGAAAGCGGCAACGGAGTGCCGGTCTACTCCCTGCGCGGCGTCGGCTTCTTCGAAACCTCGCTGGGCGCCCGTCCGTCGGTCGCCGTCTATGTGGACGAGGCGCCGCTCCCGTTCTCGATCATGGCCTCGGGCGCCGGTCTCGATCCGGCCCGCGTCGAGGTCCTCAAAGGACCGCAGGGGACCCTGTTCGGGCAGAATGCGACGGGCGGGGCGATCAACTATGTCGCCGCCCGTCCGACCGACGTCTTCGCCGCAGGCGTCACGACCAGCCTCAGCCGGTTCGAGACTGTCGACACCACGGCCTATGTCAGCGGCCCGCTGAGTTCGACCCTGCAGGCCCGGCTGTCAGGACGGGTGTTGTCCGGCGGTGACTGGCAGCAGAGCTTCACCCGCGACGACACCCTTGGGGCGAAGCGCTTCTACCAGGGGCGCCTCATCCTCGAGTGGGAGCCGACGGACCGCTTCCGGGCGTCGCTGAACCTCAATGGCTTCAAGGACGAATCCGACACCCAGGCGGCGCAGAGGATCGAATTGATCCCGTCGTCCCCGACTTTCGTTAATCGCATTCCGCTCATGGTCAACTATCCGGCGACCCCGCGTGACAATCGCGCGGCGGACTGGGATGCGGATCAGCGCCTGCGCAAGGACAACGATTTCTATCAGGCGTCGTTGAGGGCCGATTTCGACCTGAACGACCAGCTGACGCTGACCTCCCTGACCGCCTATTCGGACATGACCATCGACCAACTGGTGGACCAGGACGGCACGAACTTGCGCGCCTCCCTGACCCAGGTCACGGGTTCCCTGTCGTCCTTCTCGCAAGAGCTGAGGCTGTCCGGCGATCTGGGCCACGCCCAGTTCGTGGTCGGCGCCAACTACGCGCTCGACAAGTCGGACGAGTACGACCGGTTCCGTTACCCGTACACGACCAGCAACTTTTCGGGATCGACCGGATTGACCGGGGCCACGGATCTGCAGGGCAGCCAGGAGTTCGATTCCCGGGCGATCTTCGGCAACGTCGACTATGAGCTGTCGGACACGGTCGTCGCTCACGCCGGCATGCGCTTCACAACGACGGACCTTGATTATCAGTCCTGCGCCCGGGCCGGGGACGCGCAGACCGCCAACTCGTTCACTATCCTGATCAACGTCCTGCGGGGTCGGATTGGAGCGCCGCCGATCGCGCCCCTGACCGTCGGTGGCTGTGTTTCCCTGGACTCCGGCCTGAACCCGGTCGGCGTGGACGATACCCTGAGCGAGGACAATGTGTCCTGGCGCGCCGGGCTCGACTGGAAGCCCGCGCCCCAGACTCTCGTCTATTTCAACATCAGCCGCGGATACAAATCCGGCAGTTCGCCGACCCTTCCCGCCATCGCCGCCAACGCCCTCATTCCGGTGACCCAGGAATCGGTGGTCGCCTACGAGGCGGGCTTCAAGGCGCCGGTGGTGCGAGGGGTGCTGGAGGCCACGGGCGCGGTCTTCTATTACGACTATGAAGACAAGCAGTTGCTTGGCCGGAGCAACGCCCAGCCCGCGATCCTGGGTGTGCTGCCTTCGTTGGTGAACGTGCCCAAATCCCGCGTCGCCGGCGCTGAGTTCCAGCTCAACGCCTTTGTCATGGACGGCCTGCGGCTTTCGCTGGCCGGGACCTATCTCGACTCCGAGGTCACCGACGACTTCAACAACTTCACCATCCTGGGGCTCGCCGCCAACTTCAAGGGCGACGAATTCCCCTATACGCCGAAATACCAGCTCGTGGCGGACGCCCAGTATGAGCGGCCCATCAACGATGGTCTGGACCTCGTCCTCGGGATCAACGCCACCTCCCGCAGCGGAACCAACGCCGGCTTCGGCGGAGACCCGCGCCTCGACATCGACGGCTACACCCTGGTCGACGCCCGGGCCGGCGTCCGATCGTCGGATGGCTGGGAGGCGTCGGTCTTCGTGCGCAATCTGACCGACGAATACTACTGGACCAATGTCGCGCGTCTCTCCGACGTCATCCGCCGCTACGCCGGCGAACCCCGCACCTACGGGGTCAGGCTGAGCGCGCGCTTCTGATCCGGTCTTCCGGTCCTGACCGAAACTGACCGAGGGCGCCCCGCGGGGCGCCCTCCTTTTTGCCTGCGCGCCGGTTTCTGCGACGCCTAGGTCTGAAGGCCGACGATCGCGATCGAGCAGATGGTGTGGAAGGGCGCGCCGCCGAGATTGTGCGACAGGGCGTTGACGACCGGAGTCTGCCGCTGACGGTCGCCGGCGCGACCGAGAAGCTGAAGGTAGTTCTCATAGACCATGCGGATGCCCGTGGCCCCGATCGGGTGGCCGAAGCATTTGAGGCCGCCGTCGATCTGGCAGGGGATCTGGCCGTCAGCGTCGAATTTGCCGTCCAGCACGTCGCGGACCGCCTCGCCTTCCATGCTCAGCCCCAGATCCTCCATCGTGACCAGCTCGGTGATCGAGAAGCAGTCGTGGACCTCGGTCAGGCTGAGTTCGGTCCGGGGATCCGAAATGCCGGCCTCCTTGTAGGCGCGGGCGGCGGCGGCGCGGGTGGTCGGGACATAGGAATAGTCCCAGCCTTCGCCCTGCGCCTCCCAGCCGCCGGTCGCGGCCAGCTGGAGGGCCTTGATCGTGACGATATCCTTCTTGCCGAGCGCGCGGGCGATTTCCGGCGTGGTCACGATGGCGCACGCCGCGCCGTCCGACACGCCGCAGCAGTCGAACAGGCCCAGCGGATAGGCGATCATCGGCGCGTCGATGGCCTGGGCCTCGGTGATCCTGCGACGCAGGTGGGCCTTCTCGTTGATCACGCCATTGGCGTGGCTCTTGACCGAGATGTGCGCCATGGCCCGCTTCAGGTCGGGCATGTCGACGCCGTGTCGCGCGGCATAGCCCGAGGCGAGCTGGGCGAAGCCGCCGGGCGCCGTCACATTGGCGTTGACCGCGTCATAATAGGGACCGCGCGACCCGCCGGCGAGGCCGCCGTAGCCGGCGTCCTTGAGCTTTTCGACGCCCAGGGCGAAGGCGATGTCGCACGCCCCGCTGGCCACGGCGTAGGCGGCCCCGCGCAACGCCTCGGTGCCGGTCGCGCAGGCGTTCTCGACGCGGGTGACCGGCACATTGTGAAGGCGCAGCGCGATGGCGAGGGGGATGGCGCCGGGACCGACCGCATTGCCGGCGTGGCCAAACCACCCCGCCTCCAGTTGCGACGGATCGATGCCCGCGTCCGCGATCGCCTCCTCGAAGGCCTCGACCATCAGGGAGGGGGCGTCCATGTCCCAGCGCTCGCCGAATTTCGAACAGCCCATGCCCAGGATCGCCACCCGGTCCTTGATTCCGGTCGCCATGTCAGTGATCTCCCGGCGCGGGCCGATAGTCCGGCACGGCCTTCCAGAAATAGTGTTTGAAGCCGGCGCCGTCCTGACGCTTGATCCGGAACATCATTCGCATCGACTGTCCGACCGCCAGGGCGTCGGGATCGACATCCGAGAAGTCGGCCATCACCCGGCCGCCGCCCTCGAAGGCGACGATGCCGTAGCAGCTCGGGGGATCGGGCGAGTAGGCCAGGCGGTCGGCGGTGAAGGACACGATCTCCGCCCTGAGTTCAGCCATCGGATAGTCGTCCTGGGTGTTCACCAGCCGCGCATTGCGGGCCACCGAAACGGCGGTCTTCGGATACTGTACGGTCCCTGTCTCGCGGCAGCGGCCGCCGACGAAGGAGAGGATGGTCTTGCGCTCCCGGTAGAGCATCGACGGCGACTGGCGCAGGTCGATCTCGGCCCTCATGCCCCCGTCCAGCGTCACCGCGCCGGAGAAGGACAGGTGTTTGAGATAGTTGGTCTCCGCACGGCGACGCGCCAGCCAACCGGCGACTCCCAGGGCCTTGCTCCGCCGCGCCGCAGCGTCCGTGACGCGGAAGGCGAGGACGTCGCATCCCTGGCCAAAGGCGAGCAGAACGATCAGGGCGCCCGGCCTGGCGGTCTCGAGCACCTGCGCGAGCAGAATCAGCGGATGGGCGGCGCCGGCGAAGCCGAGGGTGTCGCGCAGCGAGGCGCAGACCGCCTCAGGGCGGATGCCGATATCGCCGGCCAGGGCGCTGTCGAGGCCGGCAACCGGCAGGGCGGCGATGAAATGATCCACGACGGCCGCCTCCAGATCGAGACTCTTCAGGGCCTCGGCGACCGCCGGAGGGATCAGTTTGCGATAGCCTTCGTCGCGGACCCAGCGGCCCTCCCATTCATAGTCGTAGGGGCGGTCCGTCGGCCGGAAATGATCCACGAAATCCAGGGTGGTGCTGTGAGAGCCGAGGAACTCCGCGATCGGCGCCTGATCGCCGACCAGGAAGGCGGCGGCGGCGTCGCCGTTGACGAACTCGGCCTCCGAGGCCGGCTTGGCCAGCCTGCGTTCGGAGGCGACGCACAGGGTCGGCCGGCCGCTTTCAAGGGCGGCGAGCAAGGCGGACGTTCCCGCGCGTTGCGAACCGGTGACATCCAGGGCGGCCAGGGCGTCCGGCAGGTTCAAGGCCTCCTTGACCACGCCGACGTTGAGCCGATCCGCGAACGGCAGGCTGGTGGAGGCCAGAATGACCTTGCCGATGCCGGCGCGATCCCGCTCCCACAGGCAATCGCGTGCGGCCTCGACGGCCATGGTGAGGGTGTCCTCATCCCAGTTCGCCAGGGCGCGTTCGCCCCGGGCGTGGCCGGCCAGACCCGGATTGAACCAGGCGGTCGCCCGGGCCATGGCGGCGCGTTGCAGGCGCAGGAGCGGCACATAGGCTCCGGCGGCGACGATCCCGACCATCAGCGCGCGCCCTCGATCAGGTCGACGACGCCGCGGCCATGCACGCTGCGGGCCCGCGTCATTGCGGGTCCCGGGACATGACCTCGGCCGTGGTCTCGAGGGGATGGAAGCTGGGCCTGAGCGCGGGCATCAGCACATCGGCGCAGGCCTGGACGGTCCAGCCGCCCGACATCTGCATGGTGCGCAGGATGGTGGGCCGGGCATAGAGGAAGACCTCGTCGCCGCGTACGCCGAACACCTGGCCGCTGACGTCGGCGGCCTGGTCGGAACAGAGGAAGGCGGCGAGCGGCGCGACCTTTTCCGGCGTCATCCGGCGGACCTGGTCCAACCTCTCGCGCATGTCCTCGGTGTCGGCCGGCACGGTGTCGACCAATCGGGTCCAGGCCGTGGGCGCGATGCAGTTCGAGCGGACGCCGTAGCGTTTCATGTCGAGCCCGATGGCCGTCGACAGGCCCACGACCCCGGCCTTGGCCGCGCCGTAGTTGGCCTGGCCGATATTGCCGATCAGGCCGGTGGTCGAGGTGAAATGGACAAAGGCCCCCGACCCCTGCGCCTTGAAATGGGGCGCGGCCGCGCGCGAGACGGAAAAATAGCCGCTGAGGTGAACGCCGATCACGGCGTCCCAGTCGGCCTGGGTCATCTTGTGGAAGATGCTGTCGCGCAGGAAGCCGGCATTGTTGATGACCGCGTCGATGCGACCGAAACCCGACACCGCGTCCTCGATGATCGAGACCGCGCCTTCCGGGTCGGTGATGCTGGCCGAATTGGCGATGGCCTCGCCGCCGGCGGCGCGAATTTCCTCGACCACGGACGCGGCCGGACCGGCGTCCTCGCCCTGGCCGTCCGGGCCGCCCCCGAGGTCGTTGACCAGCACCCGGGCGCCTTCCGCTGCGCACAGAAGAGCGATCGCCCGGCCGATGCCGCGGCCCGCCCCGGTGATGGCGACGACCTTGTCCTGCAGCACCCCGGTCATCGCGAGGCCCGGAGGACGGTGTTTGAAAATACGGCGGGCGTGGAGATCGGAACGGGCATGCGACGGGGTCTCGAACAGGGCAGGGCCGGTGGCGCCGCGGGCGGTCGCGACGTCCTCCAACCCATCATGACCTCTGTGATGCCGGTTGACGCCCAGGTTCGCAAAGTCATTATCCGGCACAAACATGCGCCCGAGGAATGTCGCGATGGACTCCCGCCTGATCTATGTCGTCGCCGTCGCCCGGGCCGGATCGTTCACGGCCGCGGCCGAGGCCGTCGGCGTCACCCAGTCGGCCATCACCAAGAGCGTCGCCGACCTGGAGCGCCAGATCGGCTATTCGATCTTCTACCGGACGTCCCGGGGATCGTTCCTGACCGCCGAGGGCCGCGATTTCATCGATCGGGCCGCCCGGCTTCTCGAGGACGCGGGCGATCTGCTTCGCAAGCCCCGGGACCAGGAGGATGTCTACGCGGGCACGCTGCGGATCGGCGTGGGTCCCGCCTCGATCGAATGGCGGCTGATCGAGCCGCTCTCATTGCTGCTGCAACGCCACCCAAGCATCAAGTTCGACATCCTCGGCTCCACCTTCGAGCGCACTGTGGAGATGCTGCGCAACGGCGGTATCGACGTCGCCCTCGGCTTCGACGCCGCCTTCAGCGAGTGGTCGGACATCCGGCGCGAACCGATCTCGGGCGTCCAGTCCATCCACTTCGTGCGGCGCGGCCACCCGATTCTGGAACGCGAGACCATCACCTCCAGCGATCTGGCGGAGTTCGACTTCGTGAGTCCCTCGGACGGGCGGCCGTACGGCGCGGTGATCCGCAAGATCTACGAGGATGAAGGGATAGAATGGCGGCGCCGCGTGCATATCATCGACTATTTCCCGCTCGCCCGCCGCATCGTCGCCCGGTCCAACGCCATCGGCGTCGTGGCGGCGCCCTACGCCACCCTGCCGTCCTTCCAGGCCCGCTTCGCGATCCTCGACAAGGCGGCGGGTCTGCCGCCCTCGCTGATGTGTTGCGCCATTCGCAAGCGCTGGGAGCCGAAACCCGCCGTGCGAGCCTTCATCAAGGCTGTCCGGGAGACCCAAGCGGCGGCCCTCGAACCTCACACGGGCTCCGGCGTCGTCCAGGCTTGAGGGCGGCCTGCGGAGCCGCGATCTGAGGCGCCAAATAGCGGTATGCTAGCCGCCCGGACCGTCTCCCAATCAGCTTGGGGTCGACAATGATCCGTCACGGGTGCGGACATCACTACGGCCAGCCTGGACCGTGAACGCCGTATCTCTGGCGAGGCGGGGATGTCCGCTACTGGCGCGAAGGAGACTCTGCCGACGGGGCCGGCTCATCGTTCTGCGGCATTCTTGAAGCTCTCTTTCACCTTTCTGATCGCCTGCTTTCTGGTTCGCCATTCCCGTAGATCGAAGTCCGGCTCACGGCGGGTCTTCTCATCGGGAATAATGTCCTCGATCAAGTCAGCGATCCGTTGTTCAGAGGCGATCTCGCCGTCGAGAATCTCCTGCATGTCGGCCCAGGCCTTGCGCTTCTTGAGCTTTGTGCTTTCGGTAATTTCTGAAAGAGCCGCCTCCCGGCGGGCAATGAGCTTGTCCCATTTCGCCTTGTCATCCGGCGTCTCCGGTCCGTTGTCGGTGACCTCCGTGGTGCGCATGTTCAGGCGGATTTCGTGAGGATGTGGGGTTGGTGTTCGATGCGGACGGCCACCCGATGAGCCCGTCGTTCGGCTACGGCCGGGGCGGCAGGGTCTATCGCTACTATGTCTCGGCCCCGCTGCAGCAGGTCGCGAGGTTGAGGACCGGGACGGGGTGCTGCGGCGGGTCTCGGCGGAGGCGTTGGAGGAGGCGGTGCGGGAGCAGGTGAGTACCGTCGCCAGCCGCCGGCGCTTACGCTCGACCAGTTGCTCAAGATGCGCATCCCGCCGGCCTGGGCCGAGCAGCGGCGCGCGCTGTGCTTCGACGGAAAATGATCCCTGTTTCGATCAGGGCCGGTCCCTGTTCCGGGAAAAGCCGATCCCTGTTCCTTTTGAAAATGATCCCTGTTCCGGCGGAATATCGTTCCCTGCTAATTTCAGCCCGGGCAGGAGCGAAGTTCAGCGGTGCGGCCCGCGGTGACTGGCTTTCCGAGAAGCGGCAGCTTCCTGGTCCCGAAATCGGGCTCCCGAAAAACAGCTGATTTCCCTGTTCTGGCCGTTAGCAGGGAAACTCCACCAGATGCGGTTCGCGCAGAGACTGGCCCGCCTGCAGAGGCCGAATGCCTGCTCTGAGGGGGCCGGAACAGCGGGCGGTCCGGGAGTTTGGCCGCGAATAGCCCCGGCGTTCCGGGACCTTGCGGGGCCGGGGTCAGATCAGAGACCTTTTCCCGGGGTGCGTGGCGGGCCACGCTCGATGATGATGAGCACTATGTCCACGCTATAGCCCTCTAACGCCGCCTTTTTTCGAGCCGGTCAGGTGGGTAGGCATCAACGCCTCGACGAGCGCATCCACGACTACGCGCACCTTGGGGGCCAGATCCCGCGAGCGCGGCCAAAGCGCGGAAATGGGGCCATCTTCCGCGGGGGTGGGAATCGGCACCACCTCAAGCCGCCCGCTGCGGAGGTCGTCCGCCGCAAGCCAGGTCGAGAGACAGGCGATGCCAAGCCCGTTCACGGTGGCGTCCCGCAGGGCTTCGCCATGGCTGATGGCGTGGCGTGGCTGGATGACGAACCGCCTGACCGTTCCGTCCGGGCCGCAAACCGCCCATGGCAGCGGGCGGCCATCTTTGGCGAAGGCGAGGCAGTCGTGATTGACGAGTTCTTCTACGGAGGCCGGACGCCCGCAACGGTCCAGATAGGCCGGGGCGGCGCAGATGATCGACCGTTGCATACCAGTGCGCCGCCCGATCAGGCTCGCATGATTTCCGGGATCGCCAAGCCGGACCACAAGGTCGATTCCTTCCTCGACGAGATCGACCTGGCGGTCGGTGAATGAGATATCGAGATTGAGATCGGGATTCCCCTCCGCGACCTTCGTTAGCACGGGCATGACGCACAACCGGCCGAACGAGATCGGCAGGTTGATCCGCAAGGTTCCCGATACGACGCGCGTTCGCGAGGCCAGCAGCGTCTCCGCCGCGTTCAGTTCTTCGAGGACCTTGAGGCAACTCTGATAATAGGCCCGCCCGTCGGCCGTCAGGTTGAGGCTGCGCGTCGTGCGGTCCAGCAGCCGGATGCCGAGGCGCTCCTCAAGGCGAGCGACGCTCTTGCCTGTCGCGGATTTCGACACGCCCATGCGTGCGGCGGCGGCCGTGAAACTGCCTGTTTCCACCGCATGGACGAAGGCGGACATGCCTTGAAGGTGGGAATGAATGTTCAGGCTCATCAATTGGAGACCAAATGGAGGAGGTGTTAGAAAAATACATCGCAACACGATCTATGTGATTGTCAATAAGGTCTCGCGTGACGCATGAGAGGATCGGCCATGAGCGAGACAATGAAACGATGGCAGTTGCCGTCATTCGGACTGAAGAACCTGGAATTGGCCGAAGCGCCGGTGCCAACGCCGGGCAACAACGAGTTGCTGATCCGGGTTGCGGCAGTCTCCCTTAACTATCGTGACAAGCTGGTGGTCGAAGGTAAGCTGCTGCCCGACAGGCCAACCATGCCGTTCGTTCCGGTATCGGACATGGCGGGAGAGGTCGTGGCAACCGGCGCTGGCGTATCGCGATTCAAGGTCGGCGATCGGGTGCTCGGAAACTTCTGGACGCAATGGATCGACGGTGAGCCACCACAGGAGATGGCCCGGCATGGCCTGTCGCTCGGCGGACCGCTGCCGGGCATGCTGGCTGAATATGTGACACTACACGAGAACATCGCCGTCAAGGCGCCCGCGTCGCTGACGGACGAGGAGGCCTCCACCTTGCCGGTTGCGGCGTTGACGGCATGGTCCGCCCTGATCGAGACAGGTCATCTGAAAGCGGGCCAAACCGTTCTGGTGCAGGGCACCGGCGGCGTCGCCCTGTTCGGGCTCCAGTTTGCACAGGCTTTCGGAGCCCGCGTGATCGTCACCTCGCGGAGCACGGAGAAGCTGGAGCACGCAAGGGCGCTCGGCGCTTTCGGCGTGATCGATACGCGTGCCAACCCGGACTGGTCCGCTGCAGCGCTGGACCTGACCGACGGGCGTGGTGTCGATCATGTGCTCGAACTGATCGGCGACGACAATATCAGCCGGTCGGCGGCCGCCCTGGCGAGCGGCGGGCGTATCGCCCAGATCGGCTTCATGAAGGGATCGGAGATCGTGCTGTCAGCGGTTCCCATGATGCTCAAAAGGGCCGTCATCCAGGGCATTTCGGTCGGGCATAGACGGGCGTTCGAGGACATGAACCGCGCCATTGACGAGCATGTCCTCAAGCCGGTGATCGACAAGGTCTACGCCTTCAAGGATGCACGAGCGGCGTTCGTTCATCTCGAACGCGGGCCGTTCGGTAAGGTGGTCGTTCGGTTCAAGAGTGAAGTTGGAAGCTGATTCTCAAATCCGCCCTGTCGTGGCGTGCGGTGTTCGGCGGGGTTTGCGTAGCTATGGCGCAGGGTATCGCGCCATGGCGTAGAAGCGGCGGTATTTGGCGGACAGGGTGGGATTCGAACCCACGGTAGGCTTTCACCTACGGCGGTTTTCAAGACCGCTGCCTTAAACCACTCGGCCACCTGTCCGTGCCTGTTGAGCGGAATGGCCGCATAGCGCCAAACGCCCCGTTAACCAAAGCGGAAATGTCTGCCGGCATGCTTTCAGCCTTCAGGGATGGGGCGATGATCGCAGGACTCTCCACAACACTGGCCAGGGGCGCCCTGGCGGTCGCGCTGCTGTCGCTTCTGGCCGCCTGCGCCGGCGGCGGCGCCCGGCCGGACGGCGGCCGGCTGCCGGTCGTGACCGATCCCGCGCCGATCGTCCCGGGGACGATGCGGCCCTATCAGATCCGGGGGCGGTGGTATCGGCCGGCCGAGCAGCCGGGATATGACGAGACCGGCCTGGCCTCCTGGTACGGCGACCAGTTCAACGGCCGGCCGACGGCGACCGGCGAACGGTTCGACATGCAGGCCCTGACCGCCGCGCACAAGACGCTGCCCTTGCCCGGTCTGGTGGAGGTCACCAACCTGGCCAATGGCCGCCGGATCGTGGCGCGGGTGAACGACCGCGGGCCCTTCGTCGACGGGCGGATCATCGATCTGTCGCGCGGCGCGGCCGACGCCCTGGACCTGCGCCGCGCCGGCGTCGGCGAGGTGCGGGTCCGCTATCTCGGTCACGCCCCGCGTCTGGGCGGCGGCGCGGTCCTGCAATATGCCGGGGCCGGCCCGCGACCGCCCGCTTCTGCGGCGGTTCCGCCCCGCCCGGTTCCCGACCTCGCGTCCGCCCCGGCCGCACCGGCGCCGGCACTCCTTGCTCCAGAGTCTCCGGCGGCGCCGACCCCGGTCGTCTGGGTTCAGGCCGGGACCTGGCCGGATGCGCGTCAGGCCCGCCGCGCGGCCCTCCACCTCGGCGGCGGGGCGACGGTCGATGAAGCCGGGCCGGGTCAGTTCCGCGTGCTGGTCGGCCCGTGGCCGGACGCGGGAGCCGCCGAGCGCTCGCGGCGCGCGGTGATCTCCCGGGGTTATCCCGAAGCGACGATGATTTCAGGCGTCTAGACCCTTGCGAACCCGGCCGGCGCCGCCATTGTGCGCCGGGTGACCCAGGGCAGATTCATCACCTTCGAAGGCGGGGAGGGGACCGGCAAGTCGACCCAGGTCGCGCGGCTGGTCGAGGACCTGCGCGCGCGCGATCTCGAGGTCGTCCAGACCCGCGAGCCCGGGGGATCCGCCGGCGCCGAGGACATTCGCGCCATCGCCCTGAACGGGGACGCCGGCCGCTGGTCGCCGATGACGGAAACCCTGCTGATGTTCGCCGCCCGCAGCGACCATCTGGAGCGCACCATCCGCCCCGCGCTGGAGGCGGGGCGCTGGGTGGTCTGCGACCGGTTCGCCGATTCCAGCCGCGCCTATCAGGGCGTCGGGGGCGGCACGCCGGCGGAATTCATCGAGACCCTCGACGCCGCCATCGTGGGCCAGACCCAGCCGGACCTGACCCTGATCTTCGACCTGCCGGTCAGTATCGGCCTCGAGCGTGCCTTCGGACGCGGCCTGTTCGAGACGCGCTTCGAATCGAAGGGTCTGGCGTTCCATGAACGGCTGCGGCGCGGCTTTCTCGACATCGCGGAGCGCTATCCGCAGCGCTGCGTCGTCATCGACGCCGACGGCGATGTGGACGCCGTCGCGGCGCGCGTCCGGGCCGCGGTCGAGGCGCGCCTGCTGTGAGCGAGCATCCGAGGGACCAGTTCGACCTCATCCCGGACGCCGCGGCCGAGGCCGCCTTCCTGGACGCCTTCGACAAGGGACGGCTGCACCACGCCTGGCTGCTGTGCGGGGTCGAGGGGTCCGGCAAGGCGACCTTCGCCTTTCGCGCCGCGCGTCGCCTGCTGGGGGCCGCGCCCGATCCGTCGCGCGGGCTGCTGGGGACCCGGCCGGACGATCCGGTCGCCCGGCTGGTCACGGCCCGGTCCCACCCTGACCTGCTGGTGCTGGAACGGGCGGTCGAGGGCGGCAAGACGAAGAAGTCGATCTCGGTCGATCAGGCCCGCGACCTGCCGGAGTTCTTTTCCAAGAGCCCGTCCCAGGCCCGGTACCGCGTCGCCATCATCGATGCCGCTGATGACCTGAACCTGAACGCAGCCAACGCCTTGTTGAAGGTTCTTGAGGAGCCGCCGGAGCGCGGCGTCCTGTTTCTCGTCACCCATGCGCCCGGGCGGCTGCTGTCGACCATCCGCTCGCGCTGCCGCCGTCTGGCCTTCCCGGTCTGGCCGTTGCATGCGCTGGAGGAGCTGGTGCGCAACCGGACCGGCGTCTCCTCCGGCGAGGCCGCCCGCATCGCCGGCATGGCCGGCGGCTCGCCGGGACAGGCCCTGGCCCTGGCCTCGGGCGCGACCCTGGAAGCCGATCAACTGGCCCAGGCCTGGGTCTCCGCCCCGACGGTGGATCGCGCCGAGGCCCTGGCGGTGGCCGACAAATTCCGCGGCGCGGAGGGGCAGGAGCGGTTCGAGACCCTGATGGACCGGCTGATCGCCGCCGTGAAGGTGCGCGCACTCGAGGAGGGCGCGTCCGGCGCGCGCTGGGCCGAGTTGTGGAGCCGGCTGTCCGAGCTGCCAGAGCGCACCGCCGCCATCAATCTGGACCGGGGCGACGTCCTGGCCGGGGCGCTGGCCGACCTGCAGCGCACCAAGGCCGGCGCCTGATGCTGATCGACAGTCACGTCAACCTGCACGCGCCGCAGTTCGATGAGGATCGTGACGCGGTCATCGCCCGGGCCCGCGCCGCCGGCGTCGGCCTGATGGTCGAGATTTCCGACAAGCTGTCGACCTTCGAGGCCACCCACGGCCTGGCCATGGCCCATGACGACATCTGGTGCACGGTCGGCGTCCATCCGCATGAGGCGAAGGACCACGCCGACCTGACGGCGGCGCATCTTGCGGACCTGGCCGGTCGCGACCGCGTCGTGGGCATTGGCGAATGCGGGCTGGATTTCCACTACGACCTCAGCCCGCGCGACGTGCAGGCGGCGGTGTTCCGTCAGCACATCGAGGCCGCCCGCCTGACCGGCCTGCCGCTGGTGGTCCACACGCGCGAGGCGGACGACGTCATGGCCGGCATCCTCGCCGAGGAACAGGCCGAGGCGCCCTTCCGATTCCTGATGCACTGCTACACCAGCGGTCCGGAACTGGCGGAAAAGGCAGCGGAACTCGGCGCATGGTTCTCGGTGTCCGGCATCGCCACCTTCAAGGCCGCGGGGGACGTGCGGGACGCAGTCCGCGCCATGCCGCCTGACCGGATCATCATCGAGACGGACTGCCCCTATCTGGCGCCCGTGCCGCACCGGGGGCGGCGCAACGAACCCGCTTACGTCGGCCACGTGCTGGACGCCCTCGCCGAGATCCGCGGCTGGACGCGCGGGGAGGCGGAGACGCGCACCACCGACGCCTTCTTCGCCCTGTTCGACCGCATTCCCCGACCGGAGGGGGCATGAGCGGCCCGGGCGAGCTGGAGGTCGTCATCCTCGGATGCGGCTCGTCCGGCGGCGTGCCCCGCGGCGACGGCGACTGGGGCGATTGCGACCCGGCCGAGCCCAGGAACTACCGCACCCGCTGCTCGGCCCTGATCCGGCGACACGGCCCGGACGGGGTGACCAGCGTGCTGATCGACACCTCGCCCGACCTGCGCGCCCAGATGCTCGCCGCCGGGGTCAGACACGTCGACGCGGTCCTCTACACCCATGATCACGCCGACCAGGTGCACGGGATCGACGATCTGCGGGTTTTCGCGATGGGCGCCCGCCGACGGATTCCGGCCTGGATGGACGCCGCGACCCGGACCGCCCTCGTCGGAAGGTTTCCGTATATTTTCAGAAGTCAGGAAGGCTATCCCGCCATTCTGGATGAGATGACCATACCGTCCCACGGGCATCCATGGGATGTCAGCGGCGCGGGGGGCGCGGTTCCGGTCGTGACCTTTGATCAGGCGCACGGGCCCATTCGCTCGGTCGGTTACCGCATCGGGCCCGTCGCCTATTCGAGCGACGTGTCCGATCTGGACGAGGCGGCGCTGGACGCCGTGCGCGGCTGCGACCTGTGGATCGTCGACGCCCTGCGCTGGACGCCGCATCCGACCCACGCCCATGTCGAAAAGACCCTCGACTGGATCGCCCGCGCGGGGGTCAGGCGCGCCGTCCTGACCAATCTGCACCTCGATCTCGACTACAACGCCCTGAGGGCCGCCGTCCCCGCCCATGTCGATGTGGCTTACGATGGCTGGAGCGCGCGGCTGCCGCTGGATGGAGTTCAAATCCGATGAAACGCCTGCTGTCCGCTGTCTTCGGCCTCGCCGCCCTGGCCCTGTCATCAGCCGTCCTCGCCCAGCCGGCGCCGACGGAGGGGGATTTCACCGCCGCCGACTTCGCTCTCGCCGACGGACAACGGCTGTCGGGGTTGCGGCTGCACTACCGGACCTTGGGCGCGCCGCGGCGGGGCGCCGACGGGCGGGTCGAGAACGCCGTCCTGCTGCTGCACGGCACCGGCGGGACCGGGGCCCAGTTCCTGTCGCCGCAGTTCGCCACCGACCTGTTCGGGCCGGGCCAGCCGCTGGACGCCGCCCGCTACTACATCATCATGCCCGACAACCTCGGCCACGGAGGGTCTTCGAAGCCGTCCGACGGTTTGAGGGCGCGGTTCCCGGAGTACGGCTACGCCGACATGGTCGAGGCGCAGCGGCGGCTGCTGACCGACGGCCTCGGCGTCGACCGCCTGCGCTTGATCCTCGGCACCTCGATGGGCTGCATGCACATCTTCGTCTGGGCCGAGGCCCATCCGGACTTCGCCGACGCCCTGATGCCGCTGGCCTGCCAGCCCACCGCCATCGTCGGCCGCAACCGCCTGTGGCGCTCGATGCTGAAAGACGCGATCCGCAGCGATCCGGCCTGGGCGGGCGGGGACTACGCGGCCCAGCCGGTCGAGGGCTTGCGCACGGCGGTCGATCTGCTGCTGCTCGCCGGCTCGGCGCCGATGCCGATGCAACAGGATCTGGCCACGCCCGACGCGGTCGATGCATGGTTGAAGACGCAGCTGGACCGGCGCATCCCGGCGCTGGACGCCAACGACCTGTGGTATCAGGTCAACGCCTCGCACGACTACGATCCCTCCGCCGGGCTGGAGCGGATCACGGCGCCGGTGACCTGGATCAACTCGGCCGACGACTTCATCAATCCGCCGGAACTGGGCCTGTCGGAGCAGTTCGTTCCCCGCATCGCCGATGTCCGCTACCGCCTGATCCCCAACAGCGTCGGCGGCAAGGGCCACGGGACCCATACCTGGGCGGTGTTCTGGAAGCAGGATCTGATCGACTTGCTGGCGCGATCCGAGCGGCCCTAGGTCCCCAGCAACCGCGCCGCCTTCGGCGCGAAATAGCTCAGCATTCCGGCGCAGCCCGCGCGCTTGAAGCCGTGCAGGGTCTCGAGGATGGCGCGATCCTCGTCGAGCCAGCCGTTGGCGATGGAGGCCTGCATCATCGCGTATTCGCCCGACACCTGATAGGCGAAGGTCGGGACTTTGAATGTCTCCGCAACCCGTTGAACAATATCGAGATAAGGCATCCCGGGCTTGACCATGACGGCGTCGGCGCCCTCGGCGATGTCCATGGCCACCTCGCGCAGGGCCTCGTCGGAATTGGCGTAGTCCATCTGGTAGGTCTTCTTGTCGCCGGTCAGCTGTTTCGCCGAGCCGACCGCGTCGCGGTACGGGCCGTAGAAGGCCGAGGCGAATTTGGCCGCATAGGACAGGATCAGGGTGTCGTGAAAGCCGTTGGCCTCCAGCGCCTCGCGGATGGCCTGGACGCGGCCGTCCATCATGTCGGACGGGGCGACGATGTCGGCCCCGGCGTGGGCGTGGATGAAGGCCTGTTCGGCCAGCCGTTCGAGGCTGGCGTCGTTCAGGATGCGGCCGTTCTCGACCACGCCGTCGTGGCCGTGGTCGGTGTAGCAGTCCAGCGCCACGTCGGTCATGACGCCGATCTCCGGCGCGGCGTCCTTGATGGCCCGGATGCAGGCCGGGATCAGGCCGTCGGGATCGGTCGCGCCCGTGCCGACGCCGTCCTTGATGGCGCTGTCGACATTGGGGAACAGGGCCACGACCGGAATGCCCAGATCGCGCGCCTCGACGGCGGCCGCGGCGGCGGCTCCCGGCGACAGGCGGAAGACGCCGGGCATGGAGGCGACCGGCACCCGGTCATCGGCGCCGTCGTGGACGATCAGGGGCCAGATCAGATCGGCGGGCGTCAGCGTCGTCTCGGCCACCAGCCGGCGCACCCACGGGCTGCTGCGCAGGCGGCGGGGGCGGGCGTAGGGGAAGGCGGCAGGGGCGAACGGCTGGGTCATGCAGGGTTCATAGGCGGCTTGGCGGTCGGGTCAAACAGGGCGCGAAGGGTTTGAAGCGTCAGCTGCGGTCGGGTCCCGTGCGAACAACACGGCGCCAGGCGAAGAGGAGACCCCCGCGTCCGCACCGAAAAACACCGTTCACACCGTTCACACCGTTCGCTTCGGCCTCCTTCTCCGGCTATCGGGCAATACTGGCGCAGCCCTGCGTCAGAAACGGACGTAGGGTCGAGGGTGACGTTCCGCGAGGGGTTGGATAGAAGCACGGCAAGCGACCCGGGAGAGGCCGCTCACGACCCAGGAGATTTCATGGACTTCGCCCTCAACGACGACCAGCGCGCCATCCAGGACGCCGCCCGGCAGTTCGCCGAGGCCGAACTGGCCCCGCACAGCGCCGAATGGGACGAGACCAAACATTTCCCGGTCGATGTCATGCGTCAGGCGGCGGAGATGGGCTTCTGCGGCATCTACACGGGCGAGGAGCACGGCGGCATGGCCCTCGGCCGCGTCGAGGCGGCGCTGATTTTCGAAGAGCTGTCGCGCGGCGACGTGTCGACGGCGGCCTTCATCTCGATCCACAACATGGCGACGTGGATGATCGACAAATTCGGCTCCGACGACCTGCGCGCCCGCTATGTGCCGTCGCTGGTGTCGATGGAGCGGATCGCCAGCTACTGCCTGACCGAGCCCGGTTCGGGCTCCGACGCCGCCGGCCTGCGCACCACGGCGCGGCTGGACGGCGACCATTATGTGCTGAACGGCTCCAAGGCCTTCATCTCGGGGGCGGGGACGTCGGACGTCTATGTCGTCATGGCCCGGACCGGACAGGACGGGCCCAAGGGCATCTCCACCTTCGTGGTCGAGAAGGACGCGCCGGGCCTGAGTTTCGGCGCCCAGGAGAGGAAGATGGGCTGGAACAGCCAGCCCACCGCCATCGTCGCCTTCGACGACTGCCGCATTCCGGCGGCGAATCTGCTGGGCAAGGAGGGCGACGGCTTCCGCTACGCCATGATGGGTCTGGACGGCGGCCGGCTGAACATCGCCGCCTGTTCGCTGGGCGGCGCGCGGCTGGCCCTGGAGGCGGCACAGGCCTACGTCACGACGCGAAAACAGTTCAGCAAACCCTTGTCTGACTTCCAGAATGTCCAGTTCAAGCTGGCCGACATGGCGACCCAGCTGGAGGCGGCGCGCCTGCTGGTCCTGCGCGGCGCCTGGGCCCTGGACACGCGCCACCCCGAGGCCACCAAATGGTGCGCCATGGCCAAACGGTTCGCCACCGACGCCTGTTTCGAGATCGCCGACGAGGCCCTGCAACTGCACGGCGGCTACGGCTATCTGAAGGACTATCCGCTGGAACGGATCGTCCGCGACCTGCGCGTCCACCGCATCCTCGAGGGCACCAACGAGATCATGCGGGTGATCACGGCGCGTGAGATGTTGCGGCAGTGATCCGGCGCCCGTAGAGCGGCGCCATGAGCGATTCCGAAGTCCTGACCCGCGTCGAATCCGGCGTTGGCCGCATCACCCTCAACCGTCCGAAGGCGCTGCACGCGCTGAACCGGGCCATGTGCGAGGCGATGACGGCGGCCCTGCTGGCGTGGCGCGAGGACGACGCCGTCCAGTCGGTCCTGCTCGACCATTCGGGCGAGCGCGGCTTCTGCGCCGGCGGCGACATCCGCATGATCGCCGAAAGCGGGGCAGGGGATGCGTCGGAAGCCAGGACCTTCTTCCTCGCCGAATACCGGCTGAACCACCTGATGTTCGAATACCCCAAGCCGATCACTGCGGTTGTCGACGGGATCGTCATGGGCGGCGGGGTCGGCATCTCCGAGCCGGCCGACGTCCGCGTCGCCACCGAACGCACCACCTACGCCATGCCCGAGACCGGCATCGGCCTGTTCCCCGACGTCGGCGGCGGCTGGTTTCTGCCCCGCCTGCCGGGCCAGACCGGCGTCTGGATCGCGCTGACCGGGGCGCGGCTGAAGGCGGCGGACACCGTGGCCCTGGGCATCCACACCCACTTCCTCCCGTCGGACCGGATCGAGGCCCTGAAAGGCGCTCTGATCGCCCATCCCGCCGAACCGAAAACGGTCGCCGACACCCTGGCCTCGGATCCGGGGCCCGCGCCCACGGCGGCGCATCGCGAGGCCATCGACCGGCTGTTCGCCTTCGATACGGTGGAGGCCATTTTCGCGGCGCTCGAGGCCGACGGTTCGGACTGGGCCCTGGCCCAGCTGGCGACGCTGAAGACCAAGTCGCCGCAATCGCTGAAGGTCACCCTGCGCCAGCTGCGTCTCGGGGCCTCGCTCGAGACCTTCGCCGACGCCATGGCCATGGAATACCGGCTCGGCGGCCGGATGGTGGGCAGCCACGACTTCCAGGAGGGCGTCCGCGCCGTCATCGTCGACAAGGACAACACGCCGGACTGGTCGCCGGCCGATCTGGCCGGGGTGACGGACGCGGCGCTGGACGCCCTGTTCGCGCCGCTGCCGGCCGACCAGGAATGGTCGCCGCTGCCCTGAGGCCTTGCATCCCCTTCCGTCCGGCGCATAGCTGCCCCCTGCAACAGCGAGGGTGGTCATGATCAGGACTTTGGGATTGGTGCTGGCGGTTTCGGCGGCCCTGGGCGGCTGCGCGACGGGCGGCGACGCGGTCGTCGTCTCCGGCAACGACGTGAGGCCGAACCTGCAGGCCGGTTACGCCGCGGCGGTCGCCGATTCCCGGCGCCTGCCCGAGGAGGTGGCGCGCGATCCGTTGCGCAAGCCCGCCGAAATGCTGGCCTTCGCGCGGCTGGAGCCGGGCGACGCCATCGCCGACATCCGCCCGGAGGAAGGCTATTTCACCCGTCTGTTCGCGCCGGCGGTCGGCCCTGAAGGCCATGTCTACGCCTTCGTGCCCAACCAGACGGCGTCGCGCGAGAACGGTTTCGCCGACGCCATGGCCGCGACCTATCCCAACGTCAGCCGCGTGACGGGCGCCCTGGAGACCATGGCCTTCGACCGGCCGCTGGACGTCGTCTTCATGGGCGAGGAGTACCACGACTTCACCATCCCCCGGTTCGGGGTGGACGTGGCCCGGATGAACGCGGCGGTGTTCGCGGCGCTCAAGCCCGGCGGCCTCTATGTCATCCTCGATCACCAGGCCGCCGACGGCGCCGGGATCGGCGTCGCCGGAACCCTGCACCGGATCGAGGCGGCCGAGCTGCGCCGGCAGGTCGAGGCCGCCGGCTTCGTCTTCGACGGCGAGAGCGACGCGGTCCGCGTCCCCGCCGACGACCATACGCTGAGCGTGTTCGACGGGAGCATTCGCGGGCGCACCGACCGCTTCGTCTACCGCTTCCGCAAGCCGGGCTGACCCGAATTCCGCCCGGCGCCGCTGGCGACCGGGCGGGGGACGGGCTAACGCTCCCGAAAATCACCCGGGAGATGACGCCATGACCCTCAGGATCGCCTTTATCGGCCTCGGCAACATGGGCGGCGGCATGGCGGCCAACCAGGCGAAGGCCGGCCACGCCGTGGCCGCCTTCGACCTGTCGCAGGAGGCGCTGGACCGCGCCGCCGCGGCGGGCTGCACGCCGGTTTCGTCCGTCGTCGAGGCGGTCCGGGACGCCGATGTCGTCATCACCATGCTGCCGGCCGGCCCGCATGTGCTGAAGGTCTATTCGGAACAGGTGATCGGCGCGGCGACGTCCAGCGCCCTGCTGCTCGACTGCTCGACCATCGACGTCGACACGGCGCGCAAGGTGGCCGGCCTGGCGAAAGAGGCGGGCTACGCCTTCGCCGACGCCCCGGTCTCGGGCGGAACCATGGCGGCCGACGCCGGGACCCTGGCCTTCATGGTCGGCTGCGACGAGCCGGACTTCGTCCGCATCGAGGCGGCGCTGGAGCCGATGAGCCGCGCGACCTTCCGGGCCGGCGACCACGGCGCGGGGCAGGCGGCCAAGATCTGCAACAACATGATTCTCGGCATCACCATGCTGGGCACCTGCGAAGCCATCGGCCTGGCCGAGAAGCTGGGCCTGGACCCGGTGAAGATGTTCGACATCGTCGCCAAGTCGTCGGGCCAGAGCTGGTCGGTGACCACCTACTATCCGTGGCCCGGTCCCGTGCCCACGGCGCCCTCGAACCGCAACTACGAGGGCGGATTCGCCACGGCCATGATGCTGAAGGACCTGAAGCTGGCGCAGGACGCCGCGGCGAAGGCCGGAGCCTCGACGCCCCTCGGCGCCCAGACCGAGGCCCTGTTCCAGATGTTCAACGGCCTCGGCTACGGCGGGCGCGACTTCTCGGCCATCCTGCAGATGCTGCGCGGCAAGCTGGACGAACTGCCGAAGACTTGATCCATCTCAAGGCGGCGCAAGGACCGTTCACGGATTGTGGCGCATGCGCACGATCGAAACTGAGAACCGTTATCAATTAGAAGGTTGCGACGATTTAGCGGCCCGCGTCGATAGACTTTTGCGGCCTCCCGGCGCAAATACCGGGGGATTCGAAAAGACCGCGCGAGTGACAGGGTTGTTCGACTACAGGGCCGCATTCGAGACCGCCGTCGAGCAGGTCAAGGGGGAGGGGCGCTACCGCGTCTTCGCCGACCTCAAGCGCGTCCGCGGCGAATTCCCCAAAGCGATTCGGCGCCGTGAAGACGGCACGTCCCAGGACGTCATCGTCTGGTGCTCGAACGACTATCTCGGCATGGGCCAGCACCCGGACGTGCTTGAGGCCATGCAGACCGAGATCGACACGGTCGGCGCCGGCGCCGGCGGCACCCGCAACATCTCGGGCACCACGCGGTCGGCCGTCGATCTGGAAGCCGAGCTGGCCAGCTGGCACCAGAAGGAAGCCGCCCTGCTGTTCACCTCGGGCTATGTCGCCAACGAGGCCACGCTGACGACGCTGCAGCGCATCCTGCCCGGGCTGATCGTCTTCTCCGATTCGCTGAACCACGCCTCGATGATCGCCGGCATCCGCAACGGCGGCTGCGAACGGCACATCTTCGCCCACAACGATCTGGAACACCTCGAGGCCCTGCTGGCCGCGGCCCCGGCCGCCGCCCCCAAACTGGTGGCCTTCGAGAGCGTCTATTCCATGGACGGCGACATCGCCGACCTGGCCGGGACCATCGCCCTGGCCCGCAAATACAACGCCTTGACCTATCTCGACGAGGTCCATGCGGTCGGCCTGTACGGCGCGACCGGCGCGGGCGTCGCCGAGCGCGACGGGGTGCTGGACGGCATCGACATCGTCGAATGCACGCTCGGCAAGGCCATCGGCGTCATGGGCGGCTATATCGCCGCCGACGCGGTGATCATCGACGCCGTGCGCAGCTGGGCCTCGGGCTTCATCTTCACCACCAGCCTGCCGCCGGCCCTGACGGCCGGGGCCCTGGCCTCGGTGCGCTGGCTCAAGGCCCACCCCGAGGTGCGCGAGGCCCATCAGGAACGGGCCGCGACGCTGAAGGCCCGCTTCGCCGCCGCCGGCATTCCGGTGATGGACTCGGTCAGCCACATCGTCCCGGTCTTCGTCGGCGATCCGGTCCACGCCAAGATGATCTCGGACATGCTGCTGGAAGAGCACGGCGTCTACGTCCAGCCAATCAACTATCCGACCGTGCCCAAGGGGACGGAGCGTCTGCGCTTCACCCCGTCGCCGAACCACACCGACGCCATGATGGACGACCTGGTCAAGGCGATGGACCGCCTGTGGACCCACTGCAACGTGGCGCGCCTGCCGGCGGTGGCCTGACTACATCGGGCGGTGCCGATTTTCATAGTCGGTCACGAGCAGGCTTCCGATCGTGTCGTATGAGAGCTTGGTTTTGGCATGGCCGAGCTCTTTTCGGATCGCGATCACAACATCCGAAAACGAGTCCAACCGTTCGTAGACATCGGCCATGGTCATCTGGCCGTCCACTGCCGTGTTCTGTAGTTTGTAGAAGCGGGAGAATTTTTCAACGACATCATCGGACGCGTACATCAGCGAGTTTCTGGCGAAGTTCTGGACCCGTTCCACGATCTGCATATAGCCCTCAGGCGTGTGATCTTTGCCGCCGGGCTTGAAGAAGAGCGCGCTGTAGTCCTCTACGAAACTCGCATATATTTTCGCTTTGTTCTCGTTCAGCTTCTGCTCAATCTGCTGCCTTTTATCCCGCTCCAACTTGTAAAGCGTCCCAAGGCCTGCCAGCGCGGCGAGCAGAAAGGGTGCTAGATAGGCGAGCGCTGATTTGGTAAATGTGACAGCGTCTGGGTCGAGTTGCATTGAGCCCTCATGACTTGCGAGCCAGATTATTGAACGATGCTCAAGACATTGGCGAGGTCATCGTCGAATTGACCCGCAACGGGCCGTACCTGAAATGTTCGGCGATCCACGTGGCCTCCGGTCTCGAGGTCTCGGCGGTCGGTCCGGTGAACGAGCCCAGGGGGCTGGAGCGGATCGCGCTGGCCAAGCTGAAACGGGCGCTGGCCGCCCGCTGACCACAAGATGTTGTGGTAAACCGTCGCCGGGCCTAAATGGATCGCCGCCAGAGCTCCGGGGATTCCAGTGACCGCCTTCACCCACGCCGACTATTTCTCGAAGACCCTCGCCGACGCCGATCCCGACATCTTCGGCGGCATCCAGGGCGAACTGGGCCGCCAGAAGGAGCAGATCGAGCTGATCGCCTCCGAGAACATCGTCTCGAAGGCGGTGCTGGAGGCGCAGGGCTCGGTCCTGACCAACAAATACGCCGAGGGCTATCCCGGGCGCCGGTACTATGGCGGCTGCGAATATGTCGACGTCACTGAGAACCTCGCCCGCGAGCGCGCCAAACAGCTGTTCGGCTGCGCCTTCGCCAACGTCCAGCCCCACTCGGGCGCCCAGGCCAACCAGGCGGTGTTCCAGGCCCTGCTGACGCCGGGAGATACGTTCCTCGGCATGGATCTGGCCGCGGGCGGCCACCTGACCCACGGTTCGCCCGCCAACCAGTCGGGCAAGTGGTTCCGGCCCGTGACCTATACGGTCCGCCAGGACGACTGCCTGATCGACTATGACAACGTCGCCGAGATGGCCGAGCGCGAGAAGCCGAAACTGATCATCGCCGGCGCGAGCGCCTACAGCCGTCCCATCGATTTCAAACGCTTCCGCGAGATCGCCGACAGCGTCGGGGCGTATCTGATGGTCGACATGGCCCACTATGCGGGTCTGATCGCCGGCGGCGTCTATCCCGACCCGCTCCCCCACGCCCACGTCGTCACCACCACGACGCACAAGACCCTGCGCGGCCCGCGCGGCGGCATGGTGCTGTCGAACGACGTCGAGCTGGGCAAGAAGATCAACTCCGCCGTCTTCCCCGGCCTGCAGGGCGGACCGCTGGAGCATGTCATCGCCGCCAAGGCCGTGGCCTTCGGCGAGGCGCTCAAGCCCGAGTTCAAACTGTATGCGCAGCAGGTCGTCGACAACGCCCGCGCCCTGGCCGCGGTGCTGGTCGAGCGCGGCGCGGCCATCGTCTCGGGCGGCACCGACAGCCATCTGATGCTGGTCGACCTGCGGCCCAAGGGCGTGACCGGCAAGGCCACCGAGGCGGCCCTCGAACACGCCCTGATGACCTGCAACAAGAACGGCGTGCCGTTCGACACCGCCCCCTTCACCATCACCTCGGGCGTTCGCCTCGGCACGCCCGCCGGCACGACCCGCGGCTTCGGCGTCGGCGAATTCCAGCAGGTCGGCCACTGGATCGCTGACATCATCGACTCGATGAAGGGCACGGACGAGGCCGACGCCGGCGTGTCGCAACGCGTCGCGGGCGAGGTGCGCGAGCTCACGCGCCGCTTCCCCATTTACGGATAAGTCTCTGATGAAATGCCCTTTCTGCGGACATCAGGACACCCAGGTGAAGGACAGCCGCCCGTCGGATGACGGCGCCGCCATCCGTCGCCGCCGGTCCTGCCCGCAGTGCAGCGGGCGCTTCACCACCTTCGAACGGGTCCAGTTGCGCGAGTTGATGATCCTCAAGCGCAACGGCCGCCGCACGCCCTTCGACCGCGACAAGCTGGAGCGGTCGTTGAACGTCGCCCTGCGCAAGCGTCCGGTTCAGCCGGAGCAGGTGGAACAGCTGGTCAGCCGCATCACCCGCCAGCTGGAAAGCCTCGGCGAGACGGAGATTCCATCCTCGACCGTCGGCGACTTCATCATGAAGGCGCTGAAGTCGGTCGATGAGGTCGCCTATGTCCGCTATGCCTCGGTCTACAAGGACTTCCGCCACACCGGCGATTTCGCGCGTTTCCTCGGCGACGAGGGTCTGGACGAAAACTGATGCCCTCTTCGGGCCCGAGAACCCGCGTCACCCTCAAGCTGGCCACATCGCTGGACGGCCGGATCGCCACCGCCGCGGGCGAAAGCCGGTGGATCACGGGCGAGGCGGCGCGGCTGGAAGGCCATCGCCTCAGGGCCGCCCATGACGCCATTCTGGTAGGCGTCGAAACCGTTCTGGCGGACGACCCCGAACTGACGGCCCGGCTGCCGGGCCGCCCGGTCGACCAGCCTCTCCGCGTCGTGCTCGACAGCCGTCTCCGCACCCCGCCGACCGCCCGGGTCAGCCATGGCGATACCCTGATCCTGACGGTCGCGGAGCCGTCGCCGATCGGAACCGCCGTCGTGGAGCGGGTCGAGGCGGATCACGGGCGGCCGTCGGTCGGCGCGGTTCTGTCGGCGCTGAAGCGCCGCGGCGTGTCGTCGGTGCTGATCGAGGGCGGCGGGCAGGTGGCGGCCAGCTTCCTGCGCGCCGGTCTGGTGGACCGGCTGGAGTGGTTCCGCGCCCCGATCCTGCTGGGCGCCGAGGGCCGGCCCTGCGTGGCGGCGCTGGCCCTTGCGAAGCTGGCCGACGCCCCCACCTTCCGGCGACTGTCCGCCGAGCCTGTCGGCGACGATCTCTGGGAACGCTATGACGCCGTTCGTTAGCCGTCGCCGGGATGCGACCGATCCTGACGCGCGGGCGTGCCAGGGTCCGTTCCAGGGTCTGTGTCGCAGCGTTTCCCGCTCTCGCCAGGTAGACGGTGTAGACTGTGTAGACGGTATTTTTTTCGGTCAAGAGTCTACCTTGGGGATGGTCTGAGTGTTCACCGGCATCGTCACCGATATCGGTCGGGTGCGCCGGGTCGATCAGACCGCGCGCGACCGCCGCTATGAGATCGAGACCGCCTGGGACACGTCGGGCATCGACCTCGGCGCCTCGATCAGCCACGCGGGCTGCTGCCTGACCGTGACCGAAAAGGGCCCCGGCTGGTTCGCCGTCGAGGTCTCGGGCGAGACCCTGTCGAAGACCAGCCTCGGCGACTGGTCCGAGGGCCGCCGGGTCAATCTGGAGCGCGCCGCGAAGCTGGGCGATGAAATGGGCGGCCACGTCGTCTCGGGCCATGTCGACGGCCTGGGCCGGGTCGTCTCGGTCACGCCCGAAGGCGGCTCGCACCGGATCGACATCGAGGCCCCGGCGCCGCTGCACCGCTACATCGCGCCCAAGGGCTCGATCACCGTCGACGGCGTGTCCCTGACCGTCAACGCCGTCGAGGGCCGGACCTTCGGCCTGAACATCATTCCCCACACCTGGGAAGCGACCACCCTCGGCGCCCTGAAACCGGGCGATGCGGTCAATCTCGAGATCGACATGCTGGCGCGATACCTCGCGCGGTGGCAGGAGACGGCGTGATGCAATTGGCCGCGAACATGAACGACAGCCCGATCAGCCCCATCGAGGACATCCTCGAGGACGCCCGCAACGGCAAGCCCTACATCCTCGTCGACGCCGAGGATCGCGAGAACGAGGGCGACATCATCATTCCGGCCCAGTTCGCCACGCCGGACCAGATCAATTTCATGGCCCGCCACGCCCGCGGCCTGATCTGCCTGGCCATCACCGCCGACCGCGCCCGCCAGCTGCGCCTGCCGCCGATGGCGGCCGAGAACCGCGAGAGCATGGGCACGGCCTTCACCGTCTCGATCGAGGCGCGGGAAGGGGTCACCACCGGCATCTCCGCCGCCGACCGCGCCCGCACGGTGCAGGTCGCCGCCGACCCGACCCGCGGCGCCGACGACATCGTCTCGCCGGGCCACGTCTTCCCCCTGGTCGCCCGCGACGGCGGGGTGCTGGTCCGCACCGGCCACACCGAGGCGGCCGTCGACATCAGCCGCATGGCCGGCCTGACCCCCGCCGGCGTGATCTGCGAGATCATGAACGACGACGGCTCCATGGCCCGGATGCCGGACCTCGTCGCCTTCGCCCAGCTGCACGGGCTGAAGATCGGCACCATCGCCGACCTGATCGCCTATCGCCGCCGCACCGAACGGCTGGTCGAGCGGGTCATGGATACGCCGTTCGACAGCGTCCACGGCGGCCCCTTCCGCCTTATGCTGTACCGCAACGCCATCGAGGGCGTCGAACACGTCGCCCTCGTGAAGGGCAAGATCGAGCCGGGCAAGCCGACCCTGGTGCGCATGCACCAGGTCGATTTCGCCGCCGACCTGCTGGGCCATGTCGAGGCGCGCCAGAATTATGTCCCGCGCGCCCTCAAACAGATCAGCGAACACGCCGGGCCGGGCGTCACCGTCTTCCTGCGCGACCCGGAATTGCAGGGACTGGCCGAGCGGCTGACCGGCGTCGAAAAGCCGGCGGCGGTCGATCGCTCCCTGCGCAACTACGGCGTCGGCGCCCAGATCCTGCTGGATCTCGGCGTCCGCGACATGATCGTGATGAGTTCGACCCGCCCCAATCCCACCGCGCTGGACGGCTACGGCCTGCGCATCGTCGGCTGGCGCGACATGGACGGAGAAGACCAATCGTAAGCGACCCCTATCGCGTCCTCATCGTCGAGGCGCGTTTCTATGACGATCTGGCCGACGCCCTGCTGGAAGGGGCGAAGGACGCCCTGCTGGCGCAGGGCGTGGAGTTCGACGTGGTCTCCGTTCCCGGCGCCCTGGAAGTCCCGACGGCCATCGCCCTGGCGGTCGAGGCCGGCCGCTATCCGACCGCGCCGCGCTACGACGGCTTCGTCGCCCTCGGCTGCGTGATCCGCGGCGAGACCTATCATTTCGAGATCGTCTCGGATCAGTCGGCCGCGGGAATCCGCAATCTGGGCCTCAACGGCGTGGTGATCGGCAACGGCATTCTGACGACCGAGGACGAGGACCAGGCCTGGGCCCGCGCCCGCATCAGCGAGGGCGACAAGGGCGGCGGCGCCGCCCGCGCCTGTCTGGACCTCATTGCCTTGCGCAAGCGGCTGCGCGTAGGACTGGGCGGGTGACCGAACCCGCCAGCCTCCAGTCCGTCCTCGCCCAGCTCGCCGAGGCCCAGAAACAGCGCGCCGAGCCGCAGCTGACCAGCCGCCAGCGCCGCGCGCGCACCGTCGCGCGTCTCGCCGCCGTTCAGGCCCTCTACCAGATGGAGCTGGCCGGCGAAGGCGTCGAGACGGTGATTTCCGAATTCTCGACCCATCGTTTCGACACGGACATCGAGGGCGAACCCTTGGCCGAGGCCGACGAGGACTATTTCGCCGGGATCGTGCGGGGCGTCGTCGGCGCCCAGCGCGCCATCGACGACGCGGTCAAGGCGCGGCTGGCGTCGAACTGGCGGATGGAACGTCTCGACTCCACCCTGCGGGCCCTGCTGCGGGCCGGGGCCTGGGAATTGCGCGAGCGTCAGGACGTGCCGCGAGAGATCGTCATCGACGAATACGTCGAACTGGCCAAGGCCTTCTTCGACGACGCCGAGGCCAAATTCGTCAATGCCGCACTGGATGGCGTCGCCCGAGACGCCCGGCCGAAGGGCTGACACGGACATGCCCGCGGTCGACGTCGCCGGGGAGTTCGAAACCATCCGCCGGCTGTTCGCGCCCCTGGCCCATCCCGAATGGGGCCGGGGCCTCATGGACGACGTCGCCGTGGTGCCCTCGCGCGCCGGCTATGACCTGGTCCTGACCAAGGACGCCATCATCGAGGGTGTGCATTTCCTGCCTGACGATCCCCTGGATGGCGTGGCCCGCAAGCTGATGCGGGTGAACCTGTCGGATCTGGCCGCCAAGGGGGCCGAGCCGTTCGGCTATCTGCTGGCCTGCCACTGGTCGGAGCGCTGCGGCTGGCCCGAACGGATGCTGTTCTGCGAGGGCCTGCGGGTCGACCAGAAGGCGTTCGGCGTCGCCCTGCTGGGCGGCGACACCGTCGTGACGCCCGGTCCGGCCAGTTTCTCCATGACCATGCTCGGCTGGAGTCCCAGGGGACGGACCGTGGGCCGCGCCGGCGCCCGGCCCGGCGATCTGGTGTTCGTGACCGGAGCCATCGGCGACGGCTGGCTGGGGCTTGAGGCGGTGCAGGGCAAGCTGTCGCTGGACCCCGAACGGATCGCCGCCCTGTCGGATCACTACCGCACCCCCACGCCGCGCATCGAGTTCGCCGGTCCGGTGCGGGATATGGCGACCGCCTCCATCGACATCTCCGACGGCCTGATCGCCGATCTCGGGCATCTGGCCGAGGCGGGGCGGGTGCGCCTTGAGATCGATCTGGAAACCATGCCGCTGTCGGCCGCGGGCCAGGCCTGGTTCGACGGCCGGGTGGATGAGCAGGCGGCCCTGGAATCGCTGGCGACCGGCGGCGACGACTATGAGATCGCCCTGACCGTGGGGCCCCGCGACGAAGCGGCGATCCGACGCGAGGCCGAGCGCCGCCATCTGCGCCTGACGCGGATCGGTCGCGTGACGGCGGGGCAGGGGGTCGTCGCCCGCTTTGGCGGTCAGCCCGTGACGTTCGACAAGCCGGGCTTCACCCACCGCTGACAACGAAATCTCAAGCGTTGGCGGTCAGGATGACGCCATGCGCCGTCGTGACCTCATCGCCGCCTCCGCCGCCCTGCCGGTTCTCGCTGTCGGGAGCGAAGCGCTGGCCAGCGACAAGGCCCCGGCGCCGGGCGGAGCCAGCATCAGCATGCCGGGCGTGGGCCTGCCCGTCATCGCCGGCGGCCGGCTGAGGAACTACGTCTTCGTCTCGCTGCGTCTGCACCTGGGCGGGTCGGCGACGCCCGAGTCGATGCGGTCGAAAGAGGCCTTCCTGCGCGATGCTCTCGTGCGCGCCGGACACCGGACACCCTTCCTCGTGGCCGACGACTGGACCCGGATCAACGAGGCCGCGCTGTCGGCCAGCCTGATGCGATCGGCGGCTGCGATAGCCGGACGCGGCTCCGTCGTCCGGGTCGAGATCGTCAGCCAGGCGCCCCGTCGCCGCACCGGGGTTCAGGCGCGCTGAACTTCGTTCGCCAACGCTGTTGCGTCGGCCTCCGGCATTTGGCACGTTTCCGCCGCAATCTCCCGAGGGACGCGACATGCGTCCGGTGCGCACGGGGGGACCGGAAGGCGGACAGAGGCGAATAACGCCCGCCGCGCCAAGGAACCGGGCGCCTTGATACACAGGGTTTGGAAACGCCATGAGTAACTATCTGTGGCTGGTCATCGCCGCAGGCGCGCTGGGAGTGCTTTACGGCCTCGTCCAGACCGCCGCGCTGATGAAGGCCAGCACCGGCAACGACAAGATGCGCGAGATCGCCGCGGCGATCCAGGAAGGGGCCTCGGCCTATCTGCGCCGTCAATACACCACCATCGCCATGGTCGGGGTCGTGATCCTGATCGCGGCCTATCTGCTGATCGGCCCCTATGCGGCCATCGGCTTCGTCATCGGCGCGGTGCTTTCGGGCCTCGCCGGGTTCGCCGGCATGCTGATCTCGGTCCGGGCCAACGTCCGCACCGCCCAGGCGGCGTCGGAGAGCCTCGCCAAAGGCCTGGATCTGGCCTTCCGGTCGGGCGCCATCACCGGCATGTTCGTGGCGGGCGGCGCCCTTCTGGGCGTGGCCGGCTACTATGCCTTCCTGACCGCCGGCGCGGGCTTCGAGAGCACCAGCCGCGAAGTCATCGACGGCCTGGTGGCCCTGGGCTTCGGCGCTTCGCTGATTTCCATCTTCGCCCGTCTGGGCGGCGGCATCTTCACCAAGGGCGCCGACGTGGGCGGCGACATGGTGGGCAAGGTCGAGGCCGGCATCCCGGAGGATGATCCGCGCAACGCCGCCACCATCGCCGACAATGTGGGCGACAACGTCGGCGACTGCGCCGGCATGGCCGCCGACCTGTTCGAGACCTATGCGGTGACCACGGTCGCCACCATGGTGCTGGCGGCGATCTTCTTCCGCGACCAGCCCTATGTCGAAACCATGATGCTGCTGCCGCTGGCCATCTGCGCCATCTGCGTGGTGACCTCGATCATCGGCAGCTTCTTCGTCCGTCTGGGCAAGAGCCAGAACATCATGGGCGCCCTGTACCAGGGCCTGATCGTCACCGGCGTGCTGTCGGTCGGCGCGGTGTACTGGGTCATCACCAACCTGGTCACCGGCCCGGTCACGACGACCAGCGGCCTGGTCATCGAGCCGATGAGCCTGTTCTGGTCCGGCCTTGTGGGTCTGGGCGTCACCGCGGCCATCGTGGTGATCACCGAATACTACACCGGCTCGAACTTCCGCCCGGTCCGCTCGGTCGCCAACGCCTCGGTCTCGGGCCACGGCACCAATGTGATCCAGGGTCTGGCCGTCTCGCTGGAATCGACCGCCCTGCCGGCGCTGACGATCATCGTCGGCATCATCGCCAGCTACCAGCTGGCGGGCCTGTTCGGCATCGCCATCGCCACCACGACCATGCTGGGCGTGGCGGGGATGATCGTGGCGCTGGACGCCTTCGGTCCGGTCACCGACAACGCCGGCGGCATCGCCGAAATGGCGGGCCTGCCCTCGGACGTTCGCCACGTCACGGACGCCCTCGACGCCGTCGGCAACACCACCAAGGCGGTGACCAAGGGCTATGCGATCGGCTCGGCCGGTCTGGGCGCCCTGGTGCTGTTCGCGGCCTATACGTCGGACCTGCAGTACTTCTCGGCCAATCCGGACCTGTACCCGTTCTTCGCCAACATGCGCGAGGTCGCCTTCGACCTGACCAACCCCTATGTCGTCGTCGGCCTGCTGTTCGGGGGGCTGCTGCCCTTCCTGTTCGGCGGCATGTCGATGATGGCGGTCGGCCGGGCGGCTGAATCGGTCGTGGAAGAGGTCCGCCGCCAGTTCCGCGAGAACCCGGGCATCATGACCTATGAGGTCAAGCCCGAGTACGGCCGCGCGGTCGACATCCTGACCAAGGCGGCGATCCGCGAGATGATCGTGCCGTCGCTGCTGCCGGTGCTGTCTCCGATCGTGCTGTTCGTGGCCATCCTGTTCCTGTCGGACAAGGCGGACGCCTTCGCGGCCCTCGGCGCCATGCTGATGGGCGTGATCGTCACCGGCCTGTTCGTCGCCATCTCGATGACCTCGGGCGGCGGCGCCTGGGACAACGCCAAGAAGGTGATCGAGGAGGGCTTCACCGACAAGAACGGCGTCGTCCACGGCAAGGGCTCCGAGGCGCACAAGGCCGCGGTGACCGGCGACACCGTCGGCGATCCCTACAAGGACACCTCCGGCCCGGCGGTGAATCCGATGATCAAGATCACCAACATCGTCGCCCTGCTTCTGCTGGCGGTGCTGGCGAGCGGCAAGATCGTCTGAGTCCGGCCGGCCTCTCCGGTTCGCCGGAGGGGCCGGCTGTCCTGAAAAGAAAGAGGCCCCGGAGATCGCTCTCCGGGGCCTTCTTCGTTGGTTCTCGACGGGAGACCCTATTCCCGGCGCTGCTGGCCGGGCGTGTCTTCGTCGGTGCGGGGCAGCTGTCCGCGGCCGACGTTGCCCAGGAGTTGCTCCAGTATGGTCAGCTGGCGTCCGCGGGTCGGGGTTTCACGGCCATTCATGGCCACGACCTGGCCGTCCTCGAGACCGAGGTTGTTGACCGCCGACACCTGACCCGCTTCGTCGAAGGTGATTTCGGTCACGGACCGCTGGGTCACATGGGCGCGGTTGTAGGTGTATTTCTCGGTCACCTGGCTGATGTAGTACCAGACGTTGTCACGCTCGAAGGTCGAGGTGGTCGACGGCGTGCCCAGTTTGGTCAGCACGGTCTGTTTGGTGTCCGTGCCGGCGACGATGTCAGCCGGCTTGGCGTCGATCGCCTGGAAACCGTTCTGGCCCACCACCGGCGCGCACGCGGCGGTCAGGGCCGTGGCCGACAGAACGGCGATAAGGAGCTTGGAACGGAGCATTTGCGGCGCCTGCGACTTCAACAAGGTCTTTGACCTAACCGGACCCGAGCCTTAGTTCAACGGCGCGGCGGAAAAGGGGCCGCATGATCATGCTGCAGAATCTGTTCCGTACCCGTCCCCGAGAGCGCCTGGGCCAGCCGCTGTATGAACTGGCGGTGCGCCAGGCCCGCGACCCGGGCTTCTATACGACGCTGGGCGTCGCTGACCGGATCGATGCGCGATTCGAACTCTACACCCTGCATGTGCTGCTGCTGGTCATGCGCATGCGTGACGAGGGCGAGCGCGGGGCGCAGGCCGGACAGGCCCTGTTCGACACCTACGTCTCGGCCCTGGACCACGCCCTGCGCGAACTGGGCGTCGGCGACATCTCGGTCGGCAAGAAAATGCGCAAGCTGGGCGAGGCCCTGTACGGGCGGATGACCGCGTATGAGGGGCCCCTGCGCGAGGCTGACGCTGCGGCCGTGTCCGCCAGTCTGGCGCGGAATGTCTACGAGAGCGACGATCCCGCGATCGGGGCCGCGCTGGCGGCCTATGCGCTGGCCAGCCGGACCCGTCTTGCGGCGCAGGATTTCGATGCGGTCGTGGCGGGGCCTGACTGGGCGGAGGTCGTCAAATGAGCGTTCCAACCCTTCCCTACAGCGTGCCGGTCCGCCTGCATCAGGTTCCCGGCGGCGTGAAGCGGACGCTGGAGCCCGACGCGGCGGCGCGAGCGCGGATCGCCAAGGCTCTGGATCTGGCCTCGCTCGAGTCCTTCACCGCCGAGATGGATCTGGTTCCGACGGCCGCCGGCTGGCGGTTGTCCGGACGGGTCCGCGCCAGCCTCGCCCAGACCTGCGGCATCACCCTGGAGCCCTTGCCCGTCGAGATCGATGCGCCCTTCTCCCTGACCCTGGCCGAGGCTGTGGATGAGGATTCCGACGAGATCGTCATCACCCTGGACGACGAATCGCCCGACCTGATCGAGGACGGCCAGATCGACCTGGGCCAGTACGCCGTCGAACAGCTGGCGCTGCGGCTGGACCCTTTCCCCCGCAAGCCTGGCGCCGAGTTCGTCCAGCCGCCGGAACCGGCCGAAATCTCGCCCTTCGCCGTATTGAAACAGCTGCGTCCCTCCGACGAAGGTTGACGTCGGGGCGGCGCGGTTGCATCCCCCCGGTGCGGCGCTATCGTCGCCTTACTGACAAGCGCCGGACTGACGGCGCGACGGAGTCGAAACGGCTTGTCATCCCCCATCCTGATTTCGCTCGACGCCATGGGCGGGGACCACGGTCCGTCGGTCGTGGTTGCAGGCGTCCGCGACTACCGCAAACGCCACGGCGGCGAGGGTGTGCGCTTTCTGCTGCACGGCGACGAGACGGCGATCCGGGCCGAGATGGCCCGATGTGCGCTGACCGACGACATCTGCATCATCCGCCACACCGGCAAGGTCGTGGCGATGGACGAAAAGCCGGCCCAGGCGATGCGCCGCGGCAAGGGCTCCAGCCTGTGGAACGCCATTGAGGCGGTCAAGCTGGGCGAGGCCGGGGCGATCGTCTCGGCCGGAAATACCGGAGCCCTGATGGCCATTTCCAAACTGTTGCTGCGAATGTCCGCGCACGGGCTGGAGCGACCGGCCATCGTGGCCAGCTGGCCGACGCTGAGAGGCGTGACGGCGGTGCTCGACGTGGGCGCCAATGTCGAGAGCGATGCCGAACAGCTGGTCGAGTTCGCCATCATGGGCGAGGCGTTCCACGCCGCCGTGCACAGCAATGGCGGCAGACCCACCATCGGCATCCTGAACGTCGGTTCCGAGGACATGAAGGGCCATGAAGAGGTGCGCGAGGCCAACCGCATCCTGCGCGAGGGCGGCGAGGGCTTGGGCCTGGACTACCGGGGCTTCGTTGAAGGCGACGACATCGCCAAGGGCACCGTCGATGTCGTGGTGACGGACGGATTCACCGGCAACATCGCCCTGAAGACGGCGGAAGGCGTCGCCCGTTTCATCTCCGCCCTGATGAAGGAGGCGCTGACCTCGGGCGTCATGGCCCAGGCCGGAGCCTTGCTGGCCCTGCCGGCGCTGAGACGCATGCGCCAGAAAATCGACCCCAGCGCCATCAACGGCGGCCCGTTGCTCGGCCTGAACGGCATTGTGGTGAAAAGCCACGGCGGCGCCGACGCCAAGGGCTTCGGCAACGCCATTCGTATTGCGGTCGAGCTGGGCCGCAGCGACTATCTGGTCAAGGTCAGCGAGAGCTTCAACCGCCTGACCGCCGTCATGGAACAGCCGCCCGCGCCCGCCGCGGAACACGCCATGGAGACTCCCCAGTGAGCGTCATTCGCAGCGCCGTGACCGGCGTCGGCTCCTTCCTGCCGGAACAGGTCGTCACCAACGCCGACCTGGCGAAGATCGTCGACACCTCCGACGAGTGGATTCAGGAGCGCACGGGCATCCGCCAGCGCCACAAGGCCCGCGACGACCAGCCGACCAGCGATCTGGCGGTCGAGGCGGCGAAGAAGGCCCTGATCGACGCCGGCCGGACGACCGCGGACGTCGACCTGATCATCGTCGCCACGACCACGCCGGACATGACCTTTCCGTCGGTCGCCTCGATCGTGCAGCGCAAGCTCGGCGCCCCGACCTGCATCGCCTTTGACATCCAGGCCGTGTGCTCGGGCTTCGTCTATGCGCTGAGCGTCGCCGATGGATTCGTCGCCCGCGGCCTGGCGAAATGCGCCCTGGTCATCGGCGCCGAAGAGATGACCCGGCTGATGGACTGGACCGACCGCTCGACCTGCGTCCTGTTCGGCGACGGCGCCGGCGCCGTCGTCGTCGAGCCGCGTGAAGGGCAGGGGACCAAGGAAGACCAGGGCCTTCTGGGCTTCGCCCTGCGCTGCGACGGGACCAAGACCGACCTGCTGTACGTGGACGGCGGCCCGGCCACGACGGGCACGGTCGGCCATCTGCGAATGGCGGGAAACCAGGTGTTCCGGCATGCCGTGGTCAATATCGCCGAAGCCATCACCGCCGCCTGTGAGGCTTCAAACATCGAGGTCGCGGACGTCGACTGGTTCGTGCCGCACCAGGCCAACCAGCGCATCATCAAGGGCGTGGGCGACCGGCTTGGACTTGACGAAAACAAGGTGATCACCACGGTCGCCATGCACGCCAACACATCGGCGGCCTCGATTCCGCTGGCGCTTGACGCCGCCATCCGGGACGGCCGCATCAAGCGCGGCGATCTGGTTCTTCTGGAGGCCATGGGCGGCGGCCTGACCTGGGGAGCCTGCGCCTTTCGTCTGTAGGGCGTATTTCCAGCTTTCCATTTGACGACGCTTGCCCTTTTATGTCGGCGACCGACCTTTGGAGGGGAGCGGACCTTGGCCGAACACCAGACCCTGACACGCGCTGACCTGTGTGAAGCGGTGCATGAGGAGGTCGGTCTTTCCCGACAGGAGTGTTCCTCTCTGGTCGAGCGCACGCTCGAGCTGATCATCGAGTCGCTCGAGCGCGGCGAGACCGTGAAACTGTCGGGCTTCGGCGTCTTCCAGGTGCGCGAGAAGCGCGCCCGCATGGGCCGAAATCCCAAGACGGGCCAGCCGGCGGCCATCCATCCGCGCCGGGTCATCAGTTTCCGCGCCTCGCAGATCATGAAGGGCCGGGTTCACGACGCCGTCGTGAGCGCCTGAAGTCCGTGGCCAAGAGCCCGAACGCGTTCCGGACCATTTCAGAAGCCTCTGACGAGGTCGGCGCCCCCCAGCATGTGCTGCGCTTCTGGGAGACGAAATTCCTGTTCCTGACGCCGCTGAAGCGGGCAGGGGGGCGACGCTTCTATCGTCCGCAGGACATCGTCGTGCTCAAGGCCGTCAAACGGCTGCTGCACGACGAAGGCCTGACCATCAAGGGCGTGCAGCGGCTGCACAAGGAGCAGGGGCTGAAGCGTCTGGCCCATTATGGCGACCCTGACGGCAAGGTGATTTTCGAGCCGGAGGGCGCCGCGCCGACCGGGGTTTCGGCTTCGCCCGGGGCGGGTTCGGCGGCCATCCATCTGCGTCAGGCGCTGGCCGAACTGGAGGGTGCGCGGGCCCGGCTGGAAGCTGTCCTGTCGAGAAGCGTCTGACGGCTGCTTTTTCAGTTTGCGGCGCCGCCAACCCCGTCTATAGGGAGCGCCTCTCGGAGCGTGGCGCAGCCTGGTAGCGCACTTGACTGGGGGTCAAGGGGTCGCAGGTTCGAATCCTGTCGCTCCGACCATCTTCCTCAATGAAGACGGTTGGTTAGAGGGGCCGCTTTCGGGCGGCCCCTTTGCAATTGGGCGACCTGTTTACAGCTTGGCTTTGGGACGCCGGTTGCTCCGCGGCGCCGCGCTCTTGGTCATGTCCTGACTCGAAGCGGCGGTTCCGCGCGTCTGGTGTTAGGATGCCGTCAGCTTCGGATCCCGGCTCGAATGGAGTTCACAATGCCAGGCGCCTCCGCTCCCTCGATCCAAACGGTTGAGACCCGGGACGCGGGCGTGCGCGTGCAGGCTGCTGATGGAGACTGAACTGAAGCTCGAGATGGATGGCTCCGTCGACCAGGTCCGGCATCGGCTTGCCATCGACTACGGCTCACCGGTCGGAGATCTCCGCCTGGTCTCGATCTATTTCGACACCGCCGACAAGCGTCTCTGGAAAGCCGGCGTGACACTCAGGGTCCGACAGGAAGGCGCGCGTCGCATCCAGACGATAAAGGTCGAGAGCGCTGCAGCGGCGGGATTGTTCGTCCGGGCCGAACTGGAGTCCGAGGTTTCGGGCGATCAGCCCGAGCTCGATTCGTCGATGCGGGCGTTGATCGCCAAAATGATCGGGGCTTCGAATTGTGATCTGCCGCTGGAGGTTCAATTCACAACCGATGTCGATCGGCGACTGTGGCGCGTGGATCGGGCAGGCGCGGAGCTGGAACTCGTCAGTGACTATGGGGCGATCCGCGCGCACGGCCGGTCGGTTCGGATTCACGAAATCGAGATCGAACTGAGGACCGGACCGCTCAGGACGTTATTCGATCTGGCCGCCGGGATCGGGGAGACAAGCCCGCTGCGCATCGGCGTCCAGAGCAAGGCGGAGCGCGGCTATACGCTGGACGAACAGCAGCGGGGCGAGGCGGTCAAGGCGGAAAGCATAGCTCTGACCGAGGACTTCTCGGTGCAGGCGGCCTTTCAGGCGATCTGCCACACATGCATACGCCACTATCGACTGAACGAAACGCGACTGTTGTCTGAGCCTGAATCCGAAACGCTACATCAATGCCGGGTCGCGCTCAGGCGTCTCCGATCGGCGCTGGATCTGTTCAAGCCCCTGCTCTCCGATCCCGAATCCCGGGCCCTGGACGGGCGTCTGAAGCGGGCCGCCCGGATGTTTGGCGACGGGCGGAATATCGATGTGCTTACGGGACTCATCGATGATGCGAGCGTGCTCGCCAGACTCAACACGCACCGGAAGCAGATTTACGATGCGCTTGTCGCGGACCTCCGATCGTCAACCATGCGGGAATTGATGCTGGATCTCACCGCCTGGACCAGCGCCGGGACCTGGCTGTCCGACCCCGCCACGGAGGCGTTGCGCCGCGAGGCCATCCGACCCTTCGCCGTCCGCAGGCTTCGCCGCTGCCGGCGCCGCCTGAGGCGTCGCGGGGCGCATCTGGCGCATCTCGACGCCTCGGGGCGCCATGCCGTCCGGATCGCGGCGAAGAAACTTCGGTACTCGGCGGAGTTCTTCAGCGGCTTGTTTCCCGGGCCCGTCGCGTCCGAGCGGCTCGAGGCTTTCATGGGAGCCGTCGAACGTCTTCAGACCCATCTGGGACGCCTGACCGATCATGCGACCGGCAGCGCGTTGCTCGAGCGCTTCGACCTGACCGACGCGGCGCATGGCGGGCGACCCGCTTTGCACAAGCGTCGGTCCATCAAATCGGCCGCGAGAGCCTACAAGGAAGTGTTCGATCTGAAGCCCTTCTGGGCCGGGGCGCACCCGGCCGTCCGAACGCCTGTCGCCCGCATCCCCTGACGGCCTCACGCGTAGCTGCGCCAAGGCGCCGGGCCTGTCGCGACATGATCTCGATCAAGGACAAAGTCTGCGAACGCGCGAGGGTCAGGATTGGCGGACCTCGGCCTCGACGGGGGCGTGCGAGCGCTCAGGCCTCTGGGGGTTCACGACGCGGTCGTCGCCATTGACTGACGTTCTCCGACGCGGTGGCGTCCGCGGGATCAAACGAGGAGACCCTCTGTGAAGGGCTTTGTCGAGGATATCGAAGACCTGACCGTTGAAAACGCCGCGACGGCTCCCTGCGCGTCAGCCCATGCCTGCCCATGACCCCGCGCCCTGGTTGAACCGACCTGAATGGCCGCTGGTGGTCGCATTGGCGATCGGACTGCTGATCGGCCTCGATCGCGAACGGCGCAAGGGTGATGGCGGAACCCGTTCGGCCGCCGGGTTGCGCACCTTTGGACTGGTTGGACTGTTGGGGGGTGTCGCGGCCCTGATCGGCCATCCTGGCCTTGTCCTGTTGGCCGGGGGCTTTGTCGCCCTCGGGGCCCTCGCGGCCTATTGGCTCGGAGATCGCAAGGATCCCGGACTCACCGGCGAGGTGGCGCTTGTCGTGACCTACGCCCTTGGAGTCCTGGCGCAGACCCGGCCCTCCGTCGCGCTTGGAGTCGGCGTCGTGGTTGCCGCCTTGCTGGCGTTTCGGGGGCAACTGCACAGCCTAGTGCGGGACCGGATCACGGAGCAGGAACTCCTGGACGCCCTGGTTATCGCGATCGCGGCCGTCGTCATTCTTCCCCTCCTGCCCAATCGACCGGTCGATCCGTTCGGCTTGCTCAATCCCTTCACCCTCTGGCGCCTCGCCGTAGTGGGGATGGCGCTCGGCTTCCTGGGCCATGTCGCACAGCGCCTGCTGGGCGGACGGTACGGGCTGCTGATCGCCGGCCTTGCCTCGGGACTGGTCTCAAGCACGGCCACGGTCGCCGCCATGGGTGCGCGCGCCAGGGCCCAACCCGATCTGACAGCAGCCAGCGCGGCGGGCGCGGTCGCCTCAATGATCGGCAGCCTTGGCTATCTCCTGGCGCTCATTGCAGCCGTCAGTCCGCCGCTCATCATCGTCCTGGCGATCCCTTTGGGCCTGTCCGCCTTGCTGATGCTCGCCTACGCCGTCTGGCTCGTGCGCCGCACGTCGAACACAGCAAGCGGTGAAACCCTCGGCCGGACCTTCAACGGCGGAGCGGTTCTCCTGTTCGTGGCCCTGATGGGCGCCTTCAGCCTTGTCGCCGAACTGCTCATCCGCTGGCTTGGCGCGCCCGGAGCCCTGATGGGCGGCGCGGTGTTGGGTCTCGCTGATGCGCAGGCGGCGTCGGTGTCCATGGCCACACTACTGGAAGGGGAGCGGATCGCACTGTCCGCGGCTGCGCTCGGGGTGGTTCTGGCCCTAACCACCAACATGGCCGTCAAGATTCCGACAGCCGTTATGACGGGGGGACGAGCCTACGGGCGCCAGGTGACCATCGGCGTCCTGCTGCTGATTGCGGGCCTCTGGATGGGGGGGATCCTGGAAGTCCTGACCGGCGAAGCCGGAAGGCTCTCGATGGGGAAGCAGCCTTGATGCGTCCGCCGCGGTTGCCGCAGACACGCTCTTCCGGACGTCAGCGCGGCGACGGCGCAGGGCGCTTCCGCTTCAGATTCCTGCCGATCAGCGGGGTCACCGTGATCCCATGAGAGGCGCTGTCGACACGCTCGCCGGGGCGGCGTCATCCCGGCTCTGCTTCCGGGCCCGCGCCGTGACCAGGGTCTACGGCTCCGGTCCGGCGGCGGTCCACGCCCTGCGCGGCGTCGACATCGATCTGCCGGAGGGCGAGATGGTCGTGGTGCTTGGCGCGTCCGGCAGCGGCAAGTCGACCTTTCTGAACATTCTCGGCGGGCTGGACACGCCGACCGGCGGCGAGGTGCTGTTCCGGGGCGAGGATATCAGCCGGGCGGACCAGCATCAGCTGACCGAATACCGCCGCCGGCATGTCGGGTTCGTCTTCCAGTTCTACAATCTGATGCCGAGCCTGACGGCGCGCGAGAACGTCGCCCTCGTCACCGAGATCGCCGAGGCCCCGCTGAGTCCGGAAGAGGCCCTCGCCATGGTCGGTCTGGAGAACCGGCTGGATCACTTCCCCGCCCAGATGTCCGGCGGCGAGCAGCAGCGGGTGGCGATCGCCCGCGCCGTGGCCAAGCAGCCGTCGGTCCTGCTCTGCGACGAGCCGACGGGCGCGCTGGATTCCGCCACGGGCGTGCGGGTTCTGGAGGCGCTCAAGACCGTCAACGACAGCCTGGGCGCCACAACCCTGCTGATCACCCACAACGCCGCCATCGCCGCCATCGCCGATCGTGTGGTCATCTTCGCCGACGGGCGCGTGCGAGAGGTGCGCGAGAACGCCGACAAGCGACTGCCCGGGGAGATCTCCTGGTGAACCGCATGCCGGCCTGGATGGGCGCGCTGGACCGCAAGCTGGTGCGCGAGCTCTGGCGCATGAAGACCCAGGCTCTCGCCATCGCCTTCGTCATCGCAGGCGGCGTCGCCGTCCATTTGCTCGCCGCCGGGATGCTGAGTTCGCTGCAGGAAACCCGGCGCGCCTATTATGAACGCTATCTTTTCGCCGACGTCTGGGCCCCGGTGGTGCGCGCGCCGCAGCGCCTGATCGCCGACATTCGGGTGATCGAGGGCGTCCAGGCCGCGGCGACCCGCATCCGCGTTCCGGCGCTCTTCGCCATGGAGGGGATGAGCGCGCCCGCCACCGGCGAGGTCCTGTCCTTGCCGGACGTGGGAGAGGCGGCGGTCAATCGGCTCCACCTGGTCCGCGGTCGCCTTCCGACCACCGGACAGCGGGATGAGGCGGTGGTGCTCCAGGCCTTCGCCGACGCGCACCGGCTCGAGATCGGCGACACGGTTCCGGCCACCCTCTATGGCGGCCGCCGGCGTCTGAGCGTGGTCGGGATCGCGCTGTCGCCGGAGCACGTCTACGCCATCGGCCCGGGCCAGTTCGTTCCCGACGACCGGCTGTTCGGCGTTCTCTGGATGCGACGCAGCGCCCTGGCGCAGGCCGTCAACCAGGACGAGGCCTTCAACGAGGCGGTGGTGCGCCTCTCTCGCGACGCCTCCGAGCCGGCGGTGATCGCGCGGCTGGACCGCCTTCTGGAGCCCTATGGCGCGCCCGGCGCCTACGGCCGCGCCGATCAGGTCTCGGACGCCTTCGTGTCCAGCGAGATCGACCAGCTGGCGACCATGGGGCGGGTGCTGCCGCCGGTCTTCCTGCTGGTGGCGGCCTTCCTGGTGAATGTCGTGGTTTCAAGGCTGATCGCCGTCCAGCGCGCCGGCATCGGACTGTTGAAAGCCTTCGGCTATCGGGACCGCGACATCATCGGACACTATCTCAAGCTGGTCGCCGTCATCGCGGCGACGGGCGTGCTGATCGGGGGCGCGGCGGGCATCTGGCTCGGTCGGAGCATGGCGGAGCTCTATATGGAATACTACCGCTTCCCCTTCCTGCTGTTCCAGGCGGACCCGGCCGACTACGCCACCGTGGTCGGCGTGGCGATGCTGACGGTGATGGGCGGCGCGGCCCTGGCGGTGCGGCGGGCCGCCGCCCTGAACCCGGCGGAAGCGATGACCCCCGCGCCCCCGCCCGACTATTCCCGCGCCGCGGGGGCCTGGATCACCCGAATGAGGGTTCTCGACCAGCAATCGCGCATGATCCTGCGCCAGATCATCCGCTGGCCCTGGCGGGCGGCCCTGACCGTGGCCGGGATCGCGGCCTCCGGCGCCCTCCTGATCGGCACCCTGTCGATGATGGACGGGATCAAGGTGATGATCGATTCCAGCTTCACCGTATCGAACCCCCACGATGTCTCGGTGAGCTTCGTCGAGCCCCGGTCGCGCGCCGCCCTGTTCAGTCTCGCCCGCGAGGACGGCGTGCTGGCGGCCGAGCCCTTTCGCATCGTCCCGGTCCGCCTGCGCCACGGCGCCCGCGAGGAGCGGGCGGTGATCACCGGCGCGCCGCTGGACGGGACCCTGTCGAGGATGGTCGACACGCACAACCGGCCGGTCCAGCCGCATCCCGGCGGCCTGGTCCTGTCCAGCGACCTGGCCGCCAGGCTCCGGATCGAGGCGGGCGACATCGTCGAGGCGCAGGTCACGGAAGGCCGCCGGCCGCTGCTCGCGCTTCCGGTCTCGGCCGTCACCGTCAGCTATGTGGGCTCCGGAGCGCGGATGCGGATCGAGGACCTGAACCGGGCGCTGGGCGAGGGGCCTCAGGTGTCAGGCGCCTGGCTGACGGTCGACGGCGACCGGACCGGGAATCTCTATGCCCATTTGAAGGAGACTCCCTCGGTCGCCGGCGTGGGATTGCAGGCTGAGGCCGTCAAACGCCTGGCCGCCATGCTCGATGAGAACCTCGGGAGATCCATCCTGACCTTCTTCTTCTTCGCCGGTCTGATCGCTTCAGGCGTGGTCTACAACACGGTGCGCATTTCCTTCGCCGAGCGTCAGCGTGAGCTGGCGTCGCTGCGTGTGCTCGGCTTCTCACGCGCCGAAGTGTCCTACATATTGCTGGGCGAGGTCGCCTTCCTGACGCTGCTCGCCCTGCCGCTGGGCGCGGCGGCGGGGGCCGGTCTCGCCTGGTATCTGGCCCATGCCATGAGTTCGGACCTGTTCCGGCTGCCCTTCGCCGTCGCTCCCGCGACCTTCGGCCTGGCCGCGGCGGTGGTGCTGGTCATCACGGTCGTGGCGAGCCTGATGGTGCGGCGACAGATCGACCGGCTCGACCTGGCCGAAGCCTTGAAGACCGGAGAGTAGCGCGGTGAAAATCAACCGGTTCAATCTCAAATTCCGGACGCTGTTCTGGGTCGCCGCCGCGCTGGCGCTGGCGGCGCTGCTGGTCTTCGCCTTCCGCCCGCGGCCGGTCCTGGCGGACCTCGGGGAGATCACCCGGGGCGCGCTGACGGTCGCGGTTCGCGACGAGGCGCGCACCCGCGTGCGCGACATCTATGTAGTCTCGGCTCCTGTTTCCGGGCGGCTGCTGCGGGTGGGCAACCGCACGGGCGAACGGGTTGAGGCGGGGGCGGTGATCGCGGTCATCCAGCCAGGTCCCGCGGTGTTTGTCGACGAACGGTCCCGCCAGGAAATCCAGGCCGGGGTTCGTTCGGCCGAAGCCGCCCTGGCTCTCTCGCGCGCGGAGCTGGAAGGCGCCGAAGCCCGGCTGGCCCATGCCCGGATCGAGGCCGAACGGACCGAGACCCTGTTCGCCGCGGAGATCGCGTCGCAAAGCGCCCTGGACCGCGCCCGCCTCGATGTCCGCACCGCCGCGGCCGCCGTCGGCAACGCCCGCGCCGGCGTCGGCGTCCGGCAGGCGGCCCTCGAGGCGGCCCGCGTGCGTTTGATCGAGCCGGCCGCCGCGAGTTCCGGCGGCCGCACGGTGACAATCCGGGCGCCGGTGGCCGGGCGGGTCCTGCGGGTGCTGCAGGAGAGCGAAAGCGTGGTCGTCCAGGGCGCGCCGGTGATGGAGATCGGCGACCCTCGCGATCTCGAGGTGGTCGCCGAACTGCTGTCGAGCGATGCGGCGCGGATTTCCGCCGGGGCGCCGGCCGTGATCGACGCCTGGGGCGAGGGTCCGGCGCTCCAGGGCCGGGTCCGGCAGGTCGAACCCTATGGCTTCCTCAAGGTCTCGGCCCTCGGCGTCGAGGAGCAGCGGGTCAATGTGATCATCGATCCCGTCGATCCTCCCGCCGCCTGGGCGGCGGTCGGCCACGGCTATCGGGTCGAGGCGGCGGTCACGGTGTGGAGCGCGGACGCGGTGGTCCGGGCGCCCGTGTCCGCCCTGTTCCGCCATCAGGGCCAGTGGGCGGTGTTCAAGGTCGTGGGCGGCCGCGCCCGCCTGCAGCGGGTCGAGATCGGCCACAGCAACGGTGAGTTCGCCGAGGTTCGCGCCGGGCTGGGTCCGGGGGAGCGGGTGGTGCTCCATCCGGGGCAGTCCATCGCTGACGGCCTGGCGGTACGCGTTCGATCGTCCACACCCGACCGCAAATAGCCTCACCTCGATCCTTGCTCGCTGACCGTTAAACACGGCCCCGTGTGAACGCGGCAAAAATCCGCTGTCCGACCCGCTGTCTATTTCCTTTCCGAGCCGCCTTCGGCCCAGCGGAACAGAGGGTAGAGCGGCACGCCCCAGCCGACGCCGGCGACGGCGTAGACCAGCAGATCGATCAGCGGCGAGGCCGGCAACAGACCCCGGATCGCGATCGCGCCCCAGATCCAGACGACGAGGAAAACCACGACGCCCAGCATGGCGACGAAGCGGCGCGTGCGGGGGCCCATGGTCAACGCTTGCTCCGGAACAGGAAGAATCCGCCCAAGGCCAGGGCGGAGGCGGTCAGCGACCAGGCGACCCAGTCCCATTCGTCCATCGTGCCGATGGCGAAGACGCGGATGGCGAGGAACCATCCGGCGGCGGCGGCGACGCCCGAGACCAGGGAGGTCGCGAACAGGCCGCGGCGGCCGGTGAGCAGATCAGCCAGCCAGGCCAGGGCGAAGGCCCCCAGAATGGCGATGGCGATGTCGGCGTACTGCAACGGCCTCTCCTGACTTGCGGCGATGCGACGCCGAAAAGCGACTCGATCTCGCCGCACAGGGCGGGCATACCGCTCAGTCCGGCGTCGGACCAGAGACGCGCGGTCACTGTAACGGTCGGGACGGCGGGCGTCGAATGAAGCGTTTCATCGGGGGCGATCAGAGCCGGGCCGTGGCCATCTGGCTGTTCGCCTGCGCCGTGCTGGTCTTCGCCATGGTGGTGGTCGGAGGCGTGACCCGTCTGACCGGCTCGGGCCTCTCCATCACCGAGTGGAAGCCGATCATGGGGGCGCTGCCGCCCATGACCGCGGCGGACTGGAACGAGGCGTTCGAGAAATATCGCGCCATTCCGCAATACGCCCAGGTCAACGCCGGCATGAGCATGGGCGAGTTCCAGGGCATCTTCTGGTGGGAATGGGCGCATCGCCTGCTGGGCCGGCTGATCGGAGCGGTCTTCTTCCTGCCGTTCGTGGTCTTCCTGGTCCTGCGCCAGATGCCGCGGCGACTGGTCGCGCGCTGCGCGGTGCTGCTGGCGCTGGGGGGGCTGCAGGGGTTCATCGGCTGGTGGATGGTGTCCAGCGGGCTGTCGGAACGGGTCGATGTGGCGCCGGAGCGGCTGGCGACGCACCTGGGCCTGGCCCTGCTGATCTTCATCGGGCTGATCTGGACGGGCCTGGAGGCGTGGAACGGCGAGGCGCATTCACGGTCGCCCCAGGGATGGAGCCGGGGGGCGGCCGTCCTGCTGGGGGCCGTCTTCGTTCAGTGCCTGCTGGGCGGGCTGGTGGCGGGGGCCAAGGCGGGTTTCGTCTACACCGACTGGCCGATGATGAACGGCGCGGTCCTGGCGCCGGTGGACTGGGGCAAGGGGGCGCTGGCCTTCCTGCACGATCAGGCGCTGGTGCAGTTCAATCACCGGATCTGGGCCTACGCCCTGCTGATCGGCGGCACGGTCTATGCGGTGCAGGCGTGGCGCTGGCGGCTGGCCGAGGGGCTGGGTCTGTCGGCCTTTGTCGTCGCCGCCGTGCTGTGGCTGCAGGCGGGGCTGGGGATCGCCACCCTGATGCACGCCACGCCGTTATGGCTGGGCGCGCTGCATCAGTCGGGGGCGGTGCTGGTGCTGACGGCGGCGACGGTCAATCTGTGGATGGTGCGGCGCTCGCAGGCGCGGCTGTTTACGTCCGGACCGAGGTCCAGGGGCCTCTGATCGCGAAGGTCACCCCGGGGTACTGGATGTTGACGAACAGGACCGAGCCGTCCGGAGAGAAGACGGCCCCGGCGAACTCGGAGTTCCCGGTGAAGACGTTGCGGGCGATGGTGTAGAGCTTTCCGTCCGGAGTGACGCCCTTCACATGGTTGCGGATCTCGGCGGAATAGTTGTCCTCGCAGACGACCAGATGACCCCAGGGCGCGACGCAGAGGTTGTCGCCCATGTTGATGGTCTTCTCGTCGGCGCTTTCGACGAACAGCTGGATCCGGCCGGGACGGCGGGTCTCGCCCCGTTTGCCCTCGTCGCGCGACGGGACATAGCGGAGGATCTGGCCGCGCTGGATCGGTCCGCCCGAGGTGGCGGTCAGATACATCTCCCCTTCGCCCCAGAAGACGCCTTCCCCGCGCGAGACGAGGGTGGCGCCGGCGGCGTGACCGCGCCGGCGCAGGTCGCCGGCGGGGCTTTCGACGTCCTCCAGATCGATCCAGACCACCTCGCGCCAGTCGCCGACCGACCAGAGGCGCGTCGTATGGTTCGAGGAGTCCGAGCCGCGGGCGTCGCGGAAGGCCATGGCCTGAAGGCGGCCCCCGTCGATCAGCTTGCCGGGCGTCTTCGGGATGAAGCGGTAGAACAGGCCGTCGACCTTGTCCTCGGTCAGATAGACGATGCCGGTGCGGGGATCGACGCAGACCGCTTCGTGGTCAAAGCGGCCCATGGCCTTGAGCGGCACGGGATCGACCAGGCCGGTCGCGGCGGCCGGCACCTCGAAGACATAGCCGTGCTCCCGGGCGACGTCCGCGTCGGCCGGGGTCTCCTCGGTCTCCTCGCAGGTCAGCCAGCTGCCCCAGGGGGTGTGGCCGCCGCAGCAGTTGGTGCTCGTGCCGGCCAGCGAGAGGTGCTGGCTCACGGTTCGCCGGGTCTCGAGATCATAGACCAGGGTGGTCGTGCCGCCGGGCAGGGGGCGGCCGTCCTTGTAGGTGTCATAGCCCTTGGCGGGGTCCAGCAGGCCCAGTCGTTCCTGATGGAAACCGCCGGGCCCCAGGTTGCGGTGCAGGCTGCTGGAGCCCTTCAGTTCGTGGTTTCGGACCAGGGCCACGCGCGAGCCGCCGAGGGGGAAACAGCCCATGCCGTCGAACTGGCCCGGGACGAACAGGCCGTCGTCCATGGTGTCGCCGCCCTGGGAGATGACCTGGTAGGAAAAGCCCTCGGGCAGGTCGAGCATGCGATTGGGATCGGCCCGGAGAGGCCCGTAGCCGGCGACCTGATTGACGTAGGTTTCCTCATCGGCGGCGGCCTGGGCCTGAACGCTGCGGGCCAGGCCGGCGAAGGCGAAGGCGGCGGCCGAGCCGGCGATCAGATCACGACGATGAGGGCGCATGGAGACTCCGGATTGGTGACGACGCTTATGACGGGGGTTGGCGACGGGGTCATCATGGTTCTGTGACGCACGCAGGGGGCATCGCTCTTCGGCGTTTCCGCTGAAAAGTTCGGGGAGGGCGCGGGGCGACCGGGCTCGCCCGGTGCGTTTGCAGTTTTACCGTTTCGACGAGACAGCCGCCCCGCGTCGTCGTTTTCCACGCGCCCGCCGGCCGCCGGCCCTGTTCGGGCCTTGCCGACTCCCGCCCGGTCCCTTGCGGTCCCGGACGGGGGAGGACGTACGGCGCATATAGCCCGCAGAGGTCCCGCGCATCAGGCGCGCGGCGAGCAGGAAGACGCCATCCATCGACGTCCTCAAGGACCCCCGAGGTCTGCATCCCCCGGGCTTCATCGCTCGACCACAGCCCGCCGACATCGAGAAGCGTGGATCCGACGCCCTCCCCACCGACGGGATGGGGAGGAGTGTAGGGGCGGTTCCAGCTACGGCGGGCAAATGACGCTAGTCGGAGGATCATCCGATTAGAGATCAACGGGTTAACAAATCAAAGTCGTCTGGTTGGCGGCGGATTGCCAGCACTCAAACTCGCCTTCAGCGCTGAAAACACCGTGCATCCCCGCGAAGGCGGGGACCCAGGTTTGAGCGACAGCGAGGCTGCTGAGCTAACCCATGCTCAGTCCAGCGCCGGCGGTGAGGCCAAAGCCTGGGTCCCCGCCTTCGCGGGGATGCACGGATGGAGGGCGGGCGGGAGGAGACGGTGACGCTCAATCCTTCAGAGCGCGTCCCGCGACCACGGCTTTCGCGCCAAACCTCGCGCGCAGGGCGTCGATGGCGGTTTCGGTCTTCAGGGTGCGGGCTTCGCTGGTTTCGAACAGGGCGGGGGCGTCGACGGCGTCGATGACCTCGCCCATGCCGATGCCGATCAGGCGGTAGGGGCGGCCCAGTTCGGGGGCCATCAGGGCCCGGCCGGCGGCGAACAGGGCGCGGGCGGTCTGGACGGGCTCGGGCAGGGAAACCCGACGGGTGACGATCCTGAAGTCCGTGCGGCGCAGCTTCAGCACCAGGACGCGGCTGGCGACGCCGTCTCGCCGGGCCTTGGAGGCCAGCTTCTCGCACAGGGGCCAGAGCTCGGCCTCCAGATCCCCGGCCGAGGTCAGGTCCTCGTTGAAGGTGGTCTCGGCGCTCATGCCCTTGCGGTCGTGGACGGGATTGACGCGCCGCGCGTCGCGGCCATGGGCGAGGTCGTGCAGCCGCAGGCCGGTTTCGCCATAGCGTTTGACCAGGTCACGGACGTCGGCGGCGGCCAGATCGCCGACGGTGGCGAAGCCGTCGCTGTTCAGGGTCTTCGCGAACACCGGGCCGACGCCGGGCAGGATGCGGATCGGCTTCGGCGCCAGCAGGTCCTTCGCCTCGGAACCCAGCACCGAAAAGCCGCGCGGCTTGTCGAGTTCGGACGCCACCTTGGCGAGGAAGCGGTTGGGGGCGAGGCCGATGGAGACGGTCAGACCCGTGTCCTCCTCGATCTGCTTCTGCAGCCGAACCAGCTGCCAGGCGGGCGGGCCGCCGTTCAGGCGCTCGGTGCCGGCGAGGTCGATCCAGGCCTCGTCCAGAGAGAGGGTCTGGACCAGCGGCGTCAGCCGGCCCACGGCGCCGAAGATGGCCTCGCTGGCGGCGATGTATTTGCTGAAGTCGGGCTTGATGACGACGGCCTCGGGGCAGGCCTTGAGGGCCTTGAACATCGGCATGGCCGAATGGACCCCGTACTGGCGGGCGACATAGCAGCAGGTCGAGACCACGCCGCGCCTGCCGCCGCCGACGATGACCGGGCGGTCGCGCAGTTCGGGGCGATCGCGCTTCTCCACCGAGGCGTAGAAGGCGTCGCAGTCCAGATGGGCGATGGTCAGCCGGTCCAGCTCGTCGTGACAGACCATGCGGCGCGAACCGCAGGCTTCGCAGCGATCGACCTTGTGGTCGCCGGTCCGGAGGCAGTCGCGGCAGATGGTCTTCATGCGCGGGAGGGGGTCATGGCGGCTGGATTATCCGTCATTCCGGAGCCGGCGCCGAGAGGAGAGGCGGAGTTGTTGGACGATCGTCCGCTTCCGCGAAGCAGGAGCAGGGCAGGTTCATCACAACGAACACAACGACGAGACACAAGGAACACGACGGGACCGGAGATCCGGCTCGATCCCGTTGTGCCCGTTGTGGGGTCGTTGTGTTCGTTGTGATGAACCTGTCGGCCGTGTCGCGGTTCGGCGGCCGGCTTCGCCGGCGGAGGGTCATGCGGCGCTTCACCCCAACTTAAGACCCGTGGGGCCACAGTGCACGAAGAAGGCGACAAGCCTCCGTGCAGCCGCACTCCATGGGGCGACAGGCCAGGTGATGATGTCCAAGAAAGTCCTCATCGTCGAGGATAACGAGCTGAACATGAAGCTCTTTCATGATCTGCTCGATTCCCAGGGCTACGAGACCCTGCAGACCCGCGAGGGTCTCCAGGCCCTCGCCCTGGCGCGCCTGCACAAGCCCGACCTGATCCTGATGGATATCCAGCTGCCGGAAATCAGCGGCCTGGAAGTCACCAAATGGCTCAAGGACGATGAGGAACTGAGCCACATCCCCGTCGTCGCCGTCACCGCCTTCGCCATGAAGGGCGACGAGGAACGCATCCGTCAGGGCGGGTGCGAGGCTTATATCTCCAAGCCGATCTCGGTGATGCATTTCCTCGACGTGGTTCGGAAACATCTGGGGTAGGGATCGATGACGGCGCGCATTCTGGTCGTTGACGACGTCGAGCCGAACGTTCGCCTGCTCGAGGCCAAGCTGACGCTCGAATACTATGAGGTGCTGACCGCCGGCGACGGCGCGACGGCGCTGCAGATCGCATCGGAAGAGCGGCCCGACATCATCCTGCTGGACGTCATGATGCCCGGCATGGACGGGTTCGAGACCTGCCGCCGGCTGAAGGCCGACCCCGTGACCCGCCACATTCCCGTGGTGCTGGTCACCGCGCTGGGCGGCCGCGAGGACAAGATCAAGGGTCTGGAAGCCGGGGCCGACGACTTCGTCACCAAGCCGATCGACGACGTGGTCCTGTTCGCCCGGGTCAGGTCGCTGGTGCGGCTGAAGTCCGTGATGGACGAGTTGCGCGAGCGGGAGGAAACGGGGCGGCGGATCGGCGTCGACACCGACGGCGCCGGGCGTCTGCGCGGATCGGGCGGCCGGGTGCTGATCGTCGACGACAATGTCCGCCAGGCCGAGAAGATGGTCGAGCATCTGGCCGGCGAACACCGGCCGACGGTGGAGTCCGATCCCGCCGCGGCCCTGATCGCGGCGCGCGGGCCGGTCGATCTGATGATCGTCAATGTCTCGAGCTCGGAATTCGACGGGCTGCGCTTCGTGGCCCAGGTGCGGTCGACCGAGGCCTCACGCCGTTTGCCCATCCTGGCGGTCGTCGACCAGAGCGACCGGCCGCGCCTGCTGAAGGCGCTGGAGCTGGGCGTCAACGACATCCTGCCGCGACCCGTGGATCCCGAGGAGCTGGAGGCGCGGACGCGGACCCAGATCAAGCGCAAACGCTATGCCGACTTCCTCAAGCAGAAGCTGGACTACAGCCTCGAGATGGCGGTCACCGACGCCCTGACCGGGCTGCACAACCGGCGCTACATGGCCGGCCAGCTGCAAGGGCTGATGAACCGGGCCGGGCAGGGGGGCGAAGGCGTCGCCGTGCTGGTGATGGATATCGACCACTTCAAACTGGTCAACGACGGCTTCGGCCACGACGCCGGCGACGAGGTGCTGCGCGAGTTCGCGGTGCGGCTGGCGACCAATGTGCGGGCCATCGACCTGCCGTGCCGGCTGGGCGGGGAGGAGTTCGTGGTGGTGATGCCGGGCGCCAGCATGGAGGACGCCGTGCGCGTCGCCGACCGCATCCGGCGCGACGTGGCCTCGCAGCCGTTCCCCATCATGGGCGGGGCCGAGGGGCTGACGATCACCGTCTCGGTGGGCGTGGCGGCGAGCACGGGCGAGGGCGATACGCCCGAGGCCCTGCTGAAGCGGGCCGACGAAGGCGTCTATGAGGCCAAGGCCCACGGGCGCAACCAGGTCATCGCGCGGGCGGCCTGAGGGCCGTTACCGGCTCATCCAGGGCTTGGACTTGCCGGTGGCGATGCGCGCGGCCTGTTCGCGCTGGAAGCGGCCGCCCCGCGGCGGCTTCTCCCGCGCCTCGATCGCCGCCTGCTTCAGACGGAGCGCGCGCTGGACGGGGCTCTCCGTCGGTTCGGCGGGGACCTGGGGGTCGTCGGTCGGATCACTCATCACATCAGTCTAGCACGCCAAAGAAAAACGCCCGGTGTTTCCACCGGGCGTCTCCAAATCCAGCAGGGCGTGGCCCTTACTTGATCTTGCCTTCCTTGAACTCGACGTGCTTGCGCACGACGGGATCGTACTTCTTGACGACCATTTTCTCGGTCATGGTGCGGGCGTTCTTCTTGGTGACGTAGAAGAAGCCGGTGTCGGCCGAGGAGTTCAGGCGGATCTTGATAGAGGCGGGCTTGGCCATCGGGAATTACCTTTGCGACGGCGAAAGCCGCTGGAAATAAGAGGCGCGGAACATACTCAGGCGCGGCCGGAAGTCAACGGCGACTTGCGGTCTTCCATGCGCCGAGGGGGCGAACGGTGGCGCAGGCGGGCGAACCGTCCTTGCCGCGGCCGGGCAGATGGACTTCCAGAACGGCGCCGGGGGCCAGCAGGGCCGGCGGGATGTCGTGGATGTCGATCTTGGCGCGGCGGCTCCAGACGCTGGCGTGGTCGCCCGCCGAGGTCCCGATCCGGATGTAGACGAAACGGCGCGTCGGGCCCTCGCGGCGCACGAAGGGGCCGGTCATGCGGCCGTCCGACTGCAGGGTGATCGGGACATCGAACGCGATCCGGCCGTCGCCGGCGGTGACCGGTTCGAAGGGCAGGTCGTCCTTCTGGAGGCTGTAGCGCACCCCGGGGACGGGATCGTCGATGGTGAGGCGAAGCGTCACGGTGTCGGCCATGACGGCAGGTTAGGCGAGATGAGCGGGTCGTGCGAGGCTGGCCTGATGAAACAGATCGCCGTTCTCGCCGCCGCCCTCGCCCTGTCCGCCTGCGCCACGGCGCCGGTCCCGGTTTCGCCGCAGGACGCCTTCTTCGCCAGGCTGAAGACCCTGTGCGGCCAACGGTTCGAGGGCCGGGTGGTCACCACGGACGCCGCCGACGCCGATTTCGCCCGGTCACGCCTGCTCATGCATGTGCGGGACTGCTCGGCCGATGAGGTGCGGATTCCCTTCCGGGTGGGCGAGAACCGGTCGAGGACATGGGTTGTCACCCGGACGGCCTCGGGCGTGCGCCTCAAGCACGACCATCGCCACGAGGACGGGACCGAGGACGAACTGAGCCAGTACGGCGGCGACACGATCGACGCGGGTACGGCGACGCGGCAGGAATTTCCCGTCGACCAATTCTCGAAGGACCTGTTCACGCGCCGCAACGCGACGGTGTCGAACACCAATGTCTGGGCCATGGAGGTCCAGCCGGAGCGGGTCTTCGCCTATGAACTGCGCCGCCCGAACCGCCATTTCCGGGTCGAGTTCGACCTGACGCGGCCCGTGGCGGACTAGCCGGCGGCCATCACGCCGCAGATGACGCGGTCGCCGGCGCCGCCGATGGGCTGGCTGGTCTGGTCGTCGGCGTTGGCGTGGATCACCAGGGCCGAGCCGTCGGCGTCCCACAGCCACTGGCCGGGGCCGTCGCGGGCGATGCGGGCGCGGGTGGTGAAGACCTCGGCGTTCACGCGGCCCCCGGCGTCGGCGAAGACATTGGGCAGGTCGCCGTCGTCGGGTCCGCCGGCGTTCAGCAGGCCGTGGGGGGCCTTGGGGTCGCCGTGGTTGATGTGGGCGCCGGCCGAGGTGAAGGGCGCGGCGCACTCGCCCGTGGCGTGGATGTGGACGCCGTGCCAGCCGGGCGTCAGCCCCTCGGCCTCGATGCGGATCAGCAGGCCGGTCGGCCCTTGCGTCAGGACGGCGCGGCCGACGCGGGCGCCGGACGGATTCATCAACGTGGCCTCGCCGAAGTCGCCGATGGCGGCGCGTTCCGGACCGTCGGCATAGTCCACGGCGGTCACGCTGACGCAGCCTCCGAGGAGCGCAATCAGGGGCAGGACGGCGAGGGCGGGGAGGCGGTTGGGGCGCATGGTCTGGAATCCCTGTCTGGACGGAGCGTCTCCGGGCGACCTGGCTTTGCCACCGGGGTCCCCGGATGCTAGAAAACCTGTTCGCGGATCACGTTCCGATTCCGGCCATTTAAAGCCTGATTTCCTTGACTGACGACAGCTATAACGACGCGCTTCCCCCAGCTTCGGGCGGCGGCGGCGGCGACATCTCCACCATCACCATCGAAGACGAGCTGAGGCGCTCGTATCTCGACTACGCCATGAGCGTGATCGTGTCCCGCGCCCTGCCGGACGCGCGCGACGGGCTGAAGCCCGTTCACCGCCGCATCCTGTATTCGATGCACGACCTGAAGATGACGCCGGACCGGCCGTATTCGAAGTGCGCCCGGGTCGTCGGCGACGTGCTGGGCCGCTTCCACCCGCACGGCGACGCCTCGGTCTATATGGCGCTGGTGCGCATGGCCCAGCCGTTCTCGATGGGGCTGATGCTGGTCGACGGCCAGGGCAATTTCGGCTCGGTCGACGGCGATATGCCGGCCTCGATGCGTTACACCGAGGCCCGCATGGCCCCGGCGGCCTCTGCCCTGCTGACCGACATCGACAAGGACACGGTCGATTTCCAGCCCAATTACGACGAGAAGGAGCTGGAGCCCGTCGTCCTGCCGGCGCGGATCCCGAACCTGCTGGTCAACGGCGCGGGCGGCATCGCCGTCGGCATGGCGACCAACATCCCGCCGCATAATCTGGGCGAGATCGTCGACGCCTGCGTCGCCCTGCTGGACGATCCGAATATCAGCGACGACGCCCTGCTGGACATCGTGCCCGGCCCCGACTTCCCGACCGGCGGCGAGATTCTGGGCCGGACGGCGCCCCGCAACGCCCTGCGCGACGGCCGCGGCTCGGTCATGGTGCGCGGGGTCGCCACGATCGAGACGATCCGCAAGGACCGTGAAGCCATCGTCGTCACCCAGCTGCCGTATCAGGTCAACAAACAGACCCTGATCGAGCGCATCGTCGAAATGGTCCGCGAAAAGCGGATCGAGGGCATCTCCGACGTCCGCGACGAATCCGACCGCGACGGCATGCGGATGGTGATCGAGCTGAAGCGCGACGCGTCCGGCGACGTGGTGCTGAACCAGCTGTGGCGTTTCACGGCGATGCAGAGCTCGTTCGGCGTCAACATGCTGGCGCTGAACCACGGCCGCCCGATCCAGATGGGGCTGCGCCAGCTGCTGGAGGCCTTCCTCGAGTTCCGGGAGGAAGTGGTCGTCCGCCGCATCAAGTTCGAGCTGGCCAAGGCCCGCGACCGCGGCCACGTGCTGGTCGGCCTGGCCGTGGCCGTGGCCAATATCGACGAGGTCATCCACATCATCCGCAGCTCGGCCGATCCGGCCGAGGCCCGCGAGCGACTGCAGGCCAAGAGCTGGCCGGTGGGCGACATGATCGCCCTGATCGAGCTGATCGCAGACCCGCGCTCCATGCTGGTCGACGGCGACAAGCTGAACCTGACCGACGAACAGGCCCGCGCCATCCTGGGCCTGACCCTGTCGCGCCTGACCGGCCTGGGCCGCGACGACATCTTCGCCGAGGCGCGTGGTCTGGCCGACACCATCCAGGGCCACCTGACCCTGCTGAGCGACCGCGCCAACATCCTGGCGGTGATCCGCGAGGATCTGCTGCTGGTCCGCGACGAGTTCGCCGTTCCGCGCCGCACCCTCATCGGCGAAGGCGATTTCGAACTGGAAGATGAGGACCTGATCCCGCGCGAGGACATGGTCGTGACGGTGACTCACGGCGGCTACGTCAAGCGGGTGGCGCTGAACGCCTATCGGACCCAGCATCGCGGCGGCAAGGGCCGCAGCGGCGTGGCGATGAAGGAGGACGACGCCGTCGTCGGCGTCTTCTCGTGCTCGACCCATACGCCGGTGCTGTTCTTCGCCACCAACGGCAAGGCCTACAAGCTGAAGACCTGGCGTCTGCCGCTGGGCAATCCGCAGTCGCGCGGCAAGGCGTTTGTGAACCTGCTGCCGATCGTGCCGGGCGATTCGATCATGAACGTCCTGCCCCTGCCCGAGGACGAGGCCGAATGGGCCAACCTCGACATCATGTTCGCCACCCGGTCGGGCGACGTGCGCCGCAACAAGCTGAGCGACTTCGCCACCGTCAACCGGGCCGGCAAGATCGCGATGAAGCTGGAGGACGGCGACCACATGGTCGGCGTCGCCCTGTGCACGGCCGAGGATGACGTCATGCTGACGACCGCCCTGGGCCGCGCCATCCGCTTCAAGGCCGACGACGTGCGCGTGTTCAAGGGCCGCGATTCGACCGGCGTGCGCGGCGTGCGCCTGCAGAAGGGCGACGAGGTCATCTCCATGGCCGTGCTGGGCCGGGTCGATGCGACGCCGGACGAACGGGCCGCCTATGTCAAACACGCCTCGGCCATGCGCCGGGCGGCCGACGGGGCCGAGGACGAAACGCCGACCGTCGAGGCCGACGACGAGGGCGCTGAAGGTTCCGCCGAGGCCGCGGCGTTGAGCGTCGAACGCATCGCTGAACTGGGCGCGGCCGAGCAGTTCATCCTGACCGTCACCGACACCGGCTTCGGCAAGCGGTCTTCCGCCTATGAGTACCGGCGCACGGGCCGGGGCGGGCAGGGGCTGACGGCCCACGGCCTGGGCGGCCGCGCGGGCACGCGTCTGGCGGCCTCCTTCCCGGTCGAGGACGGCGACGAACTGCTGCTGGTCACCTCGGGCGGACAGATGATCCGCACGCCGGTGGGACAGGTCCGCATCGTCGGCCGGTCGAGCCAGGGGGTGACCATCTTCCGCACCGCCGAGGGCGAACGGGTCGTGTCGGTCGAGCGGCTGCCGGACAGTGGCGGCGGCGACGAGGCGGCGGACGAGGCCGAACAGGACTCCGCGGAAAGCTGATTGCGCAAGGTCTCCCGCCCGTCGCATGCTGAGGCGTGGTCGGGGGAATCCTATGTTGCGCTATCTGCTCATCGCATTGACGCTTTGCCTTGGCGCCTGCGCGCTGCCGAAGGCGGATTCGGATCGCGAGGCCCAGGCCGACCGGGTGTATGAAGCGGTGCGGCGCAATGACGTCGCCGCCGTCAAGGCGATGGCCACGCCCGCTTTGGACGCCCAGGACCTCGCCGGACCCTTTCGGGAGTTGCAGCGTCACGTCTACGCCAGCGCGCCCGATGAGGCCGTGACGATCGGTTGGGGGAGCGACGTATCGACGAACAACGGCGCCAGCTATCGCGTGGTTCGGCGGTACACCCATCCAGAGGGTCAGGTCGAAACCGAAGTGCTGATGGTCCGGGACGCGGAGGGTGCGTGGCGCGTCGATGGGTTCAGGGCTGTCCGGATAACTGCGGCCACGGTCCGCGCCGCCGGGGAACAGGCGGCGGCGGCGCGCTTCACCCTGGTCGGGAAGTCTGCGGCCCATTATCTCATTCTGGCCGGCGCCGCCTTGTCGGCCATCCTGTGTCTGGGGTCCGCCGCCTTCGCCGGAGTCCGCAAGCGCTGGGGATGGATGATCCTGAACCTGTTCGGAATCGGCCAGTTCACGTTGAACTGGACGACCGGCGCGGTCGGGTTCCAGGCCATTTACATCGCCCTTTTCGGCGCGGGATTCCTGAAGGGGACGGGTCCCGCCGATCCCTGGGTGATCATGGCGGCCTTCCCGATCCCCGCCATACTGTTCTGGGTTCTCGGAAAATGGCGACCAAAGGCGCCCAGGACCAAGGGCGGTGAAAGCCCGGCGGCGGTCGCACGGGCGCCTGAGCTTTGAGCCTGACGCTGTCCATCGACGGCCAACCGGCCACGCCGGACGACCTGACCCACGTCGCCCTGGTCAATTACGGCGCCTACACCTCTTTCCGGGTGGAGGACGGCGGCGCCCGGGGGCTGGACCTGCACCTGTCGCGGCTGGAGGCCGAGGCGATGGAGCTGTTCGGCGAACCGGTCGGCGAGACGCGTCTGCGCGCCTTGATGCGGGACGCCGTGGCGGGACGCGACTCCTGCTGGCTGCGGGTCAGTCTGTTTTCGCCGGAGATCAGTCCCCGAACGCCGGACTGGCGCGGGCGGCCGCGGGTCATGATCGCCGTTTCCCCTTCGCCGCCGCCCCTGGCGGAGAGCGTGCGGCTGCAGATCCAGAGCTATGCCCGGGACGCGCCGCATCTGAAGCATGTGGCCACCTTCGGCCTGATCCGCGCCCGTCGGCTGGCCCGCGCCGCCGGCTTCGACGACGCCCTGTTCGTGGATGTCGAAGGCAAGGTATCCGAGGGAAGTCTCTGGAATATCGGTTTTATCGTCGGGAATGACGTGATCTGGCCGCAGGCGCCGATGCTCGCCGGGGTCGCCCAGGCCCTGGTGCAGCGAGGCCTCGGTCCGACCGGCCTCACGGGTCGGACGGCTCCGGTTCACGTCGACGATCTGCGGAGTTTCGACGCCGCCTTCATCTGCAACAGCGCCACCCCGGCCTGCGCCGTGTCCGCGATCGGCGATCAGGCCTTCGCGACGTCGCCCGCCCTGATCGAGCGCCTGCACGCCGCCTGGACCTCGAACCCCGTGCAACCGATCTAGGCTGGGGCGGCGGCGGCTGCTAAACCGCTGGAAAGCGGGGAGGACTGCATGCGCATCGGCCTGTATCCGGGCACGTTCGATCCCGTGACCAACGGGCATATGGACATCATCGGCCGAGCCGTGAAGCTGGTCGACAAGCTGGTCATCGGAGTCGCCCGCAACGACGACAAGGGGCCGCTGTTCACGACCGACGAGCGCGTCGAGATGGTCCGCGCCGAGGTGGCCCATCTGGGCGACCGGGTCGAGGTCCGGGCCTTCTCCAGCCTGCTGATGCATTTCGCCGAGGAGCTGGACGCCAGCATCATCGTGCGCGGCCTGCGCGCCGTCGCGGACTTCGAATACGAATTCCAGATGACGGCGATGAACCAGCGCCTCAATGCCGACATCGAGACGGTCTTCCTGATGGCCGACCCGCGGCACCAGGCGATCGCCTCGCGGCTGGTCAAGGAGATCGCCCGTCTGGACGGCGCGATCGACAGTTTCGTCAGCCCGGCCATCGCCAAGGCGGTCCGGGACAAGGTCAAGGGATAGAATGAACCTCAGGATCGCAACCATCGGCGTGTTTTCGATGGCCTTGTTCGCCGCCGGCCAGCCCGGCACCGCCCAGACGCCCGCCGCCGACTGGCGCACCGTCGCTCCGGAAAACCTGCTGGTCATCGACACCGCCAGGGGGCGCATCCTGGTCGAGCTGGATCCGGCGGTCGCGCCGCTGTCGGTGGAGCGGGTCCGGACCCTGGCCGACCAGGGCTTTTACGACGGCCTGAAATTCCATCGGGTCCTGCCGGGCTTCATGGCCCAGACCGGAGACCCGCTCGGCACCGGCGCCGGCGGCAGCGAACTGCCGGACATTCCGGGCGAGTTCCAGTTCCGGCGTGGCCGCGACCTGGGCTTCGTCAATCTGGTCGCCGCGCCGACGGGGCTGCTGGGCGTCGCCGGGTCCATGCCGGTTTTCACCCAGCCGGACGCCCAGATGATGGTCACGGCCGACTTCAAGACCGCGGCCCAGGCCCTGTTCTGCCCCGGCGTCGCGGGCATGGCCCGCAACCAGGATCCGAACAGCGCCAACAGCCAGTTCTTCCTGATGACAGGGCCGAACGACAGCCTGAACGGCCTGTACACGCCCTTCGGGCGCGTCGTGGCGGGGCTGGATGTGGTCAAGGCGCTGAAGGCCGGGACCGAGGCCGGAAACGGCCAGGTCGCCGATCCGGACATCATGACCCGCGCCCGGACGGCCGCGGCCCTGCCAGAGGGGCAACGCCCGGCCGTTCGGGTGATGACCCCGCGCAGTGCGGCGTTCGCGGCCCTGGTGGAGCAGAAGCGGGCCGAGCGGGGCGCGGGGTTCACGGTCTGCGACGTACAGCCGCCCGCCGAAGTGACCGGCGGCTGATTCGAGGATGAGGGGGAAGACCATGCGACAGTTTCCGGGCCTCGCGGCGCTGACCGCCCTGGTCGCCCTGTCGGCCGGAGGGGCGAACGCCCAGGACGCGGGAGGCACGCCTCCGCCGCCCGCGCCCGAAACCCCGATCGCGGCGCCCGATTGGCGCGCGGTCCCGGCCGGGAACCTGCTGGTCATCGATACGACCAGGGGCCGGATCCTCGTCGAGCTGACGCCCGAGGTGGCGCCGCTGCACGTCGAGCGAATCAAGCTGCTGGCGCGCCGCGGCTTCTATGACGGCGTGCCGTGGCACCGCGTCATCGACTGGTTCATGGCCCAGACCGGCGATCCGCTGGGCAATGGCGAGGGCCAGAGCCCTTATCCCGACCTGAAGGGCGAGTTCACCTTCCGCCGCGAGGCGACGATGCCGTTCGCGGCCGTGGCCGAGCCGGCCGGCGCGCGCGTGGGCTTCTTCCATTCCCTGCCGGTCCAGACCCAGCCCGATTCCGCCTTCGCCCTGACCGCGGACGGCAAGGTCCACGCCTGGGGGTTGTACTGCCCCGGCGTCGCCGGCATGGCCCGGGACGAGGGCAATGACACCGCCAACAGCCAGTTCTTCCTGATGCGGCAGGCCTATCCCGCGCTGGACAAGCGCTACACCATCTGGGGCGTGACGGTTTCGGGCCTGGATGTCGTGCGCTCGCTTCAGGTCGGGGACGGCGACAACGGCATGATGACCCAGGCCCAGCCGGACCGGATGACCCGGGTGCGGATCGCGGCGGATATTCCTGAGGCGGAACGGCCCTCGGTGCAGGTGCTGGCGACCGATTCGCCGCGCTTCCGGGCGCTGGTGGACGAGAGGCGGACGGCGCGGGGGGCGGACTTTTCCGTCTGCGACATCACCCTGCCGGTTCAGGTGGTCAACTAGCCTTCACCCTCGGCGGAGCCGGTCGAGCCTCGTCCACGCCGCCGCCGCCGCCGGGCCGGAGCCCGGGCGACGCGCATCTGCTGCAGCAACAGGCCTTCCCTCAGACCGCGATCGGCGACGCGGACGCGTTCGGACGGCCAGGCGCGCTGGACGGCTTCCATGATGGCCGCGCCGGCCAGGACGAGGTCGGCCCGGTCGGGTCCGATGCAGGACTCCGCCGCCCGGCCCGCCGGGCCGAGGGCCATCAGCTTGGCCGCCGCCTTTTCGCAATCGCCGCTGGTCATCCAAAGGCCGTCGACGAGGTTTCGCTGGTAGCGGCGCAGGCCGAGATGGATGCCGGCGAGGCTGGTGATGGCTCCGGATGTGCCGATCAGGTGGCCGCGCCCGCCGGTGAAGATGTCGCGCAGCGCCGGACCGACGGGGGCGGCGGCGAGGGCCTGGCCCATGTCCGTGACCATGGCCTCGTACCAGAGATCCAGTCCCGCCCCGGGCTCCGGATGGCGTTCGGCCAGGGTGACGACCCCGACCGGGGCGGACATCCAGCCTTCGAGGACGAAGTCGGCGGGACCTTCCCGCCTCAACCAGCTCAGTTCGGTCGATCCGCCGCCGACGTCGACCACCAGCACGGCCTCGGCCGAATGGTCGAACAGGTTGAGGCAGCCTTCGACCGCCAGGCGGGCCTCCTCGACGGGGTCGATGATTCGCAGCTTCAGGCCGGTGCCATGCCGGACCCGCTCGATGAAGGCCGCGCCGTTGTCGGCCTGGCGGCAGGCCTGGGTCGCCACGGCCATCAGTCGGGACGATTCGACGCCCTTTTTGGCGATGCGTTCGCCGCACAGGACCAGGGCGTCATAGGCCCGGTCCATCGCCGCCTCGTCGAGCCGGCCCGTGCGCGACAGGCCTTCGCCCAGACGAACGATGCGGCTGAAGGAATCGACGACCCGAAAGCCGTCACGGGCCGGCTTCGCGATCAGAAGCCGGCAATTATTGGTCCCCAGATCGAGGGCGCCATACAGGGGCGCCTCGCGAGCTGACGCCCCGGATCCGCCGACGGCGCCGCCCCGGGCGCCTGGTCGATCGGGCTTTCGGAGCTGGGACCGGTCGTCGCGCCGTGGCGCGCCGTCGATCTCCGGCATGGGCCGAACTTTCAAGGTGGGCGGTCCGATACGGCGCCCGTCCCGGACACCTTAGGACCGGCGGACGGCAGTCGCCAAGCGGATGTGACGCGAAAATGAACGGGACCGCGTCCATAAGGCTCAGGTTGGGTCCGGCATTCTGCGGCCATGACACAGCCATCCGTTGCGAAATTCGGCCTCGGCCAGATCGTCCGTCACCGCGACGCCGCCTTCCGCGGCGTGGTGATCGACATCGACCCCAGCTACGCCGGCGATCCCGCCGAGACGGGCGAGGTGGCGTCGGACCAGCCCTTCTATCAGGTCCTGGCCATCGGCCCCGACGGCGGCTTCATCGCCTATGCCGCGGAGGCCGCGCTGGAGCACGATCCCGAGCTGTCGGCCCTGACCCGGGAGGCGGAAAAGCGCTGGTTCACGATCGACTTCGAGGGCCGGCACGCCCCCCTGGCCCACGCCATTCACTGACGGCGGCTGGCGTGGACGCCGCGCCGCGCCTAGATTGACGGCAAGGGCCAGTGAGAGCCCGCAGGTCGCAGGAGCCGTCCATGTCTGACTTCGAGCATGTGTTCGACAAGCCACCCGAAGGCGCGGCGGCGGACTGGACCATTCCGCAGGACTGGGCGGCCTATACGGAGGTCGAGCACCGGACCTGGGACACGCTGTACGCCCGGCAGATGAAAATCCTGCCCGGCCGCGCCGCCGACGTCTTTCTGAAGGGTCTTACGGCGCTGGACCTGAACACGGGCGGCATTCCCGATTTCGCGGCGATGAACCCGAAGCTGCAGGCCCTGACCGGCTGGACCGTGGTCTGCGTGCCCGGCCTGGTGCCGGACGACGTCTTCTTCGATCATCTGGCCAACCGCCGCTTCCCGTCGGGCCAGTTCATCCGCAAGCCGGACCAGCTGGACTATCTGCAGGAGCCGGACATCTTCCACGACGTCTTCGGCCATGTGCCGATGCTGACCGACCCCGACTTCGCCGCCTATATGGAGGCCTATGGCAAGGGCGGGCAGCGGGCGGCCTCGCTGGGCGTGCTGCAGAACCTGGCGCGGCTGTACTGGTACACGGTCGAGTTCGGCCTGATGCAGGACCCGGGCGGCCTGCGCATCTACGGCGCCGGCATCGTGTCGTCGGCGACCGAGAGCGTGTTTTCGCTGGACGATCCGTCGCCGAACCGGCTGGGGTTCGATCTCGAGCGGGTGATGCGGACCCTGTACCGGATCGACGACTTCCAGCAGGTCTATTTCGTCATCGATTCGATCGAACAGCTGAAGGCCGAGACGCTGAAGGACTTCGGCCCCATCTACGACCGGCTGAAGGGCGCCGACGACATCGCCATCGACGCCATTCTGCCGACCGACCGGGTCTTCACCCGCGGCACCCAGGCCTATGCCGGCAAGGGGGGACGCTTCGCGGCCTGAGCGGGCGCCTTCCGCGGCCGCGGCCTGACGCCGAGCAGGAGGCCCAGCCATCCCAGTCGCCGGGCGATCTCATAGGCCGCGAAACAGGCGGCGAAGGTCGCGGTGATGACCAGCCCCGCCTCGACCGGCAGGGGCAGGTTCAGCGGCATCAGATACCAGGCCGCGAGGATGATCACCGTCTGGTGCACGATGTAGAACGGGAAGACGCCGACGCTCAGATAACGCAGCACCGGCCCGCCGCGGTTCAGATAGCGCGCGCCGTAGCCCACGATGGCGGCGATCCAGGCCCACTGATCGACGGCGTAGACGACCCGCATCGCATTGCGCAGCGTCTCGGGCGGCGCCGCGTCGTCGGCGCGATAAATCCAGGCATAGGTCGCCCACGCCGCCCAGCTGAGCACCGCCAGGATCGCCGCGGGCCGGCGCAACCGCACGAAATTCGCCTTCAACACCTCGGACCGCGCGATCAGGAAGCCGAACAGATAGGCGCCGAACGACAGGGCGTGATTGTACCAGTCGCCCCAGAAGGCGTGGGTCACCTCGAAGATCGGGGCGAGGGTGAAGCGCAGCAGGCCGAGGTAGAGGATCGGCCAGATCAGCAGGCCCCAGCCTGCGCAGACCCTCTCCACCCATCGGTCCAGCACGTTCAGAAGCCTTCCCGGAAGACCGACAAGGGCCGCGACGATCAGGCCATAGAGCAGGAGATAGGCGATGAACCACAGATGGTTCCAGGTCGGGGTGGTCAGGCAGCCGTCGGCGTCGCACCAGCCCCCGGAAGCGGTGGCGTATTTGATCCAGAAGTCCTGCAGCCACGGAGAATGCGCCGGATCCGCGACGCCGAGGCCCTGAGCGGCCTGAAAGACCTCATAGTAGCTCTGGGGCGGAACGATCACGAACATGCCGAACAGCAGGGCCGGCAGAAGCCGCAGGATGCGCGACCCGGCCAGCCGACGGCCGGCATGGCCGCCGCGGGCATCGAAGCCGTCCACCATGAACCGGGTCGCCGCGCCCGAAACCAGGAACAGCAGGGTCAGCCGCCAGGGGCTGGTGATCATCATGAACGGCTGGACCGCCTCGACGATGCGCGGGCTCTTCACATGGAAGTCCCACGACACGTAGAGCATGCCCACGTGGTACAGAATCAGCAGGAAGAAGGCCCCGACCCGGATCCAGTCGAGGTCGTATCGGCGGACGGAGCCCGAGGCGGCGTCGGGGAGGGGTGGGGACGACATGGCGGTTTTCCATGAGCGATGAACGATCCCCCGGGGTCCCATCCGGAGCCGCCGCCGGGCAACCGCGAGGGGACGGGCGGAGCCATCGTCGGGACGCGCCCGGGCGGGCTGTGACGAACGGCGCGAACCCTGGGACGGCCGGATGGTTTCGGGCGGGCCTGGACGGTCGCGACCTGCGCACGGCCTGGCTGGTCATCGCACCCATTACGGCGGTGGTGATCTCCGTGAACGCCCTGACCAATCTCAGCGACATGCCCCACATCGCAGCCTGGGAGCCGTGGGTCTGGGAGATCAGCAGCGCGATCGCCATCATGCTGGCGATGCCGGTCCCCTGGCTGGGCACGGCCCTGGCGCCGCCTGACGAGGCCGCGGCCGAGGGCTGGCGGCCCAAGGCGCGGTTCGTGCTGATCCATCTCGCGGGCCTGCTGGCCTTCTCCGCCCTGCATGTGGCCGGCTTCATCCTGCTGCGCACGCTCGCCTATGAACTGATGGACGCGGGACCCTATGAGTTCGGCGACCGATTCATCTACGAGCTGCGCAAGGACCTGATCAGCTACGCCACCTATATCGCGACCTTCTGGCTGATCGGCTTTCTGCGGCGGCGGCGCGACGAGCCCGTGCGGCCGGTCAGCTTCGACATCCGGGACGGCGCGCGGATCATCCGCACCTCCCTGTCCGACATTCTCGCGGTCAGTTCGGCCGGCAACTATGTCGAGTTCTGGCTGGCCGACGGGCGGCGGCCCCTGATGCGGGCGACGCTGGCGGCCATCGAGGTCGAACTGGAAGGGTTCGGCTTCGTCCGCGCCCACCGGTCCTGGCTGGTGAATGCGGGGCGGGTCACCGGGCTGAGGCCGGACGGCTCGGGCGACTGGACGGTCGAGCTGGGCGACGTCGCCGCCCCGCTGTCGCGCCGCTATCCGCAGGCTCTGGAGCGGCTCAGGTCGCCGGGCTGATCAGTCATCGTGGACGATCAGGCTCCGGTGCTTCGTGTCGCGCATGAACAGATAGACCAGCAGCGACACGCCGATCATGCCGGTGACGTACCAGAAGAAGGCGCTCTCGATCCCGTTCGACTTGAACCACAGGGCGACGTATTCGGCCGTGCCGCCGAAGACGGCGTTGGCGACGGCGTAGGGCAGGGCGACGCCGAGGGCGCGGATGTGGGCCGGGAACAGCTCGGCCTTCACCACGGCGTTGATGGCCGTATAGCCGCTGACGATCACCAGCGAGGCCATGGCCAGAAGGAAGGCGACGAAGGGGCTGTCGGACGTCGCCAGGGCCGACATGATCGGCACGGTCAGCAGCACGCCCGAGACGCCGAAGGCGATCATCACCGGCTTGCGGCCGATCCGGTCGGACAGGGCGCCGACCGCGGGCTGGAGCAGCATGAAGACGAACAGGCCGGCGGCGCTGATCTGGGTCGCCGTGTCTTTGGAGAAGCCCGTCGTATTGACGAGGAATTTCTGCAGATAGGTCGTGTAGGCGTAGAAGGCGAGCGTGCCGCCGGCCGTCAGGCCCAGCACCAGCAGGGCCTCGCGCGGATGCTTCAGGATCAGCAGCAGGGCGCTGGATTTCGGCGCCTCGCCGGCGTCGGAGGCGATGAAGGCCGAGGTTTCGTCCAGCCGCCGCCGCAGCCAGAAGACGACCACCGCCAGGGCCGCCCCGACGAAGAACGGAATGCGCCAGCCCCAGGCCGCGAGATCGGCCTCGTCCATGGTGTTCTGCAGCAGGATGAGCAGCAGCAGGGCCAGAAGCTGGCCGGAGATCAGGGTGACGTACTGGAAGCTGGACCAGAAGCCGCGGTGCTTCGCCGTGGCCATTTCCGACAGATAGGTCGCGGATGACCCGTATTCGCCGCCGACGCTGAGCCCCTGCAGCAGCCGGGCGAACAGCAGCAGGGCCGGGGCGGCGACGCCGATGGCGGCATAGCCGGGCGTCAGGCCGATGATCAGGCTGCCCGTGCACATCAGGGTGACCGACAGGGTCAGGCCGGCCTTGCGCCCCTTGCGGTCGGAATAGACGCCCATGACCCAGGCCCCGACGGGCCGCATGAAGAAGCCGACGGCGAAGATGGCGGCGGTGCTGAGCAGCTGGGCGGTGGAGTCGCCCTCGGGAAAGAAGACGGGGGCGAAATAGACGGTGAAGGCGGCGTAGGCGAACCAGTCGAACCATTCGACCAGATTGCCGGCCGAGCCGCCGATGATGTTGCGCAGGCGGCGGGCGGGAGTCATGGCCCCGGAAGACGGGACGGCGTCGGTCATGGGCGGGCTCCCTCGCCGCGACCTTCAAGGGATTTGCCCATTCTGACCAGAGGCACGGGCGCGCCGCAGCGATCGTCGTCGAAGCGTTCGATCTCGCGATAGCCATGGGCGAGATACAGGGGCTCGCCGCCCAGGGTGGCGACCAGTTCGGCGCGGTCGTAGCCTTCGGCCCGCGCGGCGTCCTCGCACGCCCCCAGGATCAGGCGGCCGACGCCCCGGCGGACGAATTCGGGGGCCGTGTACATGGCGCGGATGCGGGCCGCGTCGACGCCGGGCGTCAGCGGGGCGGGCTCGCGGCCCGGCGTGTGATCGCCGCCGTATTCGGTGATGCGCCGGCTCCAGCCGCCGCAGCCGGCGAGGACGCCGTCGGCCTCGACGATGAAATAGGTCCGGTCGGCGATGATCTGGCTGTCGAGGCCCATCAGCTTGCGGCTGGCGGCGACCTGCTCCGGCGTCAGGAATTCGGCCAGGGGCCCGGTGATGGACCGGTCCATCAGGGCGACGAGGGCCGGGATGTCGGCCTCGGTCGCGATGCGGAGGGCGAAGGCCGGCATGGGCTCAGGTCCGCTGGAAGGGATAGAAGTCGCCGCCCAGGGACAGGATGCCCGCCAGCTCGTCCAGCGCGCCGCGGCTTTCGGCCAGCAGGGCGGGATCGGCGAGGTCGCGGGGCGTCAGCGTCTCGCGATACCAGGCGGCGGCCCAGGTGGAGAGGCGGGCGTGCAGGGCGTCGGTCATCCGCATGGCGGGGTTGGTCGCGGCCAGCTCGGCCCCGGTCAGGACCACGCGCAGCCGTAGACAGGCGGGGCCGCCGCCGTTGCGCATCGACTGGCGGACATCGACGTAGTCGACCCGGCCGATGGGACCGTTGGAGGCGGCGAGCCGTTCGGCGACGGCGTGGGCGCGGGGGTTGTCGCGGGTCTCGGTCGGGCAGATCAGGGTCAGGCGGTCCTCGCCCGGGATCCGCACCAGCATGGAATTGAACAGATAGCTGGAGATGGCGTCGGCCAGCGGCAGGTCGGCGGACGACACCTCGACGAAGATCGGCTCGAACAGACCGTCGGCGGCGGCGCGGATGTCGGCCTTCGCCGCCGCCGTGTCCTCGAAGGCGAGCTCGTGGAAGAACAGGGTCTCCAGGGCGCCGACGCAGACGACGTCGTTGTGGAAGGTCCCTCCGGCGATGGCGGCCTTGGACTGGCGCGGGAAGACGGGGCGGGCGGCGGCGTGTCGACGGGCGATGGCCTCCGACGCCTCTCGCGTCTGGCGGGCGGGATAGGCGCCGGACCAGGGTTCATACGCCTCGCGGCCCCAGACGAGGAGGTTGACGCCGGGCGCGCCGTGGTCGGCGCACAGGCGGACGTGGTTGGCCGCGCCCTCGTCGGCGAGGTGGCCGACGGACGGCAGGGCGTCGTGGACCGCGAAACGGGCGGAGTCGGGGAAGAGGGCGTCCAGGGCCCGCTTCGTCTGCCGGTGCTCCAGCGAGCGGTGCAGGTTGGTGACGAGGTTGGCCGGGGTGAAATGGACCCGGCCGTCGGCGGCGTCGGCGGACGGCGTCACCGTGGCGGCGTTGGCGGCCCACATGGGCGAGGCGGAGCAGGCGGCGGCGGCGAAGGACGGCGCGGTCTTCCAGGCGGCTTCCAGCACGGCGGCGTCGGAGCCGGTGAAGCCGAGCGTGCGCAGGAAGGGGATTTCCGGCCGCTCGTGCGGCGGCAGGACGAACTGGGGCAGGCCGAGGTCGGCCAGCCGCTTCATCTTGTCGAGGCCCTGCAGGACGGCGGCGCGCGGGTTGGACGGCTCGCCGGCGTTGAGGCTGGAGGCGAGGTTGCCGGGGGACAGGCCGGCGTAGGAATGGGTCGGGCCGATCAGGCCATCGGCGTTGGCCTCGATGGCGGAGGTCACGGCCTCAAGCCCTTGATCTCGCTTTCGATGTTTCTGACCGAACCAGCCTCGAAACTGGCCACGGGATAGGCGCAGTAGTCGGCGGCGTAATACGCGCTGGGCCGGTGATTGCCGCTGGCCCCGAGGCCGCCGAAGGGCATGTCGCCGGCGGCGCCCGTGGTCGGGCGGTTGAAGTTGACGACGCCGGCGCGGATGCGGCGGATGAAGCGGTCCCAGTTGGCGGGGTCGTCGCTGACCAGGCCGGCGGACAGGCCGTAGCGGGTGGCGTTGGCCTCGGCGATGGCGGCGTCGAAACTGGCGACCCGGGTGATGGACAGGAAGGGGGCGAACATCTCCTCGTCCGGGACGGCCACGCCGGTGACGTCGATGAGGGCGGGTCGGACGAAGGCGCCGGGCAGGTTGTCGACGGGGCCCGAGGCGCGGATCACCCTCGCCCCCATGGCAATCCGGTCCTGCAGCGCCTGCAGGGCGGCCTCGGCGGCCTTTTGCGAGATCAGGGGGCCGGCGTAGGGTTCGGGGGTGGAGTTCCACGGGGCGAGGATCAGCCGGTCGACGAAGGCGGCGACGGCCTCGACGATGGCGTCGCCCTGCGGACCTTCCGGCACGATCAGCCGCCGGGCGCAGGAGCAGCGCTGGCCCGTGGTGACGAAGGCGGACTGGACCACGATGCCGGCCACGGCTTCGGCGTCCGCGGCGTCCCACACGACCAGCGGATTGTTGCCGCCCAGTTCGAGGGCGAGGATGACGTGCGGGTCGTCGGCGAATTTGCGCCGGAAATGGGCCCCGGCCGCGCCCGAGCCGGTGAACATCAGGGCGTCGATGCCGCTGTCCAGCAGGGCCGCGCCCGTGTCGCGACCGCCCTGGACGACATTGACCACGCCCTCGGGCAGGTCGGCCTCGGCGAAGGCCTGGGCCATCAGCCGGCCGGTCAGGGGAGTCTCTTCGGACGGCTTGAACACCACGGTGTCGCCGGCCAGCAGGGCCGGGACGATATGGCCGTTGGGCAGGTGGCCGGGGAAGTTGAACGGGCCGAGCACCGCCGCCACACCGTGCGGGCGGTGGCGCAGGACAGCCTGGCCGAACCCGGTTTCGGCCGTGCGCTCGCCGGTGCGCTCGTCATAGGCGCGGATCGAGATGTCGACCTTGCCGGCCATGGCGGCCAGTTCGGCCGTGGTCTCCCACAGGGCCTTGCCGGTCTCGCGGCTGATCGCCTCGGCCATCTGCGGGGCGCGGGCCTTCAGCACGGCCTGATAGCGTTTGACGGCGTCGATGCGGTCCTGACGGGGGCGGTCGGCCCAGTCGGGGAAGGCGGCGCGGGCGCGGTCGGCGGCGGCCTGCACCTCGGCGGGCGAGGCGGCTGCGCCCTCCCAGACGGTTTCGCCGGTGGCGGGGTCGATGGATTTGAAGGGGGTCAGGGTCATGGGGGCTCAGACTTTCACACGCACCGTGTCGCCCGCGCCGACCTTCAGGGCGTCGGCGGTTTCAGCGGTCAGGGTGGCGGTTTCGCCCTCGATATGGGCGCGCTGGCGGACGGCGCGGAAGGCGGAGACGCTGTCGGTCGAGATCAGGGCCGGCAGCTCGGCCTCGACCTCGGCGGCGACGGCGACGGTCAGGCGGCGGGCGTCGCGGACGGTGCGGATGTTGTCGCGGCCGCAGGCGACGGTGGGGCCGGCGTCGAAGATGTCGATCAGGCCGTTGGGCCGGAACCCCTCGCTTTCCAGCAGGGCCATGGCCGGCACGCCCTGCGGATGGACCTTGCCGATCACGGCGCGGGCCGGCTCCGGCAGGAGGTCGATGTAGATCGGATGGCGCGGGGCGAGGTCGAGGATGAACTGCTTGTCCGTCGAGCCGGTCATGCGATCGGCCTCGTCGAACTCCATGGGGAAGAATTTGTGCGCCACATGATCCCAGAAGGGGCAGGCGCCGTCGGGGGTGAAGACGCCGCGCAGCTCCGCCAGAACATTCTCGTTGAACAGCTCGGGCTGGGCGCCGATCAGCATGTAGCGCGACTGGCTGAGCAGGCGGCCCGCGCCGCCCTTGCGACGGTCGGCCTTGAGGAAGAGGGAGCCCACCTCGCTCCAGCCGGTGCATTCGTTGACCAGCACCAGGGTCCGCTGCTCGAGCTTGATGCCCAGCGACGGCGAAGACTGGGTGTTGGTGACCACGCGGAACGAGAAGAACGGCCGGTGCAGGCCGACGGCGGCCTTGACCGAGCCGATGCCGTCGACGTCGCCGGTCTCGGATTCCTCGAGCATCAGGGTGTACCAGCGCTCCTGCGCCGCCAGCACGCCGTTGAAGCTGTCGCGGCTGAGGTCAAGGCGTTCCGCGAGCTGGTCCGGGTCCTCGGGCAGGCTGGTGAAGCCGGGGCCGCTGAGAATGGCGAGCTCCAGCAGATGGTCGAGGTCGGCGGGCGCGGCGGGTCGGACGACGAGCATGGGGGTTACATCGTCTCCAGACGCAGGGACTTGAGTTTCAGCGCGTCGATCTCGCCGGAGGCGATCTTGCACAGGATCAGGGCGCTGAGTTGTGCGCGTTCGACGAAGCTGGCCGGCCAGGCGAACTCCTGATCCGAATGGATGTCGCCGCCGAGGACGCCGAGGGTGTCGACATTGGGCAGGCCGGCGGCGTGCAGATTGTTGCCCTCGCAGACGCCGCCCGAGGGCTTCCAGGCCAAGGTCTGCCCCAGCAGGGCGCCCGTGTCGCGCACGGCCTCGAACAGGGCCGTCTGGGACGCGTCCATCGGCTTGGGCGCGCGGGTCATGCCGCCGTGCAGGTCGAGGGTGAGGCCGGGGAAGGGGACCTCGGCGGCGATCTCGCGAATCGCGGCCTCGATCCAGTCCGAGGCGGCCTTGTCGGGAACGCGGACGTTGAAGCGGACGACGGCGTTGTCGGCCACCACATTCAGGGCCCCGCCGCCGGATATCTTCGCGACATTGACGGTGACGCCGTCGCGCCGGCCGTTGAGGGCGTGCAGGCGGGCGGCGAGGATGGCGGCGCCGGCGACGGCGTTGGCGCCCTCGTGGAAGGCGCGGCCGGCGTGGGCGGCCTTGCCGCTGACGATCAGATGGTAGTTGCCGCTGCCCTTGCGCGCGCCGGCCAGGGTGCCGTCGGCGAGGGCGGGCTCATAGGTCATGCCGATATGGCCGCGCGCGCCGAGGTCCGCCAACAGCGGCGCCGAGGCCGGGGAGCCGATCTCCTCGTCCGGCGACAGCAGCACAGTCCAGCCGACGCGTTCGCGGTCGGGGTGGGTTTCAAACGCTTCCAGCGCCGCCAGCATGACGCTGATCCCGCCCTTCATGTCGGCGATGCCGGGCCCGTTGAGCGCGCCGTCGGGGCGTGTCGAGACGGTCTGGAAGCCGCTTTCCGCGGGGAAGACGGTGTCATAGTGGCCGGTCAGCACGACCTGGACCGGCGCGCCGGGTCGGGCGGTGATCTTCAGGGCGTCGGCGTGGGCCTCGGTCCGCACCGCGCCGTCGTCGCCGATGGAGGTCGAGGCCCGGGTGGCGATTCGTCGCCCCTCGGCGGGCAGACGGGCGGCTTCCGCCTCAAGCCGATCCAGCATCCGGGCCAGACCTTCCGCGTTGCGGCTGCCCGAGTTGATTCCGGACCAGTCGACGGCGCGGCCGACGATGGCGGCTTCGCGCGCCGCGACATGGTCGAGCACGAGCTGGTCGGAAGGTTGAATTCGCATGCGGGCGGACCCTAGCCGGGCCGACGGCAAAGGTGAAGGCGAGCGCTTCCCCGTTTCCACCGCCGGACGCGCGCGCTAGTCTGCCCCACCATTGAGGGAGGAACACCACATGACTGACTGGATCCGCGCATCCAACCCGACGACGCCGATCTCGACCGAGGGCGAAGCGATCGCCGCGGCGAGGGCCAGCGCCATCGCCATTTTTCTGGGCGTCCTCTGGGGCGTGATCGGAATCATCTATCTGATGACCGCCGGGCAGGCGCTGATGGAGGCCGCGGTGGCCCAGGCCACCGCCCAGAACCCTGAAACCGCCGGCATGGCCGCCATGATGGCGCAGGGCCTGCTGGGGCTGTCGATCGCCTTCGTCGTCATCCAGCTGATTGTCGGGCTGGTGCAGTGGTTCAAGCCCAACATCGTGATCCCGATCATCTTCGCCATCCTGGTGGCGTTCGGCCTGATCACGGGACTGATGGCGGCCTTCGGCGTGGGTCAGCCCGAGGGCGCGGCCGCCGTCGCGGCTCCGGCGTGGCAGACGTGGGGCGGACTGGTGATTCTGGTCGTTCAACTGGTGCTGCATATCGCCGGCATCCGCGGCGCCCAGAAGCTGGACAAGCTGCGGTTCGCCGCCGCCCAGACCTACTAGTCCCTAGCGGTTCGGGCGTCGGTCCTCCGGACCGGCGCCCGGCTGCCGCGACTGGCGGCGCCAGCGGATCGACAGGCTGGCCTCGCCCTGTCCGCCGAATTTCGAGCTGATGGTCAGGTTGCGGCGCACCTGCCACTCCACGTTCACGGCCGCGCCGTTCTCGCCGCCGCCGATGATCTCCACATAGACATTGTCGTTGATATAACGCCCGCCGGCGACCGTCAGGCTGGACGCCTCGCCCCCGAACGACAACCGGTCCAGACCCGCCAGTTCCCGCAGATTGCCGATGACGTCGAAGCCGCCGCCGCCCGCGAGCGCGGCGACGCCCGCCGCCAGCTGGGCGGCCTCGAAGGCCGACAGCTGCGAGGCTGATCGGCCGAACAGAACCTGGGACAGGATCTCGTCCTGGGGCAGGGCGGGGGTCGAGGTCAGGGCGATCTCGGGCCGGGCGGCGGTGCCTGTGACGCGGATCGTCGCGGTCAGCGCCGGATCGTCGCGGGTGGCCGTGAGGTCCAGCCGGATGAGTTCAGGGTTGGTCGACAGACTGACCGTCCCGCGCTCGTCGAACACGAACCGTTTGCCGGCGAAGTCGTAGTCGCCGCGCACGACCCGCGCCGAGCCGCTGAGGATCGGGCGGCTGATGGTGCCGGTGACGCGGGCGTCGACGTTCATCTCCACGTTCAGGCCGCGCCCGACGACGCGCACGTCTCCGCCGGGCGAGCGCAGGCCGATGTTGAGTCCGAACTGCAGGCCGCGCTGCTGGTTCTGCTCCTCTTCGGGGACATCGCCGCCGGGCTTGTTGATCTCGATCACGTCCATGCGGACGATGCCGTTCGAACCCGGCGGATTGGCTTCGATGCGCGCTTCGTCGATGTCCATCTCGCCCGTCAGGGTGATGTTGCCGTCCTGGCCGCGCGTCACGGTGACCAGGCCGGAAGCCCGGGCTTCGGCGATGTCGTTGTCGATGATGCGGAACCGGTTCAGCAGCAGCTGGAAGCTGGACCCCGACCCCTGGCGCAGTCCGATGCGGCCGTTGCCCGTCACCGAGCCGCCGGCCCCGTCACCCGCGCTGAAGGCCTCCACCAGACCCGTTGTATCGTCGAAGCGGCTGGCCAGGGTCACGTTCTCCAGCCGGACGCCCGTGGCGCTGTCGCGGAAGGTCCCCTGCTCGAGATCCAGCCGCCCGTTGATCCGGGGCTCGGCCAGTGATCCCGCCAGGGTGGCGCGGGCGTCGATCTGCCCTGTCAGCGAACGTTCGCCGCCGGCCAGCAGGTCCCAGATCGGCTGGATCTGACCCTGGATGGAGATGTCGCCTGACATGTTCCGGGTCCGGACGATCGCCAGACGCAGGGGCACGGCGGAGGCCTCGACGGGCAGGGTGATGTCGGCCGTGGCGCGGACGGCGTCGCCGTCGTTGGCCTGGGCCTGAACCCGCAGACTTTCGTTGACCAGCAGTGCGGTCACCGTTCCATCCACCGCGAGACCACGCGGCGCATCGACGCTGCGGACGTCCTGAAGCGTCAGGTTGGCGGATCCCGACAGGTCGTCGCCGGCGCCCCGCAGCGACAGCCGGCCGCTCACCGACCCCCGCATGTCGCGAATGGCGGTTCCCAGGTCGACGCTGGTCAGATTGGCCTCGATGATGGCCGCGCGGGAATCCTGACGCAGCTCGCCCAGCAGGACGCCGCCGCCGACGCCGAGATCGATCCTGGCCACACGCCCGTCTCCGGACAGGGCGATGACGGCGGGATTGCGTGTCGTGAAGGCGATCTCGCGCACACGGCCTGACCCTTCCAGCACGACCGACTGCGCGCCGCGGTCGCGGGAATAGACGCCTGTTCCGTCGAACGAGACCGGCGTGGCGCCGCCGATGTCGGTTTTCAGTGTGAAGGGCAGGCGCGACAGGGTTCCGCGGCCGTTCAGATTCAGCGTCCGGATCACCCAGGCCGATCCGGTCAGACGGACATTGCGGCCGGTCACGTCCAGGATCGCCGTCTCGCCGCCGTCGCCGTCGGTCAGGCGAACGCGTCCGTCAGCGGTTCCCGAGGCGAGGAAGGCGCCGGGCCGGGCGGTGAAGGTCAGGTCGGCGCTGGAGGGGAAGCTGTTCGACAGGGCGATGGCGCCCTGGGCCGTGACGCCCCCCGCGTTCAGATCGACATCGGTCAGGCGGATGAGGTCGCCGCCGAGGAAGAAATTGCCGCTGGCGCGCGCGGGTCCGTAATTCGATCCGGCGGTCAGGGCGATCCGGCCGTCCGAGGCGTCCGCCCCGCGCCGGAAGCTCAACACCATGTCCGCATCGGTCAGGACCAGGGCCCCGGCGCTCAGCTTGCCGAATTTGGCCGTCAGATCGGCCCGGGGCTGCGCCAGGGTGCCGGTCAGGGCCCCGTCGCCCGTCATGGCCCCGTCGATGGCGACCGGGCCGACCCCGAAGGGCCCGTTGGCGTTCCAGTTCAGGGCCAGCCGCAAGCGTCCGTCGCCCTCGATCAGGCCGCGCGCGTCGGCGGTTCCCTGGGCTCCGGTCAGCTGCGCCCGCTCGATCTCGATCCGTCCGCCCCTGAGGGCGCCGGTGGCCTGCAGGCGGGGGGTGGGCCCCAGGAGGCGGTCCAGCTCTTCCATACCGGTGGCCAGGCGTCGCCCGCGGGCGTCGAAGGTGAGCCGCCACGGTTGACCCGCGCGCGCCATGGACGCCGTGATCGGGCCTCCGAACGCGCCGCTGGCGCCCTTGCGCAGGCGGGAGACGTCGGTGATGTCCGCCTGGCCCCGGAAGCCGAGACCGCCCGTCAGGCTGCGGCCGCCCGATCCCGACAGGGTCAGGGCCTGGCCGGTCGCCTGCACCCGTTCCAGCAGGATCGCGCCGGTCGCCAGACGGGCGGCCTCGAACGACAGGCGCGGCTGGGCGCCGAGCAGGCCGCCGACGATGCCGGCGCTGGAGCCGCCGGCCCCGCGCAGGTCGCCGTCGAGATCCAGCCGCCCCAGACGCATGGCGACGCTCAGCGGGCCGCGAATGCGCTGGGCCCTGTAGCTCGAGATCTCGGCGCCCAGCAGGTCCACCGATCCCTTCAGGGCCCATGTGGAGGCGTCGCCCGTGAACACGCCCTTGTAGGCCGCCGGCCCCGCCGCGGACTGACCGACGAGCCGGGTCAGGGACGGCGTCCAGACATCGATGGCGATCCCGTCGGGACTGCTGCGGTCGCTGAGCCGGACATCGCCGCTGGCGCTGGCGTTCAGGTTGTCGGCGATCAGCCGCCAGCCGACGCCGTGCAGGCCGTCCTTGTCGCTGTCGGTCGAGGTGGCGAAGCCGAACCGGGCCGTTCGGCCGATCCGCCGGGCGAACGGCGCCAGCAGGTCCGAGCCGGAGAAGTCGGCGAATCCCGCGATCCGGGCCTGGTTGTCGCCGTAGCGTCCCTTGATCACCAGGGGGACGAAGTCCCCGGTCCTGACCGTGGCGTCGATGACCGAGCCGTTGACGACGGCCGTGGCGAAGAAGGGCTGGTCGGGCGAATAGCCCAGGGCCCCGGCGATGGGGCCGCCCTGGGCTTCGTTGGCTCGCAGGTTGAGGCGCAGATCAGTGATCTCCGCCCCGAGGGCGGCGTTGATGCGCAGATAGTCGCCGGGCCGGCTGTTGCTGGCCGCGTTGACGATCGCCTTCTTCAGCCCCTTGCGCGGCACATCGGCCTCGCCCGACAGCCGCCAGCGACCGTATTCCTTGCTGAAGCCTTCCAGCAGTTCGACGTCGGCCGAGAACCGGTCGATATCGACCGAAAGGGGCTGCGGCCCCGGGGGCGTGGTCGTGGGTTCGACCTCGGGGCGGCGGATCAGGCGGATGACCTCGGCCTCGACATGGGTGGCGTGGAACTCCCGCGCCATCAGCGGCCACCAGTCCCAGTCGACACGGACCTTGCGCGCCTCCAGCCAGACGCCTTTGGCGTCGGTGACGGTGACGCGATCGATGGTGAAGTCGTCGAACAGATCGCCGCGCACGCCCTCGACATTGATGCGGCCGTAGCGGCCCAGCTTCTTGCCGGCGACGAAACTGGTCACCAGGTCGCGTCCGGGGTCGGACAGCAGGTACATCCGGCCGCCGACCAGACCCACGATCAGGATGGCGGCGAGAATGGCCGCCCCTATGCCGCCGAAGAAGGCGAGGGCTTGCAGGCGCGTGCGTTTCTTCTTCGCCGTCTCGGCCGGCGTATCGGGCGTTTCCTCGGGGGGCGGAGCGTCGGTCAAAACGCCTGTCCGATGCTGACATAGACCTGGAAGTCGGCGTCGCCGTCGCGGCGGTCCAGGGGGAAGGCGATGTCCGCCCGGATCGGGCCGAACGGCAGCTTGTAGCGGACGCCGAAGCCGGCGCCGTAGCGCAGGTTGCCGAAGTCCGGCGTCTCCTGGAAGCCGATCGCTCCGGCGTCGACGAAGGCCACGGCCTGGAAGCTGCGCCAGACGTCGCGACGGATTTCGACCGAGGCCTCGACCAGGCTCAGACCGCCGCGCGGCGTGTTGTCGGGCAGCCGCGGCCCCACGCCCTGATATTCGAAACCGCGCACCGAGCCGCCGCCGCCCGAATAGAACAGGCGGTCGGAGGGGATGGCCAGTTCGTTTCCGCCGACAATGGAGCCCAGACGGGCGCGTCCGGCCAGGACCGTCTTCGCTCCGTCCTGGAGCGGCAGATAGGCCGTGACCTGGGCCTCGGTCCGCAGGAAGACGGTCGTGTCCTCGCCGGACACGGCTGTGGGCTGGGCCCAGGCGGACAGGCGCCAGCCGGTGGTGGGATCGAGCGGATCGTTCGACCGGTCCAGATAGGCGCTCGCGCGGCCGGTGAGGATGATCAGGTCGCGATCGAAATTGATCGGCAGTCGGGTGACGGGGTCGAAGCGGTTCTCGTCATACTTGCCCGCGTCGAGGCCGACGCCGTAGCTGATCCAGGAGGTCTTGCCGAGACGCTGCTGAAGGTCGGCGGCAACGGCGGCGGCCGTGCGGCGATAGGCGTCGGTATCCTCGTTCAGCACGGCGGCGGAGAGCCTGAGCGTCTCGCCGGGACGCCGCCAGTGCGGCAGGCTGAGATTGACCCCCAGGCGGCTGTCGACATCGGCCGCGCGCGCCTGCCAGACCACGGTGTCGGCGCGTCCGAAACGGTTGTGCCACGTCCAGATCAGATCGAGGCCGGACCCCTCGGCCGTCGAGAAGGTCGCGCCCGCCTCGAGAATTCGGCGCGGCCGGTCGGTCAGGGTGACGATGATGGGGCGGAGGCCGCTGGTCAGGTTCTGTTCGCGGGGGGCCAGGGCCACGCCGACCCCGTCATAGACGCCCGTCTCGAGCAGCCGCCGCTCCAGCTCGGCGACATCGTCGGGATCGTAGACGTCGCCTTCGGTCCAGGGCGCCAGGCCGGTCACCCAGGCAGGATTGGTGGGGCCACGCGTCTCAAGCCGCACGCCGTCCAGGCGCACCAGGGCGCCGGCCGAGATCCGGTAGTTGGGCTGGACGGTGAAGGTCGCGTGGTCGACGACCACGCGCCGGGGTTCGGCGGCCGCGTCCGCATAGCCGCGGCGCGTCAGGGAGGCCACCACGCGCCCCTCGGCCGCCAGGACCTCGCCGGCCCGCCCGGCCTGGTCCGGCTTGATCGCAATTTCGCCCAGCGCGACGGCTTCGGACGCGGCGTCAGGCGCGGGGGCTGTCCATTGCACGCGCGGATCGGAGAGCACGAACCGTCGGCCGGGCGTGACATTGACGATGGCGACAGGGTTCTCCTCGCCCTCGACCACATCCTCCAGCACGGGCTGATAATAGCCCTCTGACCTCAGCAGGGCCTCGGCGGAATCCATGGCGGCGCGCGCCCGCCGGCGCGCCTCGAACCGGTTTGACGGCGGCCCGTCGACCTCGCCCACGGCACGCAGAAGCTGTTCGCGAAGCTCGGCGTCCATCTCACCGCGAATCTGGGCGCGCGGATCGGCATGGGCGGCGGACGCGAGAAGAGCGAGACCCGCCGTGCTGACGAGAAACAGGGCGTGCCGTGGCGTCAAACTGGTACTTTCGTCAGGGCGGACATCCGCCGCCGCTCATCGGACAGATCAGTAGAAGAGGGTTTCGCTCTCGGGTTTGACCGACTCTGCTGAAGTCTGCTTCTCGGGCGGAAGCGTGGCCGTGTCCGCGGGGGGCGTGTCGATCGCGCCCTGGTCTGCGACGGGCGCGGCCACATCCTCGGCGGCAGGGGCCACCGGGACGTCCATCGCGACGTCGGCGGTTTCCGGCTCGTTCGAGACCTGGGGATCGTCGCAGGCGGCGGCGGTCAGGGCGCTGGTCAGGACCAGACAGGCGATCAGTCGTTTCATGGATGGCGTCTCCCCCGGATCGGCCTTCCAACGCGCGACCGGTTCGCCCGTTCCATAGCCTCGAAAGGGCCGATGGTCACCACGGCAGAGGCCGGAAGGGGCAAGATTTCGTCGCCGCACGCGGAGCAAGTCCCGGACAACGGCTCAATTCCAGCGGGCCAGGGCCTCGGCGACGGACAGGACCTTTCCTTCGGTCTCGGGCGGCGCGGCCGATCCCGAGAACCTCGGAGCCGGGGCGGGCTGAGGCGGACGGTCGGCTGTAAAGGTGCGTCGACCGGCGTTGTGCGGATGGAGCGGCGCCTCCGCAAGCGACAGCACCGGGGTGACGCAGGCGTCCGTCCCCTCGAATCGGGCCGCCCAGTCATCGCGGTCGCGGGTCGCGAAAATCGCCTCCAGCCGCGCGTGCAGCGCCGGCCAGTTGGCCATGTCGTACTGGGGGGCTTCGGCCTCGGGAAGGTCGAGCCCCGCGAGCAGGGCGGTGTAGAACTGAGGTTCCAGCGCCCCGACCGCGACGAAGCGGCCGTCACGGCATGTAAAACAGCGATAGAAGGGGGCGCCGCCGTCCAGCAGATTGGCTCCGCGCCGGTCGCTCCAGAGGCCGCGGCCCGCGAGCGCATGGAACAGGCTCATCAACAGGGCCGAGCCGTCCGTCATCGCCGCGTCCACCACCCGCCCGGCGCCGGTTCGTTGAGCCTCGACAAGACCGGCCAGCACGCCGGTGACCAGCATCATGGCCCCGCCCCCGTAGTCGCCGACCAGGTTCAGCGGCGGCCGGGGCGGACGATCGGGCTCTCCCATGGCGTGGAGCGCGCCGCTCAGGGCGATGTAGTTGATGTCATGCCCGACCTCGGCCGCCTTGGGCCCCGTCTGGCCCCAGCCGGTCACACGGCCGTAGACGAGGCGCGGATTTCGCGCCGCGCAGACGTCCGGCCCCAGGCCCAGTCGCTCCATGACCCCCGGCCGGAATCCCTCGATCAGCCCGTCCGCCGCGCCGATCAGATCAAGGACCCGCGTCCGGTCATCGGCGTCCTTCAGATTGACCGCGACGGACGATCGCCCGCGATGCAGGATCTCGCCGCCCACATCGGCGAAGACGGGCGCGCCGGCGCCGGCGCCGCGGGTCAGACGCAGCACATCGGCGCCGAGATCGGCCAGAACCATGCCGGCGAAGGTCACGGGACCCAGTCCGTCGAACTCAAGGATGCGCAGTCCGGACAGGGGTTTCATGCCGGATGACTAGCCCGACGCCCTCAATCCGTCGACCCGGCGCTTGACCCGGAAGCCGGATTGCAACAGAAGGCCCGTCGCCGGGCCGCAAGCGCGACCGGCGTGGTATGCGCCCTTAGCTCAGTTGGTTAGAGCATCTGACTTTTAATCAGAGGGTCCTCGGTTCGAGCCCGAGAGGGCGTACCACCCCTTTTCCGGAACATGGCGTCAGCGCCCGGGCGGCCCCGTCAGCGCGGCTTGGGCCGGCGGGAACGGCATTTCTTGCAGACCAGGCTTCCGGGCCTGGTGCGGCTGTATTTGAAATCGTGGTGGCAGCGCTGCTGCGCGAGCCATGTCTTGAGCCACTGGATCATGGCGCGACCCTAGCTGAATTGCGCCCCGCGTGAAGTGCGTGATCCCGCCTGCGTAAGGCCGCTTTCGCCGCGTCGCAGGGCGTGGTTGAAGGAGTCATGCGCCCGACCCTGGTCATTCTCGCGATCGCGATCCCTCTCGCCGGATGCCAGGCGGGCGGTTCGGCGATGGACGGCGCGCGGCAATTCGGAGCGGGCCTCGGCGCGGCGGCGACCGCGCCGCTGGATGATCTGAACCTTCGGCGGCGGCACATTCCGACCGTCCTGCTGCAGGCCGAAGCCAATCCCTACGACCTGCGAAACCTGAACCAGTGTTCGACCATCGGGGCCGAGATCGCGCGGCTGAACGAGGCGCTGGGGCCGGACACCGACGAGCCGCCCCCCGCAGACGGATCCTGGCTCAGCGAGCGGGCGGCCGATGCGGCCTCGGCGGCGGCCCTGGACGCGATCCGGGACGCCACGACGGACTTCATTCCCGGCCGCAGCTGGATCCGCCAGCTCTCAGGAGCCGAGCAGCACAGCCGCCACGTCCAGTCCGCGATCGAGGCCGGTCGGCTGCGTCGCGCCTTCCTGAAAGGGACGGGGATGCAACGCAATTGCGCGCCGCCGGCCGCCCCGGCCTGGTTCCGGCCGAGGGGCCGCAGCCAGCGCTAGCTCTTGTTGTTGGACGTGTGCCGGGCGTGGAAGTCGCGGCGGAAGGTCTCGAACCGGTTCTCGGCGATGGCCGCCCGCATGGCCGCCGTCAGGGCCTGGAAGAAGGCGATGTTGTGCCAGCTCAACAGAACCTTGCCGAGAATCTCGTCAGCCCGGATCAGGTGGTGCAGATAAGCCTTTGAATATTGGGACGAGGCCGGGCAGGCGAGGGTGGGGTCCAGCGGGTCCTGATCCTCGGCGAAGCGGGCGTTCCGGAGGTTGATCGGCCCTTCCCAGGTCCAGGCCTGGCCGTGGCGCCCGGCGCGGGTGGGCAGGACGCAGTCGAACATGTCGACGCCGCGCCACACCGCCTCGACCAGATCGACCGGCTTGCCGACTCCCATCAGATAGCGGGGCCGGTCGGCGGGCAGCATGTCGGGGGCGTAGTCCAGCACCTCGCACATGGCCTGATGGCCTTCGCCGACGGCCAGGCCGCCGATGGCGTAGCCGTCGAAGCCTGTCTCGATCAGCCGGTCCGAGGACTCGCGGCGCAGGTTCTCGAAGGTCGAGCCCTGCTGGATGCCGAACAGGGCCTGGGTCTCGCGGGTCCCGAAGGCGGCCTTCGAGCGCGCGCCCCAACGGGCCGACAGCTCCATGGCGGCGCGCGCGGCGGGTTCCTCGGCGGGCCATGAGACGCACTGGTCCAGCTGCATGGAGATGTCGGCGCCGATGCGGTCGGCCTGGATCTCGATCGACCGTTCGGGGCTGAGCACGTGTTTCGAGCCGTCGATATGGCTGGCGAAGGTGACGGCGTCCTCCTTCACCTTCGAAATGCCCGCCAGCGACATGACCTGGAAACCGCCGCTGTCCGTGAGGATCGGCTTGTTCCAGCCCATGAATTTGTGCAGGCCGCCCAGCCGCTCCATCCGCTCGGGACCGGGACGCAGCATCAGGTGGTAGGTGTTGCCCAGGATGATGTCGGCCCCGGTCTGGGCGACCTGATCGACCGTCATGGCCTTGACCGTGGCGGCGGTGCCGACGGGCATGAAGGCGGGCGTGCGGATGTCGCCGCGCGGCGTTCTCAGCACCCCGGTGCGGGCGCGGCCTTCGGTGGCGGAGATATCAAACGGGAAGGGCAAGGGAGCCTCGCGGGGGGTTGCGAACCGGCAAGGCTCAGTGGGAGGAGGAGAGGCGCGAGAGGATATCCCCATAGGCCGCCGATATGAGGGCCTCCAGGGCCGCGTTGTCGACCGGGCGGCCCCAGCGCACCTTCACGTGCCGCATCCGCTTGCCCGAGCCTTCGAGCAGACCGGCCGGGTCGGCCAGGGCCGCGCCGTGGAAGAAGCCGATGTTCGCATGGCCCTTGAAGGCGCCGACGTAGGCGAAGGCGGCGTCGCCGACGCAGGCCGTGGGGTAGCCGTCGTGCATGACTTCGCGCACGTCCGGTCCGCATGCCCGCATCAGAGCGAACCACGGCTCCGCCAGACGCCGAATCTCATCGCCCGACGTGAACCAGGCGTCGACAGCGGGATCTCGCCGGACCGTGGCGTTGAGCCGAAAGATCTGTGTCATCGCCCCGAACCTACCGGACTGCGGCGGCGCGGAACAGCAGGGACCCGTCGCCGTAGGAATAGAAGCGATAGCCGTCGGCGATGGCGTGGGCATAGGCCGCCTTCATCGTCTCCAGCCCGGCGAAGGCCGAGACCAGCATGAACAGGGTCGACTTCGGCAGGTGGAAATTGGTCATCAGCACATCGGCGGCGCGGAAGCGGTAGCCGGGGGTGATGAAGATGGCCGTATCCCCGTGGAAGGGCCGCACCTCGCCGTCTTCGGTCGTGGCGCTCTCCAGTAGGCGCAGGCTGGTGGTGCCGACGCAGACGATGCGGCCGCCGGCGGCGTGGACGGCGTTCAGGGCGTCGGCGGTTTCGGCGGAGACCTCGCCCCATTCGCTGTGCATCTTGTGGTTGGCGGTGTCGTCGGCCTTGACCGGCAGGAAGGTGCCGGCCCCGACGTGCAGGGTCACGGCATGGGTCGAGACGCCCCTGGCCCGGATCGCCTCCATGAGAGCCGGGGTGAAGTGCAGGCCCGCCGTCGGCGCGGCGACCGAGCCGTCCCATTTCGCGAACAGGGTCTGGTAGTCCGACCGGTCCCGGTCGTCCTCGGGCCGCTTGGCGGCGATATAGGGGGGCAGGGGCATGACCCCCACGTCGCGGATGGCCTCGTCCAGCATCGGCCCGGCGAAGTCGAAGCGCAGCGTCACGAGGCCGTCCTCGCCCTTGTCGACCACGGTGGCGTCGAGGCGGCCGAGCAGGCAGGCGCCGTCCGCGTCGGCGCCGAAGCGAATGCGGTCCCCCGCCTTGATGCGCTTGCCCGGCTTCATGAAGGCGGACCAGACGCCGGGCGCATCACGATGATGCAGGGTGGCCTCGACGGCGACGGTCAGGGTCTCGCCTTCCGGCCCGACCCGCTCGCGCACGCCGGACAGCCGGGCCGGGATCACCCGCGTGTCGTTGAACACCAGGGCGTCGCCGGGCCTCAGGAAGTCCGGCAGGTCGCGGATGATCCGGTCTTCGAGATCGCCGCCGCGCACCACCAGCAGGCGCGCGGAATCGCGCGGCTCGGCGGGGCGGAGCGCGATGCGGTCATCGGGCAGGTGGAAGTCGAAATCGGCGGTCTTCATCAGGCGGGGCAAAGGCCATGACCCGGGTGCGCGGTCAAGGGAGGCGCGGGCGCGCCCGCCTCAGGGCGTGACCAGGGCGTCCGCCCGCTCGTCGAGAAGGGCGTGGGCGGCTTCGACCGTCAGTGCGGCGACATGGGTGCGTCGGCGGAAATGCAGATCCATGACGCGCCCCCAGGGGGTGAAATAGCGGTCGCCGGTGATGATCACGGTATAGCTTTCCCGGGCCGGATCAGGGGCGTGACGGGCGTAGAGGCCGGCGATGCGGGCAACGCCCTCGACCCCGATGTCATCGACACGGGCGTGGTCATCGATGATCCAGTCCCATTCGCTCGACGGCGGATGCCGGTCGAGGGCCTCCTCAATCGCGCGTTCAAACTCGGGGGGGCGCACCCCGACCTCGACGGTCACCAGCACGCGTTTCCTCTCGAGGTCGCATTCAATCATCACCGGCATGCCAACCTCTTCGCCTCCGCGCCGGCCGACAGCGTCCTGCGGGCGCAGCAGGCCTCGATTCGTCGATCGTGGCATCCCCTCGAGGCCCACGCCCCCGCGCCCGACCCATCGTGCGTTGACCCACCGCCCCATCCGCGCCAAACCCAAGCCCATGCTGCAGAACCTCGAAACCCTCGCCCGAGAGGCCAAGTCCTGGCCGTTCGAACAGGCCCGCAATCTTCTGGCCCATGTGCTGAAGAAGCGGCTGGACGACGCCGAGCGGACCGCGGCCAAGCTGCTGATCGACGCCGGCAAGGCGGACGAGGCGCTGGCCACCTTCGAGGCGCTGCAGAAGCCGGTCATTTTCGAGACCGGATACGGCCCGTCCGGCCTGCCGCATATGGGCACCTTCGGCGAGGTGGCGCGCACGACGATGGTGCGCAACGCCTTCCGGGCGCTGACCGGCGACCACTGGCCGACGCGGCTGATCGCCTTCTCGGACGACATGGACGGGCTGCGCAAGGTTCCCGAGGGCATCCCCAACCCGGAGATGCTGGCCGAGGACCTGCACAAGCCGCTGACCGTGGTGCGCGACCCGTTCGGCACGCATGACAGCTTCGGGGCGCACAATAACGCCCGCCTGCGCGCCTTCCTCGACGGCTTCGGCTTCGACTATGAATTCCTGTCGTCCACCGAGCAGTACAAATCCGGCCGCTTCGACGCGACCCTGCTGACCCTGCTGGGGCGGTTCGACGCGGTGCAGGCGATCATGCTGCCGACCCTGGGCGAGGAACGGCGGGCGACCTATTCGCCCTTCCTGCCGGTCAGCCCCGTCACCGGCCATGTGCTGCAGGTCCCGACCCTGGAGCGGGATGTCGAGAAGGGGACCATCGTCTTCGACGATCCCGCGGGCGGGCGCACCGAGGTTCCCGTCACCGGCGGCCATGTGAAGCTGCAATGGAAGCCCGACTGGGCCATGCGCTGGACCGCCCTGGACGTCGATTACGAGATGTCGGGCAAGGATCTGATCGAGAGCGTGCGCGAGAGCTCCAGGGTCTGCCGCGCCCTCGGGGGCGTCCCGCCGGAGGGCTTCAACTACGAGCTCTTCCTCGACGTCGAGGGCAAGAAGATCTCCAAGTCCAAGGGCAACGGCCTGACCATGGAGCAGTGGCTGCGCTACGGCACGCCCGAATCGCTGAGCTGGTACATGTTCCAGTCGCCGAAATCGGCCAAGAGCCTGCATTTCAACGTCATCCCGCGGGCCATCGACGACTGGATGGCGGCCGTCGAGGCGTGGAAGACCCAGGAACCGGCCAAGCGGATCGACAACGCCGTCTGGTCCATCCACTCGGGCCAGCCGCCCGAGCACACCTCGCCGGTGTCGTTCGCCCTGCTGCTGAACCTGGTCGGCGTGGCCAATGCTTCCAGCAAGGACCAGCTTTGGGCCTATTTCGCCAAATACCTGCCCGAGGCGACGCCGCGGACCGAGCCGCTGCTGGACCAGCTGATGGAGCGGGCGCTGAACTACTACGAGGACTTCGTGAAGCCGACGAAGTCGTATCGCCTGCCCGACGACAGGGAGAAGGCGGCGTTGCTGGACCTGGCAGCGCGGCTCAAGGCCCTGCCGTCGGACGCCACGGACGGCGAGCTGATCCAGGGCGAGGTCTACGCCGTCGGCAAGGAGCACGCCTTCGAACCCCTGCGCGGCTGGTTCGGGGCGCTGTACGAGGTGCTGCTGGGCGCCTCGCAAGGGCCGCGGTTCGGCTCGTTCGCCGCCATCTACGGATTGCCGCAGACCATCCAGCTGATCGAGGCGGGCGCCGAGGGCGAACTCGCCGAGGCGTGACAATCCAGGCGCGGTCCGTGCGGTAACGGACATGAACCGAATATAACGGCGAGGCTCCGGGAGCCTTCATCCGGCGTGGCGCATTGTGCCTGTCATCGACCAACCTCGATGAATTGGAGAGCCCATGTCGAAATTCATGAACACCACCCTGGCCACCGCCGCCGCCCTGGCGGCCCTGGTGACCGCGGTCCCGACCGCCTCGATGGCCCAGCAGGCCAACGGCGTCACCAACTGCGACGCGCCCGGCGGCCGTCAACGCGCCGGCGCCCTGATCGGCGCCGTGGTCGGCGGCCTCGCCGGCAGCCGGATTTCGTCCAATGAGCGCACGCTCGGCGCCGTGGCCGGCGCGGGCGCCGGCGCCGCCGCCGGTTCCTACATCGGCTGCAACCAGCAGCGCGCCCGGGCCGACGCCTCGGCCAGCAGCGGCGCGCAATATCGCGCCACCTCGAACCTGCGCATCCGCTCGGGCCCCGGCACCAACTACCGTCAGGCCGGTTCGCTGCGCGCCGGCCAGCCCTTCGCGGTGATCGGCTCGCAGGGCGAGTGGGTCCAGATCGCCGGCGGCGGCTGGGTGAACGCCAACTACGTCACCGCCAACTAGGGCGACGCCGTTCGAAAGTCAGAAGGCCGCTCCGCAAGGGGCGGCCTTTTTCTTTTGGGGCGCTACCGCCTTCGGCTGCCTGAGCGCGGGATTGGCGCTGCCGCCTGACGGCCGCTACTGGCTGACCCACAGCACCCGGCCCATCCAGACGATATCGCGGCGGGGCAGGGTTCGGGCCTCATAGGCCGGGTTGATCGAGGCGAGGGTCACGGATCGCGCCGTGATCGCGGCCAGCTCCTTGGCCAGGGTTTCGCCGGACCGGGTGCGGACCACGACGCGGTCGCCCTTGCGCACCCGGGTCGCATCACGGTCGACCAGCACGCGGTCGCCCTCGCGATACAGCGGAACCATGGAATCGCCGTCGATACGGAGGCTGAACAGGGTGTCTTTCGCCCGGGGCAGCTCGGTCTGTTCCCAGCCGTCGCCGGCGGGCAGGCCGGCGTCATCGAAAAAGCCGTCCTCTCCCGCCCGGGCCATGCCCAGCATGGGGGCGGTCGACGGCCGGTCCGGCGCATCCAGCGCCAGGGCCGCGAAATCGCCCAGCGACAGGCCGGTCGCCTGCAGGATGCGCGTCAGGCTCTCGGTCGAGGGCCAGCGGGGGCGGGGCGGATCTCCGGCGCCGAAGCGTTTCGAGGGATTGAAGCTGGTCGCGTCCAGGCCCGCCCGGCGCGCCAGTCCGGACGCGCTGAGGCCCTCACGGCGGGCCAGGCCGTCGATCGCCTTCCAGAGCTGGGCATGGGACAGGGGCATGGCGCCTCGCCGGGCCGGACGGCCGATTCGGACGCAGATTACAGGCCGGAGTTAGGAATATCCACCTATTCCAGACCGAGTGCGCGCCGGTCCCGCCAGGACCGGAAGGTTCCTGCGGCGATGGCCAGCAGGATGCCGTAGCTGGCCAGATTGATGACGGCGTAGAAGGCCGCCACGGGGGGGCGAAGGTCTGTGAGCGTCAGGACGTGGCTCATGACGATCAGGGCCTGCAAGGCGATGGCCCAGACCGGCCATGACCGCCGGCTCTTCCAGGCGAGGGCCGCATAGACTCCCAGCATGACCGTGTCGACGGCCATCAAGCCCCACTGCGCGCCGGACAGCCGGCTGTCTTCCTGCAACAGCAGCGAGGCGAGCAGGCCCAGGGCATAGGCGCCGGCGCCGACGCGCTCAGGCTCATCGCCCTTGAGGAAGGCGAAGGCGACGACCAGGACCGTGATCGCCGTCCCGATCTGGGAGTAGGGGGTGTCGAACAATCAGATCGTCCTTCACTGACGGGGCCGGATCGGGCGGGCGGACGCCTATATCTGTTCCAGCGCGCGGCGTTCCTGCCAAGCCCAGAAGGTGCCCACGGCCATGGCGATCAGCACACCGTAGTTGGCCATGTTGTTGACGGCTGCGAACGCGTCGGAGGGGGGGCGCAGGTTAAGCGCCACGAGGATTCCGCCCGTGACGATCATGGCCTGAAAGGCCGACGCCCAAAACAGCCAGGTCCGGCGAGTATGCCAGCCGAGGCCGAGAAAAACCGCGAGCATGACGATATCCATCCCCATCACGCCCCATCGGGGGAGGCTCAGGCTGCCGCCGTCCTTGATCATCGTGGCGGCGAGGAAGACCATTGCATAGGCCGCGCCGCCCATCCGCTCCGGTTCATCGCCCTTCCAGAACACAAAGGTGAGGACGAGGACGGCTGCAGCCAGCCCGATCTGAGAGTAGATGGTCTCAAACACAGAATCGCCCCCATGCGCCATGCATGGGGGCGACAATGCCTCAAGTCAGCGCCCGCTGAAATGACCGCTGGCGGACATTACTCCGAATTAAACCGCGCGGAGACGGTGTTCGCCGGTCGTGGGCACGGTTTGACCCTTGTCGTCGAAGTGGGCGAAGACGCCCCAACCCATGCGCCGATGATCCTTGGCCAGCTCTTCATGGCAGGCGACCATGGCCTGACGCGCGGCGCCCAGGGCGGCGATGGCTTCCAGAGCCTTGGCTTGCGATTCGGCGCCGATCACCGGCGAGATGCCGAGCGCGGCGCGGCCGCCGATCAACGATTGAACAAGCGTCGTGGCGTTCGCGATGGCGGCGTCGACCGACTGCTCGGTCGCGTTCAGGTCGCCGGCGACGCTGGCGATAACCTCGGTCTTGGTCACGGAAATAGCTCCCAAATATAAACTGGTGAACGAGATGTTAACATGAATCCGTGATGCTGGGTAGGGTTTTGTTCACCATGTCCGGGCCCACGCCCTGACCGTCCCCGCCGCCGCCGCCGATCGGGGGCGTGTCGCCGGGCTTGTCGACCGGCCCGACGGCGAGCGTGTCCAGCCCCAGCTTGCGCGCGAGGGCGGCGAGGGCGGCATGGGTCTGACCCATCCGGGATCGGGCGGCGGACAGGGCGCTGATGGCCCCCGCGGCGCCGTCAAAGGCGCGCTGGCCCGTGACGGCGGAAAGATAGGCCTCGGCCCGGGCGGTCGGCAGCAGCGCCGCCAGGGTGGCGGTTTCCGCGAGGGCGAGGTCGATGGCGGTCTCGGCCGCATAGAGCCGGGCGGCGACGGTTTCGCCGATGGATTGTCTGGACATGATCTTCCTCCGGTGACCAGGCGTCACCCGAGGAGCCGAGCATGGGCGCTACTAGAACGCTACTCCAGGTCGTCTACCGCAAGTAGGAAGTGTGCGGTCAGGGCGGCGATCGGCTGGGCGCGGTCGTCCTGCCAGGCCTCGGCGAGGACATGGGCGACGCGGCGGCCGGCCCGGCTGATCCGGGCGCTGGCGTGCACGTCCACCGGCCGACCCGAGCGCAGATAGGCCACGCTGACGTTGATCGGGCGGGGCAGACGCAGGCGGGGATACAGGGCGGCGACCTGGGCCACGGCGGTCAGCTCCAGCAGGGCCGCGGTGGCGCCGCCGTGCAGCGCGGGCAGGATCGGGTTGCCGATCAGCCGGTCGGCGAACGGCATGGTGACGACCAGCTCTTCACCGTGGCCTTCCGTGACCAGGCCGAGGAACCGGGCGTAGGGCAGGCGGTCCAGGAGATCGCTCATCGCGCCGTCTCCTTCGGAGTGCGGAGATTGACCCCGGCGCCCCGGCCTTCGCCCGAGCCCAGCATATAGGCGCTCTGGACCGCCGCGACGGGATCCTCGGCGCTGTCCTCGAAGGCCCATGCGCGGACGAAGGCGACCGACCGGGTCAGGCGGTAGCAGCGCGCCTCGGCGATCAGATCCCGGCGGGTCGCGGCGGCGCGCATATAGTCGACCCGCAAGTCCAGGGTGGCGATGCTCTCGAACCGGCCCAGGGCGACCCAGGTCGCCAGCCCCCCGACATGATCCAGCAGTGTGGTGACCAGGCCGCCCGACAACACGCCGGTCTCGGGATCGCCGACCAGGTCCTCCCGCCACGGCACGCGGATGCGGACGCGGTCGCCATCGACGCCGTCATAGACGAAGCCGAGGGCGTGGGTGTGGGCGGCGCCGCCGGCCAGCTGGGGCAGGATGTCGAGGATCGAGGACGTCATGATCCGCTTCTGGGTCGGGCAGGAAATGAGCGCAAGTCCGTCGAGTGCGTTGTCAGATGCGCCATGACCGCCATATGCCCCTCATGATCCGCTTCGAACACCTGCTGCGGCCAACGCCCGCGGGCCTGTATTGCCCGCCCGGCGACTTTTACGTCGATCCGGTCCAGCCGGTGGATCGCGCCGTGATCACGCATGGCCACGCCGATCATGCGCGCTCGGGACACGGAACGGTGCTGGCGACGCCGCAGACATTGGCGATCATGTCCGAACGCTATGGCGAGGCCTTCGCCACGCACCGGCAGGGCGTGGCCTATGGCGAGACCGTCTCGCACAATGGCGTCGAGGTCGGCATGGCGCCGGCGGGACATGTGCTCGGGTCCGCCCAGGCGGTCATCCGCTGGAAGGGGATCACCATGGTCGTCTCCGGCGACTACAAGCGCCGTCGCGACCCGACCTGCGCGGCGTTCGAACCTGTGCCGTGCCATGTCTTCATATCGGAAGCCACCTTCGGCCTGCCGGTCTTCACCCATCCCCCGGACAGTGAGGAGATCGGCCGCCTGATCCAGTCGCTGCGCCAATTTCCCGAGCGGGCGCACCTGGTCGGCGCCTATGCCCTGGGCAAGGCGCAGCGGGTCATCCGGCTCTTGCGGGAGGCGGGCTGGGACCGGCCCATCCATGTGCATGGCGCGCTTGAGCGACTGAACCGCCTGTATGAACGCGAGGGCGTCGATCTGGGGCCGATCCTGCCCGCCACGGGATTGAAGCCCAACGCCCTGGGCGGCGAGGTGGTGATCGCGCCGCCGTCGGCGACCCAGGATCGTTGGGCTCGCCGGTTCGCCGATCCGGTGCTGGCCTTCGCCTCAGGCTGGATGCTGGTCAAGGCCCGCGCGCGCCAGCGGGGGGTCGAACTGCCGCTGGTGCTGTCGGATCACGCCGACTGGCCCGAACTGATCGCCACCTTCACGGAGCTGAAGCCCGAGGAGGCGTGGATCACCCATGGGCGTGAAGAGGGCCTGTTGCGCTGGTGCGAGCTGAACGGCCAGAAGGCGAGGGCGCTGCGTCTGGTCGGCTATGAGGAAGAGGACGACGAGGCCGGCCCGACGGACGTCGCCGACGGTCAGGCGACCGAACGGGCCGCGACGGCGGTATAGGCGTCGGCTCTTGCATCGACGGCCTGTTCGAGGGCCAGGTTCATGGCCATGCGCAGCCGTTCCGGCTTGATCGGCTTCTCGACGACCGAGGCCATGCCGATTTCCACATATCTGCGCGCGTCGTCCGGATCGGCGTTGGCGGTCAGGGCCACGATCGGCAGGGAGCCGGCCGGGCCGCCGAGCGCGCGGATGGCCAGGGTCGCCTGGACGCCGTCCATGCGGGGCATCTTGATGTCCATCAGCACCAGATCGAAGCGCCGCTCCTGGACGGCTTCCAGCGCCTCCAGCCCATCCTCGGCGGTCTCCGAGGTGCAGCCGAACATTTCGCACAGGGCCTGGGCGACGACGCGGTTGGTGGCGTTATCGTCCACGATCAGCACGTGGGGGTTGGTCAGCAGCTGGCCGTCGCCGATGTTTTCGACGTTCGACTGGACCGTCGCGGCGACCTCGGTGCGCTGGACATCCAGATCGAAGGCGAAGGTCGCGCCGCGACCGGGGTTGTTCTCGGCCCAGATCCGGCCGTTCATCCGTTCGACGATCTGGCGGCAGATGGCCAGGCCCAGACCGGCGCCGTCGGGCCCGGAGCCATGCACGAACGGGTCGAAGATCTCGTCCACCCGGTCGGGATCCACGCCCGGGCCGTCGTCGCGAACCCGCGCCTCCAGCCGGACCTGATCGCCGACGGCCACGGCCTTGAGGCCGGCTTCGACGATACCGTTTCGGGCGAATTTCAGCGCGTTGCCGATCAGGTTGTTGAACAGCTGTTTGACGCGCATCCCGTCGACGACGGCCGCCAGTTCGGTGTCGCCCTCATAGCTGACCATCAGGGTGACGTTGTCCTGGGACGCGCGGGGCGCCCAGAGCGCCTGGATGTCGTCCATCAGGGCCCGCAGGGGCGTCGGTTCCGGATGCAGCTCCAGCTCCCCGGCCTCGGCCCGCGACAGGTCGAGGGCGTCCTGCAGGATGCGGAGCAGGGTTTCAGAGGAGTCCACGATGGTGGTGACATGGGCCTGCGCCTGGGCGGGCAGCGACTGGCGGCGCAACAGTTCAGCCACGGCCAGGACGCCGTTCATCGGCGTCCGCAACTCGTGGCTCATGATGGCGAGGAACTGGCTCTTGGCGCGAGCCGAGGCGAGGGCCTGGTTGCGGGTGTCGCTGAGGGCCCGGGTCTGCTCGGCCAGTTCCTCGTTCTGACGCCGCTGCCGGTCGTTGACGGCCTGCAGCAGGGACACCGCGGTGCCGACGCCGTGATACCGGCCCTGACGGGTCACAATGAAGCCGCGCATCAGGGCGGCGGGTCCGCTTTTCAGAAGGATGTCGCAGAAGGTGTCGATATTGACGCCGGCTTCGACGACCGCGGGTTCGGAGTCCATCACGTGCAGAACCGGCCGTCCGGCGTAGAGCGCATGGCCGAATGGCGCGGCGATCTTGAGCAGGAAGGCGTTGCGCTCGATCAGGCCGACCGGCCGGTCGTTCTCGACGACGGCGATCACCAGCGTATCCGGTTCGCTCTCGAAACGGGCGAAGACAGCGGTGCTCAGCGTCTGGGGCGACACGGCCTCGGCGCGTTCGGTCAAGACTTCAATGGTCGGCATATCCGGCCATAACTCCACTGCCACCGGTAGACATTGGCTGAGAAGCCTTTGCAGAAGGGTTAAGGCCGAACATCGCCGTTTTTGCGCCGCCTTTGATCTCCCCCCGGTGCTGGTGTAGAAGGCCCGCCCGCCATCCGGGCGGCCCATCCCCTTGTTTATGCGCGCGGCCGACCGGCCGACCGCAGGTTTGTCATGAGCGATTCCGGCCCCGTCAGTGAAAAATCGGCCCTCGTCCTGTTCTCGGGCGGGCAGGACAGCGCCACCTGCCTGGCCTGGGCGCTGGAGCGGTTCGCGCGCGTCGAGACCGTGGGCTTCGACTATGGCCAGCGCCATGCCGTGGAGATGGAGGCGCGCCTGAAGGTGCGCGAGGGCATGCTGGCGGTCCTTCCGCAGTGGGCGGGCCGCCTGGGACCGGACCATGTCGTCGATCTGACGGGCTATGGCCGGATCTCGGAGAGCGCCCTGACGACCGACCGTGCGATCGAGATGGATGCCCGGGGCCTGCCAACCACCTTCGTGCCCGGACGAAACCTGGTGTTTCTGACCTGCGCCGCCGCCCTGGCGGACCGGCGGGGGCTGGACGTGCTGGTCGGCGGCATGTGCGAGACGGACTTCTCGGGCTATCCCGACTGCCGCCGCGACACCATCGACGCCATGGCCGCGGCGCTGAGCCTCGGACTGGACCGGCCGGTCGTGATCGAGACGCCGCTGATGGCGCTGACCAAGGCGCAGACCTGGGCGCTGGCTGACCGTATCGGCGGCGCGGCGCTGGTCGAGCTGATCGTGGAGGCCTCGCACACCTGCTATCGCGGCGACCGCGAACATCGCCACGCCTGGGGTTACGGCTGCGGCGACTGCCCGGCCTGCGAGCTGCGGGCGGCGGGCCACGCGGAATGGGCGGCCGCATGACCTATTCCGCCAAGGAGGTCTTCCTGACCGTGCAGGGCGAGGGCGGGCAGGCCGGGAGAGCGGCCGTCTTCCTGCGCTTCGCCGGCTGCAATCTGTGGAGCGGACTCGAGCGCGACCGGGCGACGGCGGTCTGCACCTTCTGCGACACGGACTTCGTGGGCGTGGACGGCGACGGCGGCGGCAAGTTCGCCACGGCCGACGCCCTGGCCGATCATGTCCAGTCGATGTGGCGGGGCAGGGCGGGGGACCCCAGGCTGGTCGTCTGCACCGGCGGCGAACCCCTGTTACAGCTCGATGCCGCCCTGATTGACGCCCTGCACGCCCGCGGTTTCGAGATCGCCATCGAGTCCAACGGCGCCCTGGCGGCGCCGGCCGGGATCGACTGGATCTGCATCAGTCCCAAGGCGGATGCGCCCGTGATCCAGACGTCCGGTCAGGAGCTCAAGCTGGTCTTCCCGCAGCCCCTGGCCATGCCGGACCGGTTCGAGCATCTGCCGTTCGAACGCTTCTGGCTGCAGCCCATGGACGGGCCCGACCAGGCGGCCAATACGGCGGCGGCCATCGACTATTGCCTGACCCACCCCAGATGGCGGCTCAGCGTCCAGACTCACAAATACATCGGCGTAAGATGAGCGTTTTCGAGATCACCAAGGCGGCCACCTTCGACGCCGCCCACCACTTTCCGCACGAGCCGGAGGGGAGCATCTACCGCCGCATCCACGGCCATTCCTTCATGGTCGAGGCCACCGTTCGCTCGGAGGTGCTGGACGCCGATCATGGCTGGGTCGCCGACCTCGGCGCGCTGGACCGCGCCCTCAAGGCGGCGGCCGCGGAACTGGACCACGGCATGCTGAACGAGAAGCCGGGACTGGAGCTGCCCAGTCTGGAGAACCTGTGCCTGTGGTTCGCCCGTCGTCTCCAGCCCGAGTGGCCGGGGCTGTGCCGCATCCAGGTGGCGCGGCCGACCATTCACGAACGCTGCGTTCTGACCCTCTAGGTCAGCAGTCGCGGCCCTGGCGCTGTCGTTGTTCGCAGCGGCGCTGCTCGCGTTCATGATCCCGCTGCTCGCGCTCGCGTCTGGCTTTTGTCTCCTGGTCGGAGGTCGTGACCGCGTCGACGCCCGCGCCGACCACGGCGCCGGTGACCTGGGCCGCGCCGCCGACGACCGCCCCGGCCGTGCCGACGACGGCTCCGACGAGACAGCCCTGCAGCATCAGGCCTGCGGCGAGAACGCCTGACAATGCGGCGAGACGGGCGGGGGACATGGACATGGCGACTCTCTCCTGACTGGCAGGCTTAGCCGCCAAGGGTGAACGCATCCTGACCCGACCCCGGTGAGGGGCTGGGGATGGTGGGCGGCGAGGGGTTCGAACCCCCGACCCCCTCGGTGTAAACGAGGTGCTCTGACCAGCTGAGCTAGCCGCCCGATCCTCCTTGCCGGCCTAGAACCGGAAGCTGGCCCGCAGGAACAGCATGTAGCGGACATAGTCCTCGATCATCTCGGCGTCGGCGTTGATGGACAGCATGCCCAGTTCGTTGCCGATGTTCAGCCGCAGGCCGACGATCGGTCCGCCGCCTTCGATCGACCCGCCATCCAGGGTGAAGTCCGGGCCGCCCGAGCGGAAGCGGGCGATGGTCTCGCCCGGATCGACCGAGATGTTCTGGCGCCAGCCGACCCGCAGTTCGGGGCGCAACCAGCTGTTCTCGCCCATGCCCATGCCGATGTTGACCGCCGCGGTGGCCGAGAACATGTGGCCCTCGCGATCGTCGATCTCGAGATCGAAGCCGTCGCCGCCGCCTTCTTCGACGTGGCCGTCCTCGCTGAGCGAGAAGTATTCCGCATAGACCTCGGGCCGGATGCTGAAGCGTCCGAACGAGCGCTCGTAGGAGGCGCCGCCGGCCGCGGCCAGGGTGAAGCCGTTCCAGTCCGATTCGTTGGACAGGTTGAGGCCCGCGCCGACAAAGCGGCGCTCGGAGTTGAAGCTGGCGTAACCCGCGGCGGCGCGGGCCCAGGTCGTCCAGTACTGACCCTGGGCCCGCCAGTAGAGGCCCAGCTCAAGCAGGTTGGCCGACAGGACTTCTTCCGCTTCGGCTTCGGGGTCCGCGAGGTCGGACGAGGTGAAGGCGGCGGTGATGCCGACATTGCCCAGGCCGCTTCCGCGCTCGATCCCGCCCGCGACGCCGAAGCCTTCCGAGCGGAAGCCGTAGGTGTCGGTCTTGTCCTTGTCGGCGTAGAAATTGATCTCCTGCACCCAGGCGCTGGTTTCGCCCGGCGCGGCCGAGGCGTTGCGGCCCGTCAGGGCCCGCGTCACGGCGTCGACGCCCGAAGCCAGGGACAGCAGCGGGCCCCCCGAATGCTCGGGCAGCAGCTGTTCGTACAGGTTGATGAAGTCGTCCCGGCCGGTCTGGGCCAGGAAGGCGTTGCGGATGTTCAGCGCGTCCGGGTCGCCGATCGAGGTGTAGAAGGCGTCGTAGAAGGCGGCTTCCGAGGCGATCAGGTCGGCCTCGGCGGCCGTCCGCTGCCGGACATCCACGAACACCTCGCCCGCCGGCACATCGGCGCCGGCCTCGACGACATAGAGATAGGGCGAGTTCTCTTCGATCGAATCCAGGTCGACCGCGCCGAAATTCAGCGTCGTCGCGTCAATCAGCGTGAACCGGTCCGGCGCGGTCAGAAGGGAGGCGAAGCGAACGCCGAGGCCCGAGCCGGCGGCCAGGGTGGCCGTCCCGGAGACGTTGAATCCGCCCGAGGCGCTGTTCGCCGGATCCAGCGTCACGATCAGGTCGCCGTCGGCCCCGACGTTCAGGCTGGTGACGTCCATCCGGGTCGTCTGACGCGCGTCGAGCGTGCCGTTGGCCACATTGATGGTCAGGTCGCCGCCGGTGTCGGACAGGGCGCCGCGCACCACGCCGCCGCCCGAGATCGCCAGGCTGTCCGCCCCCGCGCCGAAGGCGATGTCGCCCAGCACCACGCCGTTGCGGATATCCACGGTGTCGGCGCCCGAGCCCAGCCTGATCGCGCCCGCGATGATCGGTTCGTTGCCGTCCGGCACGCCGTCGCCGTCCGTGTCAGGATTCGCCGTGGTGGGGTCGGCCGCGACTCCCGTCTGGATCAGGGTCACGCCGGTCGTGTTGGCGCTGACGTCGATGGCGGTCGTCGTACCCGTTACCGGATCGCCGTCCTCGTTCGGATTGAGCGTCGCCTGGATCGACCGGGTGTTGGTGATGGTGGAGAGCGTGCCGCTGAGATCGAGAATGCCCGTCACGGTCGCGGCCCCGCCGCCCGCCGAGCCCAGGATCGAGCCGTTGTTGGTGAGGCTGGCGACCGACGCGCCCGCGTCGATCCGGATCGCGGTCGCCGAAGAGGACGTCAGTTCGCTGGAGACGGCGCCGGTCACGGCGCCGGAGTTGAAGATCTGGGCGGCGGTCGTGCCCGCGCCGAACCGCACCGCTGTCGCCTGCCCGTCCACGGCAAGGGCTGCGATTGTGCCCTCGTTCCGGAAACCGCCCGAGACCGCGACCGTCTGGCCGGCATTGCCGCCGAATACGATCGCGTTGGCGTCGATCCCGCTATAGACCCCCTGGCCGCTGATCGTGCCGCGGTTGATGAAGCCGAAGGCGTTGTCGCCGGCGCCGACGGCCCCGAGCGAGATGGATCGGGTCGCGGAGCCGATCACGACCGCCGGGGCCGAGCCGAAGCTGGAGATCTGGCCCGTGGGTTCCGCGGAGTCCGTAATTCCGTCGGCGTCTTCGTCAGCGTTGGCCGTATCGGCATCGGTGGGCGGACGATCGACGAGCACGCCGCCCGCCACATTGGCGGCGATGATGACCGTCGCCCCGCCCTGCACCTTGTCTTCAGCTTCGAGCCCGGCTTCGAATGCGTCGGTCCCGAGCGACGTATAGCGGTATCCCGAGGCGCTCAGGTCGCCCTGAAGCGACAGCCGCCCGCTCACATCGCCGCCGATCGACACCGCCGAGGCGTTGACGCCGCGCGCGCTGATGTTGCCCAGCAGCGTCACCGCGCCGTTGACGGCGCCCTGGGTGCGAACCGCGACCGAGTTGTCGCCATACACCCGGATGGTGCCCTGGCTCTGGAACGTGCCGTTCAGGCCGGATTCGATCGAGATGCCGTAAGAATTGTTTCCGTCCACGCTGACAACCGCGGTCGTGCCCAGGATCAGATCGCCCGTGACCGCCGCGCCCGGTGCATAGCGTACGCCATATCGACCCGTTCCCGTCGCCCAGGGACCGTCGAGGTCGCCGTCGCTGTCCGTGTCGGGATAGCTATCGATCGAGTCGGCGACGGCGATGGAGCCGTTGATCGTCACATTGGACGTGACGCCCGGATTGACCAGCACGCCGGTCGCGCCGTCGGCGGCCACGCTCATGTTGATGCCGCCGCCCGAATCCAGGGTGAAGTTTTCACTGACGTCGATGGTCACCGCTCCACCTGACGCCACATTGACGGCGCCGCCGCTGGCGATGCGGATGTCATCGGGACCCGTGCCGGTCGCGTTGGACGTGGCGATGGGCGTCGTGCGGGGACTCGAAATCACCACCTCGGCCATGGCGCCGGAAGCGGCCATCAGGGGAGCGATCGCAACCGCGGTCGCGAGTAGAATACGCATTCGGTAGAAACCCCTGTGGACGAGACGCCAGAGACGCGGGCGATCCTCTAACAGGGACCAAGCCAGCCTGCCTCAAGTTTCTCGAATTTGAGGCGAATGCAAGGCCGAAGCCGGACCGGGGAGCCGCAGTTCAAGCGGGGCTGTTGCGTTTTTCGACATCAAAGTGATATCATATGAATATTGCTTCAGGGAGGGACCGATGACCGAAACCACACATTCCAGATCCGCCGAACGCCCCGCCGCCGCCGCCAATGGCGTCGTGATGCTGCTGGCGGGATTGGCCCTGCTGATCCTCGGGCCGGTCGGCATCGCCCTCGATCTGGACGCGGCCTGGCGGGTCGCCGCCGGCATCGCCGCCGCGGTGACGGGCCTGCTGTTGATCTGCGGTCTTTATTCGCTGCAGCCGAACGAGGGCATGGCGATCCTCCTGTTCGGCGACTATCGCGGCACGGACCGGAAGACGGGCCTGCGCTGGGTCCTGCCCTGGTACAGCCGCAAGAAGGTCAGTCTGCGCGTCCGCAACCTGACCTCCGACAAGCTGAAGGTGAACGACAGGCGCGGCAGCCCGATCGAGATCGCCGCCAACGTCGTGTGGCGCGTCCAGGATTCGGCCCAGGCCCTGTTCGACGTCGACGACTATCAGGCCTTCGTGAACATCCAGGTCGACACGGCCCTGCGCGACATCGCCTCGCACTACGCCTACGACCACGGCGAGGAAGGGTCCGAGACGGAGATGACCCTGCGCGCCGACGCCGAGGACGTCGCCGCCCGGCTGCGCGATGAACTGGTCGGCCGGGTCAGCGTCGCCGGCGTCGCGGTGGACGAGGCCCGCCTGGCGCACCTGGCCTATGCGCCCGAGATCGCCGGAGCCATGCTGCGCCGCCAGCAGGCCGAGGCCATCCTGTCGGCGCGTCGCCTGATCGTCCGCGGCGCCGTCGGCATGGTCGAGAACGCCCTGGCCGACCTCAATGAACGCGGCGTCGTCGATCTGGACGAGGACCGCAAGGCCGCCATGGTGTCCAACCTGCTGGTGGTCCTGTGCGCCGACCGGGAGGCCCAGCCGGTCGTCAATGCCGGCACCCTGTACGGCTGAGGCATGGCGCGTCCGAAGAAGCCCTTTCTGATGCGCGCCTCTCCGGGGGTGATGGCGGCGGTCGAGCGATTGGCCGCCGCCGAGCTGCGCTCGGTCAACGCCCAGGTGGAAACCCTGCTGCGGGAGGCGCTGCATCGGCGCGGAGTGACGCCTGCCGAAGACCCTCCGCAAGCGGACGACGCTTGAGCTTGGCTGCGAGCGGCGCTAGGGGCCGCTGATGGTCAAGTCGCATATGTCGAAGGTCCGCAAGGCCCGCCGCATCCAGAAGCGGGTCGCGCGCGTTGGCGCATCCGGCGTCAACGAAGCCCAGCGTGAATTGATGAGCCTGGCCGGCCTCGAAGTGCAGGAAGGCGAACTGCGCCTGATTCCCGGCTGGGACGAGGAGGTTTCCGAGACCCTCAAGGCCACCAAGGCGGCGGGCGAAGACGGCCGGCCGCGGCTGGTCGACACGACCATGCTGTACGCGCCGCGCTCGGGCGGGGTGAAACGTTATCTGCTGTCCAAGAAGGCCTGGCTGGAGGCGAACCGTCCGGGCGTCGCCCATTCGCTGGTCGTGCCGGGGGCGCATCACAAGGCGGGCGACGACGGCATCGTTCAGCTGCACGCCACCAAGCTGCCGTTCGGCGACGGCTACCGCTGGCCGACCTCGGTGCGCCGCTGGGGCGCCTGGGTGGCGTCGCTGAACCCGTCCATCATCGAGGCCGGCGATCCGTACACGCCCGGGCAGGGGGCGCTGGAGGCGGGTCAGCGCGCCGGCTGCCCGGTCGTCGGCTTCTGCCACTCCGATCCCGCAGGCCTCGCCGCCCTCCACTTCGGCGAATGGGCCAAGAAGCCGGTCGAGAAGCGCTGGGCCCGGCTGTTCGGCCAGTTCGACAAGGTCATCTCGCCCAGCCGCTTCATCGCCCGTCGGCTGGAGGAGGCCGGCGTCGGCAATATCATCATCCGGCCCCTGGGCGTGGAGATCGACACCTTCCGTCCCGACCGCCGCGACCGCGACTGGCTGCTGAAGAAGCTGGGCCTGCCGGCGTCCGCGCGCCTGCTCTGCTTCGCCGGGCGCCCGGCGCGCGAGAAGAACATCGACGTGTTGATCGAAGCCGTGCAGCGGCTCGGCGCCCCCTACCATCTGATCCTCGTCGGAGCCGGTCAGGGCATGCCGGCGGAAGACCGCGTCATCTCCCTGCCGTATGAGGCCAATCCCAAGGCCGTGGCCCGGATCATCGCCTCCTGCGACGCCTTCGTGCACGCCAACGACAAGGAGCCGTTCGGCCTGATCGTTCTGGAGGCCATGGCCTGCGGCCGTCCGGTCGTCGGGGTCAACGCCGGCGGGGTCAAGGAAACGGTCGACGACACGGTCGGTCAGCTGGCGAAGAGCGCGGACCCCGTCCAGTACGCCGCGGCGATCGAGGCCCTGTTCGCTCGCGATATCGAGGCCATCGGCGCCGCCGCCCGCGCGCGGACGGTCGAACGGTTCGCCTGGAACCGCGTCTTCGAAGACCTGAGCTCGGTCTACGCCGAGGTCAGCGGCGAGCCCGCCTTCGCCCGGCCGGGCGAGTGGAAGGTGCACTGAGGCCTCTCGACAGGCGTTCCGCGCGCGGTCAGTTTCGAACGAAATCGAGGATCCGGGATCATGAAACGCCTCCTGCTCGCCGCCGCCCTGTCGCTGCTGACCGCCACTTCGGCCATGGCGCAGACGGTGTATCTGGTCCGTCACGCCGAAAAGGCCGACGCCAGCGCCGATCCCTTGCTGTCGGAGGCGGGACAGGCCCGCGCCGCCGCCCTTTCGGCCGCCCTGGCCGAGGCTCACCCCGGCCATATTTTCACCAGCACCCTGCAGCGCACGCGTCTGACGGCCGCGCCGACGGCGGAATTCCATTCCGCGACGGTCGAACCCATCGGCTTTGAGGGCGGGGCGACGGCCCATGTGGCGGCCATCGCCGGGCGGGTTCGCGCCCTTCCGGACGACGCCGTGGTTCTGATCGTCGGCCACAGCAACACCGTGCCGCTGATCGCGCGAGCGCTGGGCTACGCCGAGGCGGCCGATATGCCGGAATGCGAGTACGACCGGATGACGGTGCTGCATCTGATGGAGGGCGGCGCCCGCGCTCAGGTCAGCCGCTACGGGGCGCCGACCAACTGCCCATGAGGGCGGAGACGGCTGCGCGGCTATTATTTACCCGGGTAATATTGACGCCCATATATTGCCCGGGTAAATCCCTCGGAACGACGCGGTCCCGCGTCATGCCGCGAGACCGAAGATGCAACATGATCTGACCCAGGGATCGATCAGCCGGCGCCTCATCGGCATGGCGGCGTTCATCGGGCTCGGCCTGCTGTTCCAGACGCTCTATTTCCTGATCGACCTCTATTTCGTCGCCGGGGTGGGGCCGGACGCCATAGCGGGTGTCGGTCTGGCGGGAGTGGTCTTCTTTCTGGTGATGGCGGCGGCCCAGATGGTGGCGGTCGGCTCCCTGTCGCTGATCGCCCGCGGCATCGGGGCGAAGGACTTCACCCAGGTCGACGGCGTGTATCGCCAGTCCATGCTGATATCACTGGGGCTGTCGTCCCTGACCCTGATCGGCGGCTATGGCTTCGGCGGCATGGCCATCGGCGCGGTCGCGGCCGATCCCGAGACGGCGCGGCAGGGTACGGCCTATCTGCACGGCTTCCTGCCCGCGCTGGCGCTGATGTTTCCCACCGGAGCCATGGGGTCGGCGCTGCGGGCCGCGGGCGTGGTGCGGCCTACCATGCTGATCCAGTCGGGGACCGTCCTGCTCAACGCCATCCTGGCGCCGGTGTTGATCGCGGGCTGGGGATCGGGCCTGCCGCTGGGGACGTTCGGCGCGGGTCTGGCCAGCTCGCTGGCGGCGCTGGCGGGCTTCGTCGGTTCGGTGTGGGTGTTCGGACGCGTACAGACGCTGATGACCGGGCCGCTGCGCCTCGCCCGGCCCGACCGCGTCGTGCTGTCGCGCATCGTCGGCATCGGCCTGCCGTCGGCGGCGGAGTTCCTGTTGATGTTCCTCACCATGGGCATCGTTTATGCGGTGATCCGCAATTTCGGCGCCGAGGCCCAGGCCGGGTTTGGCGTCGGCTCGCGGGTCATGCAGTCGGTCTTTCTGCCAGCCATGGCCGTGTCCTTCGCAGTGGCCCCGGTCGCCGGCCAGAATTTCGGCGCGGGCCTGCCCGATCGCGTCCGACGCACCGTGCGGGACGCGGCGATTATCAGCTGCAGCCTGATGCTGGTCCTGACCATCGTCTGCCAGTGGGAGGCCCGCTGGCTGGTCGCACCCTTCACGCCCGATCCGGCGGTGGCCGAGGTGGCCGCGACCTATCTGCGCATCGTGTCGCTGAACTTCATCGCCACGGGCCTGATCTTCATCGCTTCCGGGACTTTCCAGGCGCTTGGCGACACCCGGCCGGCGCTGGTCGGCAGCGTGCTGCGCCTGACGGCCTTCGCGGGCGGCGCCTTCTGGCTGTCGCTCCAGCCGTGGACCCGGCTGGAGCATTTCTGGTGGTTGTCGGCGAGTTGCGGCCTGCTGCAGTGCCTGGTCTCGCTGTTCTTCCTTCAGCGGCAACTGCGGCTGAAGCTGACGGGTCTGGTTCCGCCCGCGCCGCAGCCAGTCACGGCTCCGGCTGCCTGATCACACGTCGAGATCAGCAACCACGAACTGGGCGTTGTCCTGGATAAACTGGAACCGGGCCTCGGCCTTCTTGCCCATCAGCCGTTCGACCAGATCCTCGATCTCGTCTTCCGAGGCCGGCACCGTGACCCGCGCGAGGGTGCGCTTCTTCGGGTCCATGGTGGTCTCCTTGAGCTGGGAGGCCATCATCTCGCCCAGGCCCTTGAACCGCCCGATCTCGACCTTCTTGCCCTTGAACACCGTGGCGATCAGCTCGTCGCGGTGAGCGTCGTCGCGGGCGTATTCCGACAGCGGCCCGGCGCTGATCCGGTAGAGCGGAGGCAGGGCCATGAACAGCCGGCCCTGACGGATGGTCTCGGGCATGGAGCGGTAGAAGAAGGTGATCAGCAGGGCCGCGATATGGGCCCCGTCCACGTCGGCGTCGGTCATGATGACGATCCGCTCGTAGCGCAGATCCTCGATGTTGAACCGGCTGCCCGGCTGGACCCCCAGCGCCAGCGCCAGGTCGGACAGTTCGATGTTGGCGCGCAGCTTGTCGGCCGTGGCCGAGGCGACGTTCAGGATCTTGCCGCGCAGGGGCAGGATGGCCTGGGTGGTGCGGTCGCGCGCCTGTTTGGCCGAACCGCCGGCCGAGTCGCCCTCGACGATGAACAGCTCGGTGCCGTTGGCCGACTGGCGCGAACAGTCCGACAACTTGCCGGGCAGGCGCAGCTTGCGCGTGGCCTGGGCCCGCTGGACCTCCTTGTCCTTGCGCCGCTTCAGGCGGTCCTCAGCCCGCTCGATGACAAAGCCCAGCAAGCTGTTGGCTTGTTTGGGACTTTCGGTCAGCCAGTGATCCAGGGGATCGCGCAGCAGCTGCTCGACCAGACGCTGGGCGTCGGGGGAGGACAGGCGGTCCTTCGTCTGGCCCTGGAACTCGGGATTGCGGATGAACACCGAGATCATCGCCCCGGCGTTGGCGATGACGTCTTCCGCCGTGATCAGACCGGCGCGTTTGTCATTGGTCAGCTCGCCATAGGCCTTCAGGCCCTTGACCAGGGCGGCGCGGAAGCCGGCCTCGTGCGTGCCGCCGTCGGGCGTCGAGACGGTGTTGCAGTAGGAGGAGACGAAGCCGTCGGCCTCGCCGAAGCCGATCGGCGACCAGGTCACGGCCCATTCGACGGCCCCGGCCTCGCCCTTGCGCTCGACGCGGCCCGAGAAGGCCGGGGTGACCGTCTCCAGATCGCCGATCCGCTCGGCCAGGGCGTCGGCCAGGCCGTTGGGGAAGTGGAACACCGCCTCGGTCGGGGTGTGGTCGGTGATGCGTTCGGCGGCGCAGGACCAGCGGATCTCGACGCCGCGGAACAGATAGGCCTTGGACCGGGCCATGCGGAACAGCCGCGCCGGCTTGAACGCCGCGCCGACGCCGAAGATCTCCTCGTCCGGCTTGAACCGGATCAGGGTGCCCTTCTTCTTCGACGGCGGACCCTGGACGATGGAGCCGAGCGGCAGGCCGCGGCTGAACGACTGTTTCCACTCATGGCCGTCGCGCCAGACGGTGACGTCCAGCTGTTCGCTCAGGGCATTGACGACGCTGACGCCGACGCCATGCAAACCGCCTGATGTTTCATAGGCCTTGCCGGAAAACTTGCCGCCCGAGTGCAGGACGGTCATCACCACTTCCAGCGCCGATTTGCCCGGATGTTTGGGGTGCGGATCGACCGGAATGCCGCGGCCGTCGTCGCGAACGGACAGCCAGCCCCCGGCGTCAAGATCGACGGTGATCAGCCTGGCGTGGCGGGCCACGGCCTCGTCCATCGCATTGTCGAGGACTTCGGCGAACAGGTGGTGCAGGGCCCGTTCGTCGGTGCCGCCGATATACATGCCGGGGCGTTTGCGGACCGGCTCCAGCCCCTCCAGCACCTCGATCGAGGAGGCGGAATAGCTGCCGGGGAGGGGCGGCGCGGACGGCGCGACGGGCGAGGGGGTCCGCACCGGCTCAGGTTCCGGCTTCGGCGCGGCGGCCTGCGGCGTCAGGGCCGGCTCGGGGGCCGGTTCAGGCGTGGAGACGGGATCGGCGGGACGCGGTTGCGTCGGCTCGTCATCGAACAGCGAAAGGAGGTCGGCGGACTGGCCCATGCGGATACTGTGCGGCGATTCGGGAGCCGGTCTGGTAGGCCCCGCCGCGCTTCTCCACAAGCGGCACGGCCGCCGCAGCGGGCGACGGCAGGACCGCCCGGGTCAGGACGGCGAGGAACAGCACCCAGGGCAGGCTCTGGTGCTGCACCAGAATGCTCTCCGACAGGCTCAGCACGAAGAAGGCGGCCAGGAAGCCCAGCGCCCACCACCCCTCGCGGGCGCCCGAGCCCATCGAGCGCAGGACCGCGATCACGGCCGTCGTCGCCATCAGCACCCCGACCAGAATCGCGCCGGGCCAGCCCAGCTGGACCAGCAGGTCGATCCAGCCGTTGTGGGCGCTGGGCACGGTCCAGCCGGTCTCCTTGCGCACCCAGTCGGCGGGGACGGATTCCCCGACCCGGCCCCAGAAGGCGCCGTAGCCGTATCCGGTCCACGGCCGGTCGGCGACCTTGCGCATCAGGCTGTCCCAGATCTCGGTGCGGCCGGTCAGCGACGGGTCCTTGCCCAGCGCCTCCAGCACCGCGACCGAATGGGTCTCCCAGGTCCACAGGCCGATCCCCGCCAGCACCACGGCGGCCCAGACGGCCACGACCGTGAAGGCCGCGCCGCCGCGCTTCATCGACCAGAAGCCGCCGACGACGCCGAGCCCGACGACGAGGCACAGCAGGGAGGTCTTGGACTGGGTGGCCAGCACGAGGATCGACGCGAGGCCGAGCGCGATCGCGGGCAGCAGGCGGCGCGGGTCGGGCGAGGCGAGGCAGGCGGCCGAGGCCGTCGCCCCGATGACCATGACGGCCCCCATCTGGTTCTTCTCGTACCACAGGCCGCGCCACAGGCCGGCGTTATCGTACTGGTGCACGCCGATGGACGGGAAGGCGAACACCATCACCAGACTGCCCACCGCCATCAGCAGGGCGGCGTGCATCAGCAGGCGCGGCAGGTGCGGGCCGCGGAACACGGCGCCCAGATACAGGGCGAAGACGCTGCTGATGGCCAGGGCGATGACCCGCCGGCTGGTCACGCCATAGTCGATCGACCAGTATTTCGAGGCGAAGGCCAGACCGACCACGGCGACCATGGCCAGCATCGCCGGCCAGGCCCGCCACAGTCGGTCGATGCGATACGCCGCCATGCCGAAGATGGCCGCATACGCCGGCAGCCAGACCAGCCGCAGCACCGGCGTCTCTTCCTGCAACGGCGCGAACACGGGCCCGATCAGGGCGCCGGTCAGCATGGCGATCAGGCCGATGCAGATCACCCGCTCCCAGAGGCCGGGGGCGGGCTCGGTCAGGACCGTGTCTGAACGGGATTCGCGCACCGGCGCAGGGTGGGCGAACCGGCTTAACGAAGGGTTGGGGTGAGTTCAGCGCCGGTCCTGACGGCTGTGAAAGATGCGCTGGACGACAAGGGTGCGGCCTGATCGCCGATACCGGATCACGAAGCCGTCGCGGCCGAACTGAACCGTCTTCTCGCGCGCTTCCGAACCGACGGCCGTTCCCATGTCGGGGAAATTCGACAACAGGTCGATGACCTCCACGATCCGGAGGGCGGCGGATCGGCCCGCGATGGGAGAGTGTTCCTTCAACCATCGCACCTGGGTCTCGAAATCGAGCTCCGCCTGCGGCGACAGAATGACCTTCATTCAGCCTTGCCGAAGGTCTTGTCGATCAGCGCCACGAACTCAGGCCTGACCTCGCTCCATGGCCGTCCGACCTCGTTCAGGTCGTGGTTGGCGGCGTTGTCCTCGTGGGGATCTCCGCCCTCGTCCGTTGCGCTCGTCCAGGCGCGGGCCGGCTCACCGACTCCGGGAGAGGCGGGGAGGTCATCATCGGCGGGTATCCACGTCTCAAGCATCGACTCGGCCATGCGCTCGGGCGTGACGCCCGCCCGTCGGGCGGCCTCGGCCAGCTTCAGGAAGGCGTCATCGTCCAGCTTGAGGGTGAAGGTCGCCATGGCGGGGAATGTGACATGGCGTCGAGGAGGGGGCCAGCGGCTGCGATCCGAGATTGTGAACCGGTGAGATTTCGCTTCTCAGGCCTTCTCCACGAAGCTGTCGATCACCTTCTTTTCCCCGGCCTTCTCGAACGCGACGAGCAGCTTGTTGCCCTCGATGCCGGTGATCAGGCCGTAGCCGAACTTCTGGTGAAAGACCCGTTCGCCCTTCGACCAGTCGCCGCCCGCCTTCGGATCCGCCGTCGCCACCAGCCTTCCATCGCCTTCGATCAGGGTGTGCCGCGCCGGCCTGGCCGCCGGCGCCCGGCCGGCCGTGAACGACTGCGCCCGTTTCCAGCCCGGCGAGGAATAGCCGCTGCCGAAGGTCGGCATGTCGTCCCAGCGGCTCTTGGCGTCCTTCATGCCGGGGGTGACGCCATAGTACCCCGTGTCGCTCTCGGCCTCGACGTGGGCCATGGGCAGTTCGTCGACGAAGCGGCTGGGCAGCTGCGAGGTCCAGCGGCCGTACACCAGCCGGTTGGCCGCGAACGAAATCCGCGCGTCGGACTTGGCCCGGGTCACCCCGACATAGGCGAGGCGGCGTTCCTCCTCGAGGCCCTTTTCGCCCTTCTCGTCTATGCTGCGCTGGCTGGGGAAGACGCCTTCCTCCCAGCCCGGCAGGAAGACCAGCGGGAACTCCAGCCCCTTGGCCCCGTGCAGGGTCATGATCTGCACCGCGTCGTCCGAACCGCCGCGATCCAGGTCCATGACCAGCGAGACGTGCTCCAGATAGGCGGGCAGGGTCTCGAACTGCTGCATGGATTGCGTCAGCTCCTTGAGGTTATCCAGTCGCGTCTGGCCGGTGGCCCGATCGGCCTTCTGCATGTCGGTGTAGCCGCTCTCCTCCAGAACGGCCTCGGTCAGCTCCCAGTGGGTGGTGGTCTGGGCGAGCGCGCGCCAGCGGTCGATGTCGCGCACGAAATTGGACAGGGCGGTCCGCGTCCGCGCCTGGAGCTCGTCCGACGTGATCAGGTCGCGCACCGCGCTCATCGCCGAAACGCCCGACAGCCGCGCGATCTGCAGCACCTTCTGCACGCTGGTGTCGCCGATGCCGCGCTTGGGCGTATTGACGATCCGCTCGAAGGCCAGATCGTCGTCCTCGGACAGGATCAGCCGCAGATAGGCGTGGGCGTCGCGGATCTCGGCCCGTTCGAAGAAGCGCGGCCCGCCGATGACCTTGTAGGGCACGGCCAGCAGCACGAACCGTTCCTCGAAGGCGCGCATCTGGAACGAGGCCCGGACCAGCACGGCCATGTCGCTGTAGGCCACGCCCTCGCGCCGGGCCGTCTCGATCTCGTCGGCGATCAGCCGGGCCTCGGCCTCGCCGTCCCAGACGCCGCGCACCCGGACCTTGCCGCCGCTCAGGTCCTCGGTCCACAGCGTCTTGCCCAGCCGGTCGCGGTTGGCGGCGATCAGGCCCGAGGCCGCTCCGAGAATATGCTGTGTTGACCGGTAGTTGCGCTCCAGTCTTATGACCTTGGCTCCGGGAAAATCGCGTTCGAAGCGCAGGATGTTGTCCACCTCGGCGCCGCGCCAGCCGTAGATCGACTGATCGTCGTCGCCGACGCAGCAGACGTTTCCGGTCGACGACGTCAGCAGCCGCAGCCACAGATACTGGGCGACGTTGGTGTCCTGGTATTCGTCGACCAGGATATAGCGGAACCGTCGGCGATATTCCTCCGCGATATCCGCATGTTTTGACAGAATCGTCAGATTATGCAGCAACAGGTCGCCGAAGTCGCAGGCGTTCAGACTGACCAGCCGCGCCTGATAGGCGGCGTAGAGGGCATGGCCCTTGCCGTTGGCGAAATCCTCGGACGGCGGCAGTTTCTCCGGCGTCCAGCCGCGGTTCTTCCAGTGATCGATCAACCCGTTCAGGGATTTGGGCGTCCAGCGCTTGGTGTCGAGGCCTTCCGCCTCCAGCACCTGTTTGCAGACCCGCTCCTGATCGTCGGTGTCGAGGATGGTGAAGGTCGACTTCAGCCCGACCATCTCCGCATGCCGCCGCAGGATCTGGGCGGCGACGCTGTGGAAGGTGCCCAGCCAGCGCAAGCCCTCGGCGGAAGGGCCGATCAGATGGGTGATCCGCTCGCGCATCTCGCGCGCGGCCTTGTTGGTGAAGGTGACGACCAGCAGCTCCCACGGCCGGGCGCGGCCCGTGGCGAGGATGTGGGCCAGCCGGGTGGTCAGCACGCGCGTCTTGCCCGTGCCCGCGCCGGCCAGCACCAGGACGGGGCCGTCGACCGTCTCCACCGCCTCGCGCTGTTCGGGATTGAGGCCCGCCAGATAGTCGGCCGCCGCCGGCTCGACGCCATTGGGGCCGCGCGAACGGGCGAGGTCGGAAATACGGGGGGCGGGGGCGTCAGGCAGACTCATCGGCGGAACATAAGGTGCACGGAGCCGGATGTCAGCGGCGGCGTGCGCCGGACCGCCCGGAACCGTGAAGCGTCGCCGTCGTTCCCGCTGCATCAGAAACCCGGGGAAGGGACCCACACATGGTCGAGAACACCAACAATACGAGCGGCGGCGGCAACACGGGCCTCGCCTTCATCGTCGGCGGCATCGTCGTCGTCCTGGCCATCGTGGCCTATTTCGTCTTCGCCCGCGGCGGCGCGCCCGAGACCAAGGACGTCAATGTCGACATCAGCCTGCCGGAAGTCTCGGCCCCGGCCGCTCCGGCCGCGAACTGACCGATGACCGATCCGAACGTAACGCCTCCCGTGGAGCCGACGCCGCGGACCGAGGTGCATCACACCACCATCAACAATCCTGCTCCGGCGCGCAGCGGCGGCGGCTGGATCGGCTTTCTGGTCGGCGGCCTGGTCGTCGTGGTGCTCATCATCGCCTTCGTCGTCTTCTCGAACGGCGGCATGAGCCCGGGCAAGGACACGAATGTCGACATCAACGTCGACCTGCCTGACGCCCCGAAGATGCCGGACCTTCCGGACGTCCCGGCGGTCGAGCCGCCGAGCGTTCCCGGCCCGGAGCCGGTGGCGGAAAACTGATCGTCAGCGCAGGCGGTAGCTGATGGTGGTCACGACCCGGATCTTCTTGTCCGGGGACTGGCTTTCATCGCCGATCTCGTCGCGGGCGAGGATCTCGAACGAGCCCTGCGTCGCCTGACGAATCGGACCGAGCGGCGCGCCCGAATCCTGGGCGAACCGCTCGGCGCCGGTGCGGGCGGCGGCGGTGGCCTCGGCGATCATGGCGGGACGGACGCTGTTCAGCCCGGTGAAGACATAGGTGGGACCGGAGAAGTCCTGCAGCACCACCCCCTGACGCACCAGGTCGTTCAGCGCCCGGGTCGTGGCCTGGACGCGGTCCACGTCGGTCGTCCGGACGATCACGGTCTGGGCCAGGATGAAGCGCGGCCCGCCGGTCTGGTTGGCGTATTCCCGCGACCGCGTATCCGCCACCTCGAGCCGGCCCAGCGACACCGCGGCGGCCGGATAGCCCTGGGCCGTCAGAAAGGCGCGCACGATGGCCAGGTCGCCGTCGATCCGGCCCTGAACCTCGGAGAGAACATCGCCGGAGGCGGTGAACCGCAGCGGCAGGACGGCCAGATCGGCCTTCACATTGCGCTCGGCCAGCCCCCGGACGCTGACGGACCGGTCGCCGACCCGGGCGTTGACGATCCCCTGTCCGATCAGGGCGCCGCCGCCCAGCATGCCGAGGGCCAGCAGGCCGCCCGCGACCGCGGCGGGGATCAGTTTTTCATTGGCCATGACGACGCCTCCGGAATGAAGGATGCGCCAACCCCCGCCGCTGTCAATCAGTGGACTCCTGTTCGGCGAAAGATCGGTCTCCGCCCGCCCAGGCCAAAGCCAGAAGCCGGCAGGCCGAGGCGAGGGGGGTGCGGCCCCGCCGCTCGTCGATCCGCTTCATCAGGCCGGCCTGCGAGAGGCCCGCGGCGACCGCGATCTGGTCCAGCACGGTCCAGAAGGCCGGTTCCAGCGCCACCGAGGTCGCGTGGCCCGACAGGGAGACGGAGCGTTTCTTGAGCATCAGCCGCGGCGGTCCTGCAGGGCGCGATCTTCCACCCGGATGCGCCATGCGACCAGTAGCGCGTTGGCCATGGTCCAGGCCAGCGCGATCCAGACCTGGCCGAACACCAGAGGCAGGACGAGGATTTCCAGCGACGCGACCACATAGTTCGGGTGGCGCACGAAGCGGTAGGGGCCTCTTGTCTCCAGCGGAGCGCCGGGCAGGGTGATGATCCGCGTGGTCCAGAACCGTCCCAGCGTCCCGATGATCCAAAGCCGGCCGAACTGCAGCACGACATAGAGCGTCAGCCACCAGGGATTCGGGACGGCCGTCCACGGCGTGACGATCGCGATCGCCGCCAGCCAGCTGGCGTGCAAAACGACGAACAGCGGATAGTGGGCGGCGCCGACCTCGACCGCGCCCTCGGCCAGCAGACGCTTCGTGTTGCGGTCCGCCAGCCAAAGCTCCCACAGCCGCTGCGCCGCGACGAGGCCGAGCACCAGCCACAGCCACATCATGGGGACACCAGCATCAGGCCCGCGGTGAAGCCGGGCCCCAGGGTGGTCAGCAACAGGGGGCCTTTCACGCCATCGTCCAGCATGGCCTTGAGCACGAACAGCACCGTGGCCGCGCTCATGTTGCCGTGATCGCGCAGGATGGCGCGGGTATGGGTCAGCGCGCCGTTGGAAAGGTCGAAACAGGCTTCAAGCGCGTCGATGACCTTGGCGCCGCCCGGATGACAGACGAAGCCGCCGATGTCCGCGGGCGTCAGGCCCTGGCCGGCCAGGAAGTCCATCGCCACGGGCCGGAAATCGTTCTGGACCAGGGTCGGGATGTCGCGGCTGAACACGACCTTGAGCCCGTCGTCGGCCACGTCCCAGCCCATGACGTCCAGGCTGTCCGGCCAGGTGTGTTCGCGGCTGGCGCCGAGGGCGGGGCCGGCCGCGTCCTCGCGGCAGCTGATCACGGCCGCAGCGCCGCCGTCGCCGAACAGGGCGGTGGCGACCAGATTGCTCTTGGATCGATCCTTCGCCCGGAACGTCAGCGCGCACAGTTCGACGACCAGCAGCAGGACCCGCTCGTCGGGACGCGCCCGCGCCAGATCGGCCGCGCGCGCCAGTCCGACGACCCCGCCCGCGCAGCCCAGGCCGAAGATCGGCAGCCGCCGCACATCCGGACGGAAGGGCATCACCTGCATCAGCCGGGCGTCCAGCGCCGGCGTCGCGATGCCCGTGGTGCAGACCACCACGATGGCGTCGATGTCGCGCGCCTCGAGCCCGGCCTGATCCAGCGCCTTGCCGGCGGCCTCCGCCAGCACCTTGACCGCATTCTCGAGGAACAGGTCGTTGCGTTCGGAGAAGCTGTGCGGCTTCAGATACCATTCGATCGGGACGCAGGAGTGCCGCGTCTCGATCAGGGCGTTGCGATAGATGGGTGCCAGCCGTTCGAACCCGCCGTGGGTCGTGGCGAACATCTCTGCGCCATTGGCGGCGACGTCTTCCTGGCGCAACTCATGGGGCGGCCAGGCCAGGGCAAGGGACTGGAGCCGGGCGACGGGCGCTGTTGAAGCAGGAGCATTCATCGAGGCGCGGCTTTCAAACAATGTTATCGTAGATAACCCAAGGTGCGCGCCGGCGTTCCCACCTGGCTCGCACTTCGCTACACTTCTCGCCTTATCCGGATCGCGCCATGACCCTGACCGCCGACGTCGACGACTTCCGCAAGATCCGTCCGCAGGGACTGCGTCCGCTGACGGCCCTTCGCGCCTTCCAGCGGCTGATCCGGGACAAGGAGGACACCGTCCAGGTGTTCCGGATCATGCAGGCGCTCAGCGGCCGGTCTGTCTCCCGCGGCTATCAGAGGATGCTGTCGACCATGGAGGGCGGCCGCCAGGCCTTCCTGCACGAGGAACTGGCGCACAAACTCGACGATCCCGTCTGGCTGGCCCGGTTCGGGCCCGGCTCCGTCGGCGCGCACTACCGCGCCTTCCGCGAGGCGCGCGGCTTCACGGCCGACGGCCTGGCCGAGGTCGAGCGCGAGGTCGTGCCCTTCATCGATGCTCCGCATCCGATTCTCTGGTACTCGCGCCGCCTGCGCGACATCCATGACATCTGGCACGTCCTGACCGGCTATGGGACCGACGCCCTGGGCGAGGCCTGCGTGGTCTCCTTCTCCTATGGCCAGACACAGAATCTGGGGTTCGCCTTCATCGGCTGGGGCGCGGCGCGGGAAATCCAGCGCGAAGCCCGGTCGGTGCCCGCGCGCCGGGCGGTCTGGCAGGCCTGGCGTAACGGCAGGGCCGCGCGCTGGCTGCCCGGGCTCGACTACGAGGCCCTGTTTGATCAGCCGCTGGAGGCGGTGCGGACACGGCTCGGCATCCGTCCGGCGACCGTCTACCAGTCGGTGCCCGCCGAGGTCCGCGCGGGGCTCAAGCTTCGCGCCTGACCGGCCGCCGCCGTTGACACAAGTCCGCCTTGTGCCAACGGCCGATAACCCGGCTTGTCGCCGGCCGCGGTGCAGTCCATGTCCGGCGGATGTCCTCCCCGGTTGAAGTCCCGCCCGTCGTTCGCCCGCCCCTGTCCCCGGCGACGATTCTCGGCATCGCCGGCGTCATCATCTGCGCCACGATCTGGGGCACCACCTGGTACGCCATCACCCTGCAGCTGGGGACCGTGCCGCCGCTGGCCTCCATCGTCTGGCGCTTCGGCCTGGCGTCGGCCGTCCTGTTCCTCGGCTGCCTGATCGCGCGCAAGAACCTGCGCCTGACCCGCGCCCAGCATCTGGCGGCCCTGGGGCAGGGGGCCTTCGCCTTCTCGATCAGCTACAGCTTCACCTACGCCGCCGAGGGCCATGTGGCCTCGGCCATCGTCGCGGTCACCTTCGCCTCCCTGACCTTCCTCAATCTGGTTCTGTTCCGGCTCGCCGCCGGCCAGAAGGCGGCGGCGGCCTCATGGGGCGGCGCCATCCTGGGCCTGTTCGGCGTCGCCGTGCTGTCGGGCGGCGAGGTGCTGAGCGCGGGCTTCGACGGTCGGGCGGCGCTCGGCGTCGGCCTCGCCCTCATCGCCACCACGGCCTCGGCCTTCGGCAATTTCTTCGCCTGGCGGGGCCAGACCCGCGGCTCGGAAGCCATTCCCGCGACCGCCTGGGCCATGGCCTACGGAACCGGCCTGCTGGCGCTTTTCGGCCTGGCCACGGGGGTCGAGTTCAGCATCGACCCGACCTTCACCTATGTGGGCTCGCTGCTCTATCTGTCGATCCTGGGTTCGGTGATCGCCTTCGGCCTCTACTTCACCATCGCCCGGACCATCGGCTACGCCATGGCCAGCTATATCTCGGCCCTGACGCCGCCGATCGCCATGCTGGTCTCGGTGCTGTTCGAGGGCGCCCATTTCGGCTGGACGGCGCTGGTCGGGTTGCTGCTGGTGCTGTCCGGCCAGGCGCTGCTGATCCGCGCGCCCAGGGTGTCGACCTAGCGGAACCAGCCGCGCTTCGGTTTCGATCGGGGCGTCGTCGGGTCCCCGGCCTTCTTCGCCGCCTCGGCCTGCCGCCGATCGCGTTCGGCCTTGACCCGCATGGCGACCAGAACGGGAATCAATCCGTGCCTGATGCGCGGGTTCTGACGCGGGTCGGCCATGGCTCAGTCCTCCAGCTTCGACCCGTCCAGCAGCCGCTCGATCCGGGCCCGCTCCTTGTCGGCCGCCGCGCGATCCGCTTTCGACTGCCCGTGACCGGCGCGGTTCGTGGTCGCCGCGGTCCTGGCCTCCGCCTTCGCGCGCGCCTTGCGCGCCTTGTTCAGATTGATGACCTCGCCCATCCACGGTCTCCGCCCTGCAACCCGACCGGCGGTCAGGCGATTGTTCCCGACGATCAACCGTCAGGAGGACCCATGGTAGACCCGTCTCAAATCCGCGAACACCTCGAAGTCGTCGGCTCCGACGGCGAGCATGTCGGCCGCGTCGATCACGTCATCGGCGACCGGATCGAACTGGCGAAACTCGATCTCGCCGGCGGCTTCAAACACCATCTGATCCCGGTCAGCTGGGTCGGTCACGTCGACGAGCACGTGCACCTGACCCTCACCCGCGATGAGGCCAGGGCGCGCTGGACAGAGAAGCAGTAGGCCCGGCTTACCGCGAATTCACGAAGGCCCCGCTGCTATCGGCGGGGCCTTCGCCTATCTAGGAGACAGCGTCCGTCGGGACGCGTGGGAGACGACCGCCTTGATCCGCCTGATCCTGAACATCCTGTGGCTTATCTTCGGAGGCTGGATTTCCGGCCTGCTGTGGCTGCTCGGGGGCGCGATCCTGGCCCTGACCGTGGTCGGCCTGCCGTGGACCTTCGCCGCCTGGCGCATCGCCAGCTACTCCTTCTGGCCCTTCGGCCGCGAGGTGGTGTGGCGCGACGAGTTCACCGGCCGCGAGGACCTGGGCACGGGTTGCCTCGGCGTCGGTCTGAACGTGATCTGGTTCCTCTTCGCCGGCTGGTACATCGCCCTGTCGCACCTGATCATCGCCGTGGCCGAGTTCATCTCCATCATCGGCATTCCCTTCGCGCTGAAGGATCTGGAGCTGGCCAAGCTGGCCCTCGCGCCGATCGGACGCACGATCCGCGACAAGCCCTGATCAGTCGCCGGCCAGCAGCACGTCGAGATAGGTGTCGCGCCGGTTCAGAAAGCCCCGCGTCACCTGAAAATGCTCGGTGTCCTCATAAGCGACACGCTCCAGTCCGTGGGTCGAGGCCTGATAGAGCCACGCATCGGGATAGCCGAGGATAATCGGCGAATGGGTGGCGATGATGAACTGCGACCCGTGCAGGACAAGCTCGTGCATCCGCGCCAGAAACGACAGCTGCCGGGTCGGCGACAGCGCCGCCTCCGGCTCGTCCAGGATGTACAGCCCGTCGCCCGTGAAGCGGTTGTCGAACAGGTTGAAAAAGCTTTCGCCGTGCGACTGTTCGTGCAGACCGGTCTGGCCGGACCGGCCGGTTCCGGACTCCTCCAGATAGCTGGCGGTGTTGAAGAAGCTCTCGGCCCTGAGGAAATAGCCGTCCTTCGCCTTCACCGGCGCCCGCACCGGCCGGACGAACCGGTGCAACGGCGAGTGCGAGGCGCGGGTCGAGAACTGGTGGTCCTTCGATCCGCCTTCGGCGTTGAAGCCCCAGGCGATGGCCAGGGCCTCGATCAGCGTCGACTTGCCCGCCCCGTTCTCGCCGACGAGGAAGGTCACCCGCGGATGGAAGACGAGGGTCTCCAGCGCCTTCAGGACCGGCAGGTTGAACGGATAGACATCCTCATCCCACCCCTCGCGCCGCTCGAAGCGCGCCTCGATCCAGTAGGGGCGGGTGAGGGCGGTCACGATCAGAAGCCTGTGAACAGCCGGTCGAGGGCGCGGCGGATGTCGTCTTGATGAGCGATGAGGGAATTTCTCGGCCTGCCCAGATGGCTGCTTCGTATGGCGGCCATGCCGATCACGCTGACCACGTATCGCTCCCCGTTGATCGTCACGCCGACATCAAACTCGCTCGGTTGCAGCCTGCCGTCGTGCACGACTGGCGCGACAATGACCTCTTCCAGTCTCAGGAATAGATGGGACGACAGAAGAACGATGAACGGAGCGACTTCGCGAAGCGGGGCGGCCGGGTTCTCAAAAACGTCGAACTGCTTCACAGCCACCAAGGGCGAAGATGATCAGAGAGCAGTCCGTGTTCTCTGATAAAATCGTTGTGAATCTTGATCGCCTCGGCGTTCTCTTCCGCCCAGCGTTTCGCCCGGGCCTCGGCCCCCGCCGGATCGACCTTCTGCAGGTGCAGCCGAAGCTGGACCTCGCTCATGCCGGCGATGGAGATGCCGAGCCGCTGGGCCTGCTCGACCAGGTCCGGCTCAATCCCGATGTTCAGCTCGACCTTGCCCATGGGCGAAGGCTACCCCGAAACGCGGTTCCTCGCCACCAACCCGAAGTAGGCGCTGATCACCCCGGCGAGATCATCTTCTCGGGCCGCACCGCCTCGTCGAACTCGGCGTCGGTGAGATAGCCGCCGCCGACGGCCTCCTCGCGCAGGGTGGTGCCGTTCCTGTGCGCGGTCTTGGCGATCTTCGCGCAGGCGTCATAGCCCAGCCGGCCGTTCAGGGCGGTGACCAGCATCAGCGAATTGTCGAGGCCGCGCTTGATGTTGTCCTCGCGCGGCTCGATGCCGACGACGCAGTTGTCGGTGAAGCTGATCGCGGCGTCCGCCATCAGCCGCACGGACTGCAGGAAGTTGTAGGCCATCACCGGGTTGAAGACGTTCAGCTCGAAATGTCCCTGCGAGCCGGCGAAGGTCACCGCCGCGTGATTGCCGAACACCTGGACGCAGACCTGGGTCAGGGCCTCGCACTGGGTCGGATTGACCTTGCCCGGCATGATCGAACTGCCCGGCTCGTTTTCCGGCAGGGCCAGTTCGCCCAGGCCGGACCGTGGGCCCGAACCGAGGAAGCGGATGTCGTTGGCGATCTTGAACAGCGAGGCCGCCACCGTGTTGATCGCGCCGTGGCTGAAGACCATGGCGTCATGCGCGGCCAGGGCCTCGAACTTGTTGGGCGCCGTGACGAAGGCCAGGCCGGTGATGGCGGCGATCCGCTCGGCCACCTGTTCGGCGAAGCCCACGGGCGCGTTCAGGCCGGTGCCGACGGCGGTGCCGCCCTGGGCCAGCTCCATCAGCTTGGGCAGGGTCAGCTCGATCCGCTCGACGCCGTTGGCGACCTGCTGGGCGTAGCCGCCGAACTCCTGGCCCAGCGTCAGGGGCGTGGCGTCCTGGGTATGCGTCCGCCCGATCTTGATGATGTGGGCCCAGGCCCTGGCCTTGGCGTCCAGCGCCGCGTGAAGATGCTTCAGCGCCGGCAGCAGGTCGTTGACCACCTGTTCGGCGCAGGCCACGTGCATGGCCGTCGGATAGGTGTCGTTCGACGACTGGCTCATATTGACGTGGTCGTTGGGATGGACCGGCTTTTTCGAGCCCATCTCGCCGCCCAGCATCTCGATGGCGCGGTTGGAGATCACCTCATTGGCGTTCATGTTCGACTGGGTGCCCGAGCCGGTCTGCCAGACCACCAGCGGGAAGTGATCGTTCAGCTTGCCGGCGATGACCTCGTCGGCCGCCTTGACGATGGTGGCGCCGATGGCCGGATCCAGCTTGCCCAGGGCCATATTGGTTTCGGCGGCGGCGCGCTTGACGATGCCCAGGGCCCGGACGATCGGCAGGGGCTGCTTCTCCCAGCCGATCCTGAAATTGCCCAGCGACCGCTGCGCCTGGGCGCCCCAGTAGCGGTCGGAGGCGACCTCGATGGGGCCGAAGGTGTCGGTTTCGGTGCGGTTCGTCATGGTCGGCGCGGCTCTTCGGACGTGGCGGGAGGGTGCGCGGCGGTGTAGCACGGAGCCGCGCGCGAACAAGGCGCAGGGGCGAGGACGGCTGAATGACCGCGGGCTGGATCGGCATCGGAAAGGTCCGCGCGCGGGAGACCGCCGAGGCCGTCGAGATCACCATCGACGGCCTGACCACCCAGGCCAAATACTACAAGCCGCTGGTCTATGAGTTCATGCGCAAGGAGTGGTCGTCGCGCCCTTCATACGGCGACTACACGGTCGAGATCCTGATGGAGCACGTCGGCGATCCGCCGTGGATGGACCTCGACAACCTCGCCAAGGCCCTGCTCGACGCCATCAAGGGCTATCTGTTCCACGACGACGCCCAGGTCGCCCGCCTGCTGGTCGAACGCCGCGAGGGCGAGCGTGAGCGGATCACGATCCGGGTCTTCCCGCGCCCGTCGGCCGGCTGAACCGCAACGTCGGCAGGCGCAGCTGCATCTCCGAGCCGACGAACAGCTGGGGTTCGGACGTCAGGTCGACCGCGTGTTCCTGTTCCTTGCGCGCCACGCAGGATCGCGCGCCCGCGGCCAGGGCGAGGAAGTCCGTCGCCGTCGGCAGGGTCTCCAGGATGCAGCCGTCGAACCACGGATACGACTCGTCCGCGCCGCACCCGAACGACGTCCGCTCGCGGCTGGCGGCGGTCAGCACCATCCGGTTGGGCGCCGACAGGGCGTTGACGAAGATGCCTGAATAGCAGGCCGAAACGATCACCACGGTCGGTCGCGCGCCGCAGGCTCGACGGACGATGTTGACCATCATGTCGGGCGTCATCCGCGGGGCGTCGCCGAACACCATGGCGGTCGGGACGCCATGCGAGGTGAAGTACAGCAGGCATCCGGCGCTCCCCCGCGCCGCCGCGTCATAGAGGCCATTCAGCACCGTCTCCGGCGTTGCGGGATTCGGGGCGTCAGGCCTCAGGCTGTAGTCGACCATGGTGGCGCGGGGAAAGCCGGCGTCGAGGAACCCCTTCACCAGATCGCGGCGCGCATTGTCGAAGGCCCGGATCGGCCGGCCGCGTCCATCGCGCCAGTCGGCGGCGATGATGGCCGAGGTCCAGCCTTCGAACCGGTTGGACGAGGTGTGCGAGGCCTGCGCCCCGGCCGGGGAGGCGAGGGCGATCCACACCGCCAGCACGATGACAAACACCCGTCCCATGACCGCGTCCCGGTTCCGAACAGGCCGAGGTTAGCCGACCCCATGGGAAGGGGAAGGGTCTATTTCTTCCGGAACTGGTCCAGCGAGACGACCTTCGGGCCGTCGTCGCCCGTGTCGACGGGTTCGGTGCGGGCCGGTTCGGTCGCGGCGATCTCCGCGGCGATCTCTTCCACCGTGGCCGGCGCCTCGAACTGCAGCAGGAATTGCACCGACGGGTCGTAGAAGCGGGTCACGGCCGTATAGGGCATGGCCAGGACCTTCGGCATGCCGCCGAACTTCAGCATGACCGAGAATTTCGTCGGCTCGACCTTCAGGTCCCAGTACTGGTGCTGCAGGACGACGGTCATCTCGTCCGGGTATTTGGCCATGACGTCGGGCGGCACGCTGACGCCGGGCGCCCGCGTCTTGAAGGTGATGTAGAAATGGTGCGCGCCGGGAATGCCCTCGGGCAGGGCGGCCCGTTCGAGCGCCGAGCGAATGACGCCGCGCAGGGCGTCCTGCGCCAGTTGCTCGTAGTGCATCTCGTCGACTGGGGGAGTTTCGTCGGCCATGGGTCGCCTCGATGGTTCGCGCGACTGATAGCGGCGCCGGACGGCGGGCGAAAGATGGCGACGTGGTGAAAACGCCGGGATTCTGTCTGGCGGTGCACAGCTGGATGTCGAGGGAAGGCGCCAGGGGTTCTGTTGGCGGGCCCCCCGCATCTTCCAAAAGAAGAGGAGGGCGCGTCCCTGAGATAGGTGGAGGGCTTCTGTTGGCAGGCGCCCTCCGGGCCCCGCCCCGGGAACTGATCCCCGAGGACTTAAGTGTTCGAAATCACCCGAACCGCTTACGCGGCGAGAGCGACTTCTCCAGCGAAGTTATCGTTCGCAGTTAGAAAATGGCCCGATACGGTGGGCCAGGACGGGCGAAAGCAGTCTTCTTTACACGTCCGTCGATGCTAGTCGGCCCCATGCTCGCTCCGCCGATAACGCGGGGAAGAAATGGTGGAGCCGCCGGGAATCGCACCCGGGTCCGGTCCGCTTATTACAAGCGCGTTTATCGCCATAGTCCGGAGCAAGCCCCGGCAAGACCAATATAGGGGCTCCGGCCCCGCCTTCCAAGGTCCGAAGTGGGACTGTCGCAGGTCAGTCGTCGTCGCCCTCGCGCAGGGCCCGGCGCGACACCTCCAGCGCCTCGCGATAGGCCTCGCCGTCGCCGAAATCGCCGAACCCGGCGTAGCGGCCGTGGGCCCCCATCAGCCGCCGGGTGTGCTTGATCGGGCACCAGTACTGTTCGGTGCGCGCAGCGACCTCGCGGACATAGGCGATGACCCCGTTCACATAGGAGCAGTAGGCGCAGTTCAGCTTCTCGAGGGCGTTCAGATACGGCAGGCCGGTCCGGTCGAAGATCATGTATCGGCCCCTCGGGACCTGCGGAATGCCGTACACGCGGAAGCAGATCGCCTGGTAGATCGACACCCACAGATCGGCCACGGCGAACGGCAGGATCAGGGAATAGATCACCGGGGCGGTCACCACATACAGCAGCGGCGCGCCCAGAATATATTTCATCAGGTGGACGCGGCGCTCCTCGAGCCGGCGCACCGCCTCTTCCTCGAACCGGGCCCGGCCATGCTCCAGCCCGAACCGGAAGCCCGAGCGCTGCCGCGAGAATTCGGCCGCCAGATCATGCTCCAGCGCCCGGATCTGCTCGATGAGGGAATCGACCCGGTTCGTCATGCGCGCTCTCGAAGTTCGCGCGCGCAACGGAACGGTCCGGGGCGACGTCACGCTGGCGGATGCGACCGCCGCACCCTCGCTCCTGCATAGCATCCGCCGCGAGCGGCGTCTCAGGGCGCGGGCGCGTGGACCTCGCCGGGCCCCGGATGCCGTTCCCATCCGGGAGTCTGGTTCCTGAACCAGGTCAGTTGCCGCTTGGCGTAGTTGCGCGTCGCCTGTCGCGTCGCCTCCACCGCCTGCTCCAGCGTCGTCAGGCCCGACAGATGGCGGGCGAACTCGCGCACCCCGACCGCCTTCATCGCCGGCAGGTCGGGCGCCAGACTCCGTGCGACGAGGGCCCGGACCTCCTCAAGCGCGCCGCCTTCGACCATCTGCGCCACGCGGGCGTCGCAGCGGGCGTACAGAGCCTCCCGTTCCGGCTCGACCACCAGCCCGGTCCAGGAGTCCGGGGCCAGCAGGGGCGAGGTGTCCGCCGTCCAGTCGCTGAGCGAACGTCCGGTGTGCGCGGCCACGGCCCAGGCCCGGGTCAGCCGCTGCCGGTCGCCGGCCTCGATGCGCGCCGCCGCAGCCGCGTCCACCTCGGCCAGACGACGGCGAAGGGCGGCCTCGCCCTCGGCGTCGAACATCGCGCCGGCCGCGTCGCGGATCTTGACCGGAATCTCCGGAATATCCGCCAACCCCTTGGTCAGAGACGTGAAATACAGACCTGTTCCGCCCACCAGCAGGACAGGCCGCCCCTGATCCGCCTGCTCGGCAAGGATCGGCAGCGCCGCCCGGCTCCATCGTCCCACCGACCAGGCGTCCGCCGCATCGGCCACGCCGTACAGCCTGTGTTCGGCCCGCGCCTGATCCTCCGCCGAGGGCCGCGCGCTCAGGACGGTCAGATCGGCGTAAAGCTGCTGGCTGTCGGCGTTGACGATCAGGGCCCCCGTGCGCCCGGCCATCTCCAGCGCCAGCCGCGACTTGCCCGAGGCGGTCGGGCCGGCGATCAGGGTGATGAGGGGTCGGGGCAAATGCGGGCTCGCGGGCAGGGGTCTCCGGCGATAGAACGCAGGCCTCGCCCCCGCAACCTGGATTGACCCGTCTTGCCCGACCGCGCCGCCGTCCTCGCCGCCCTCGACGCCGTCCTCGATCCGAAGACCGGGCAGGGGCTGGTCGCCGCCGGCCTCGTGCAGGGGCTGACGATCGCCGAGGACCGCGCCGGCTTCGTCATGGAGGTGCCGACCGCCGACGCCGCCCTCTACGCCCCCGTCCGTGACGCCGCCGAGGCCGCGCTAAAAGCGCTGCCGGGCATGGCGCGCGTCTCCGTGGTGCTGTCGGCCGAGGCGATCACGACCCCGACGCGCCGGGCGTCCCTGTCGCCCCAGGCCGTCGACCAGACCCGGCCCCGGGCGCCCGTCGCCACCGACCGGCCCGCCCACGTCCGCCGCGTCCTCGCCATCGCCAGCGGCAAGGGCGGGGTCGGCAAGTCCACCGTCGCCGTCAATCTCGCCGCCGCCTTCGCCGCGCGCGGCCTGTCCGTGGGCCTGCTGGACGCCGACGTCCATGGCCCCTCCCTGCCGACCATGCTGGGGATGGCGGGAAAGCCCGAATACCGCGACGGCAAGATGGAGCCGCATCGCGTCCACGGCCTCAGGGCCATGTCCGTCGGCCTGTTGACCGACGCCTCCGACGCCATGATCTGGCGCGGCCCCATGGCCTCCCAGGCCCTGACCCAGATGCTGACCCAGACCCGCTGGGGAACCGGGGACGCGCCCCTGGACATCCTCATCGTCGACCTGCCGCCCGGCACCGGCGACGTCCAGCTGACCCTGATCCAGAAGACGCCGCTGGACGGGGCCGTCATCGTCTCGACGCCCCAGGAGGTCGCCCTCGCCGACGCCCGCCGCGGCCACCGGTTGTTCGAGAAGGTCGGCGTCCCGACCCTGGGCCTGATCGAAAACATGACTGGCCCCGTGTTCGGCGAGGGCGGAGCGCGCGCCGAGGCCGGGCGTCTGTCCATCCCCTTCCTGGGCTCCCTGCCTCTGGACGCCGCCTTCCGCGAGGGCGGCGACGCCGGCGTGCCGGCGGTTCTGGTCCCGACGAATCGCGACCTCGCCGCCCGCTTCGACGGCATGGCCGCGGTTCTCGCGGAAAAACTGGGTCTCTAAGGGTTTCCAAACGAAACTGTAATCGCCACCTTGTCGGTTCCAGTCACTCCGCCCCAAGAGAGCCCATGAGCATCGACGCCCTGTTCCGTCCGTTCGAGGTCAAGTCCCTGAAGATGCCCAACCGCATCGTCATGGCCCCCATGACCCGCTCCTTCTCGCCGGGCGGAATCCCGACCAGCGACGTCGCCGGCTATTATCGCCGCCGGGCCGAGGGCGGCGTCGGCCTGATCATCACCGAGGGCACGGTCGTCGAACGGCCCGCGGCCCGCAACGACGCCAAGGTGCCCGTCTTTTACGGCGCGGCTCTGCCGGCGTGGAAGAAGGTCGTCGAGGAGGTCCATGCCGCCGGCGGCCTGATCGCGCCCCAGCTCTGGCACGTCGGCTCGGCCCGCGGCCAGGGCGAGGACTGGAAACCGCTCGGCAAGGTCGACAGCCCCTCGGGCATGACCAGTCCCGGCAAGCGCGGCCTCGAGCCGATGACCGACGAGGACATCGCCGACACCATCGCCGCCTTCGGCCGCTCGGCCCGCGCAACCCGCGAGCTCGGCTTCGACGCCGTCGAGATTCACGGCGCCCACGGCTATCTGATCGACCAGTTCTTCTGGTCCGGCCTCAACGACCGCGCCGACAAATGGGGCGGCGGAACCATCGCCGACCGCGCCCGCTTCGGGGCCGAGGTGGTCAGGGCCGTCCGCGAGGGCGTCGGCCCCGACATGGCCCTGATCCTGCGCCTGTCGCAGTGGAAGTCGCACGACTTCGCCGCCAAGAACGCCCACGATCCCGCCGAGCTGGAGCAGTGGCTGTCGCCCCTGGCCGAGGCCGGCGTCGACGTCTTCCACTGCTCGCAGCGCCGCTTCTGGGAGCCCGAGTTCGAGGGCTCGGACCTCAATTTCGCCGGCTGGACCAAGAAGGTCACCGGCCTGCCGACCATCACCGTCGGCTCGGTCGGTCTCGACGGCGAGTTCATCGCCGCCTTCGGCGGCGCCGGTTCGAAACCGGCCTCGCTGGACGGCCTCATCGCCCGGCTCGAGAAGGACGAGTTCGATCTCGTCGCCGTCGGCCGCGCCCTGCTGGCCGATCCCCACTGGGTCGAGAAGATCCGTGACGGCCGTCTCGACGAACTGAAGGACTTCGAGCGCTCGGCCATGATGACCCTCAGCTAGGCGGCGCGGTTCAGGGGGCGGGGCGTCTCGACCCTCGCCCCCCGACCCTCGCCCCTCTATCCTGCCGCCATGTCCGGCCTCGCCCTCACCACCCTGTGGCTCAGCGCCATTATCGGCGCCCGCTATCTGCTGATCGCGGGCGCCGTCTGGTGGATGCAGTGGGGCCGCAGGACGGGCGTCGGCCGCCGGCTCAATCGCGAGCGGCCCTCCCGCCGCCTGATGCTGCGGGAGATCCGCTATTCGCTGGTCTCCACGCCGATCTACGCCTTCCCGGCCGCCGTGGCCCTCGAGGCGTGGAAGGCCGGCGGCACGCGGCTGTATCTCGATCCGGCCCTCTACGGTTGGTGGTGGCTGCCGGTCAGTTTTGTCGGGCTGCTGCTGATCCAGGACGCCCACTACTACTGGACGCACCGCCTGCTGCATCACCCGCGCCTGTTCGCCGTCGCCCACGCCGGCCATCACCGCAGCCGCGAGCCCAGCCCCTTCGCCAGCTTCGCCTTCGATCCGATCGAGGCGATCGCCACGGCCTGGCTGCTGCCGCTGCTGGTCTTCCTGGTTCCGGTCAACCTCTGGGTCGTCGTCGCCCTGCTGACGGTGATGACCGCCGCCGCCGTCATGAACCACTGCGGCTGGGAGATGTGGCCCGACCGCTGGGTGCGCTCGGGCCCCGGCGCCCAGCTGATCACCGCGACGCACCACAGCCGCCACCACACCCACATGAAGACCAACTACGGCCTGTATTTCCGCTTCTGGGACCGGCTGTGCGGCACCGATGCGATGCCCGAGCCTCAGGCCTCGGCTTCGACCACCACGGCGGTGCCATAGGCCAGCACCTCGGTGACGCCCTCCATGATCTCATTGGCCTCGTAGCGCATGGCGATCACGGCGTTGGCGCCCATGGCCTCGGCGTGCGCGACCAGATCGTCATAGGCCTCGGCCCGTGAGGTCTCCGCCAGCCTGACATAGACGCCGACCCGGCCGCCCAGCATCGACTGAAGCCCCCCGATGGCGTCGGAAATGACGTTGCGTGACCGCACGGTGATGCCACGCACCAGTCCCAGGGTTCTCACGATCCGGTGCCCGGGCGCGTCATTGGTGGTCACGATCAGCATGGCGGCTCTCCTGGCTGTTTCAGCGCCGGTCCAGCACGCGGAAGACGAAGGCGTGGTCGTCCTTGTCGCCGGCCGGATGCGCCTCCGAGGATACCTCGACAAAGGCCGCCTCGTCGAACGGCGGAAACACCGCGTCGCCCCCGGGCTCGGCCTCGACCTCCGTGACGTACAGCCGCTTCGCCCGCGGCAGGGCCTTTTCGAACAGGGCGACGCCGCCGATGACGCAGATCTCCTCGACGCCGTCATCTTCCGCCTGCTCCCGCGCGATCTCGATCGCCTCGTCCAGCGTTGTGCAGACCAGGGCCCCGCGCGCCGTGAAGGACTCGTCGCGCGACAGGATGAGGTTCAGCCGGCCGGGCAGGGGCTTCAGCGGCAGGCTCTCCCACGTCTTGCGGCCCATGATGCAGGGCTTGCCGACGGTGATGGCCTTGAACCGCTGCAGATCGCTGCGCAGCCGCCACGGCAGGTCGCCGTCGCGCCCGATGACGCCGTTGCGGGCGCGGGCGACGACGAGGGCGAGGTGGGGCATGGTGGTCAGGGCGTCATCCAATCCCGAATGTGAGCGATGTATTCGGCTCTCGGCAGCGCCTTGATATCGGCCTTTGAATGTCCGGAGCCTGTAAGAGAGAGGAACAGCACAGCCTGGAATTCGGAGAAATTATCCCAGATTTCCGTCGGCCCGGGCGTACGGCCCGACCTGTGCGGCGCCAGAAAATTCCGGACTTCGGCAAGGGCCCGCTTCGGCTTTCCGCCGTGGATCGCAAGGTCGGAGTTGGAGAGATCCGAGATCGCGGCCTGATGCCGATACCGCTCCTCCTCCATGATAAGATGCACCTTGCGTCGATGGTGCTCGGCGCCGAGATGTCGGCAACCGAGGTCGAGGCCCAGTTCGAGGGGCATATTGTGTCGCGCCAACTCCTCCGCAGCCGCCGACTTGCTTCGCGACAGGTCGTGAATGCCGAACCGTGACGCTTCGATCAACTCGAGGATTTTCCCGATCCGGGTTTCTCCGGAGTCGATCCGTTCGGTCGCCAGACGCGGATTGAACTCGAGAAAGACGATACAGAACAGGATGGCGTTCAGGATCGGCGTGTACCGCGGATCGAAGGGGCAGTTGATGAAGATGTTCCGGTCGAAGTCAGCCGGCGGCGCGACCGCGGTCATCCGTCAGCCGGCGCGGCGTTCGTAGGTGCGATGATCCCGGACTGTCCCGTCCTCGTTGTGAACGAACACCTCTCCGCCCTCCCGCCTGGCCAGCTCACGGGCGAAGGCGATGGCGTCCTCGCGGCTGGTGAAGACGCGGGCGGCTCTGGCGGCCCCCGTATTACGGACGCGCCATTCGCCTCGATATCCCGAAATGACGTGATGACCTGCGCTCATGGTGGAAACCTAGTCCTCGCCCCTCGAACCATCAAGCCAGTGCAGCCATTTGCGCTGCATGGCCTGTTCAAGATCGATCCCCGCCCGGTCGCAATAGATCAGCAGCATCCCCAGCACATCCGCCGCCTCGTCGCCCAGCTTGCCGGCGTCGGCCTGGCCCCGCGCCCGGCCGCTCATGCGCAGATGCTCGGCCGTCAGCTCGCCCAGCTCCTCCTGCACCTTCAGCAGGGCCCAGTCGCCGGACCGCTCGATGCCGTGCTCGGCGGCGTAGATGTCGGAGATGCGCAGGACGTCGGCCTGCAGGGCCTTAAGGTCGAACGACATCAGATCGCGACCGGCGCCTTGATATGCGGCCACGGCTCATAGCCCCCGAGCACGAAGTCCTCCAGCCGGTAGGCGAACAGGTCGTCGCGCGGCGTGATCGTCATGGTCGGGGCGGGGCGGGGCTCGCGGGCCAGCTGGGTCTCGGCCTGTTCGATGTGGTTCAGATACAGGTGGGCGTCGCCGAAGGTGTGCACGAACTCGCCCGGCTTCAGGCCGCAGACCTGGGCCACCATCATCGTCAGCAGCGCATAGCTGGCGATGTTGAACGGCACGCCGAGGAAGACGTCGGCGCTGCGCTGGTACAGCTGGCAGCTCAGCTTGCCGTCGGCGACGAAGAACTGGAACAGGCAGTGACACGGCGGCAGGGCCATGTCGTCGACGTCGGCCGGGTTCCAGGCCGAGACGATGTGGCGGCGGCTGTTGGGATTGGTCTTCAGCCCCTCGACCAGCTTCGTGATCTGGTCGATCACCCGGCCGTCCGGCGCCGCCCACGACCGCCACTGCTTGCCGTAGACCGGGCCAAGCTCGCCCTCGGCGTCGGCCCATTCGTTCCAGATGCTGACGCCGTTGTCCTTCAGCCAGCCGATATTGGTCTCGCCGCGCAGGAACCACAGCAGTTCGACGATGATCGACCGCAGATGCAGCTTCTTGGTCGTCAGGACGGGGAAGCCCTTCGCCAGATCGAACCGCATCTGCCGCCCGAACACGCCCAGCGTCCCGGTGCCGGTCCGGTCGTCGCGCTGCGTTCCGTTGTCGAGGATGTCGCGCAGCAGATTGAGATACTGCCACTCCGGATGATCGGCCGCGACGGCGCCCGTGCGGGCCTGCAGGTCTTCGAGGGTGGCGACGGCGTTCATGCGATGGAGTTGGCCCCGATTCGGGCGCCGAATCACTGTCCTGCGAGGGCTCGGTCCACAGGCTGGGTGGGCTATCCCCTGAATCCGTCCCTATCCAGAAACACCTGCTCGTCGGGCGTCGTCTCGCGCCCCAGAGCGCGGTTGCGGTGGGGAAAGCGGCCGAACCTCGCGATCACCTTGTGATGATGCTCGGCCCAACGGTCGTCGGCGGGGCGCTCCATGGCCTGGAACAAGGTCAGCTGCCGGTCCTGCAAGGCCATGTCCTCGGCGTGCTGCAGCGGCAGATAGAAGAACCGGCGCAGATCGTTCTCGACCGCATGGTCCTGACGCTCGTCCAGCGCCATGATCGCGAAATGGCGCGCCAGCGGATCGGTGGCGAAGGCGTGGCCCGTATGACGGAAGACGTTCCGCGGAAACTGGTCCAGCAGGATCAGCAGGGCCAGCGATCCTTCCGGCGTTTCCGCCCAGTGATCCAGTTCGCGCCGCGCGGCCATGAAATGCGCCGCCTCGAACCGCTGCCGGAACAGGGCGTCGAAGGCGTCATCCCTGGCGAACCACTTCGAGGGGCCGGCCTCTTTCCAGAAGCCGACGACATCGGAAGGCGTTATCTGTGTGCTCATGACCGATCAGATAGCGACGCCGCTCCCCGTATTCCATGACCGCGACTGCGACCTGTCGATCATCCGCGGCAAGCGGGTCGCCGTCATCGGCTACGGCAGCCAGGGCCGGACCCATGCGCTGAACCTGCGCGACTCGGGCGTCGGCGACATCGTGGTGGGTCTGAAAGCCGGCTCGGCCACCCGCGCCAAAGCGGCCGCCGACGGCTTTCCGGTCCTGACCGCCGGCGAGGCCGCAGCCGGCGCCGACGTCGTCGCCGTCATGGTCTCGGACGAGGCCCACCGCGACCTGTGGCGCGACGAACTGGCGCCGGCGATGAAGCCCGGCGCCGCCCTGATCTTCGCCCACGGCCTGTCGGTCCGCTTCGGCCTGGTCGAGCCGCGCGCCGATGTCGACGTCATCCTCGCCTCGCCCAAGGGCATCGGGCCGCGCATCCGCGACCTCTATGAAGAAGGGCAGGGGGTGTTCTGCCTGTTCGGCGTGCATCAGGACGCCTCGGGCGGCGCCCATGCGCTCGGCCTGTCCTATGCGGCCGCCCTCGGCTGCGGCCGCAAGGGCATTCTGGAAACCACCTTCGCCGCCGAATGCGAGAGCGACCTGTTCGGCGAGCAGGTGGTCCTGTGCGGAGGCGTGGGCGAACTGATCGACGCCGCCTTCATGAAGCTGGTCAGGGCCGGCTATCCGCCCGAGGTGGCCTGGTTCGAATGCTTCTACGAGGTCAAGCTGGTGACCGACCTGATGTTCGAGCGCGGCATCGCCGGCGCCTTCGCCAAGATCTCCAACACGGCCGAATACGGCGCCTATCTGACCGGCCCGCGCGTCATCGGCGAACCCTCGCGCGCCGCCATGGACGATGTCCTGACCGAGGTCCGCGACGGATCGTTCGTGAAGCGGCTGATGGCCGACTATGACGCCGGCTCGCCCGATCTGCTCGCCCGCCGCAAGGCGCTGGGCGAACGCACGATCGAGGCCGTGGGCGCGCATCTCAACGCGGTCTCGGCGAAGGCGGGGGATTGAGGCCGGGGAAACCTCGGGGCCCCGAAGGGCTGTCTCTTCTTTCCGGGGAAAGATGGTCGGAGTGAGAGGATTCGAACCTCCGACCCCTGCGTCCCGAACGCAGTGCTCTACCAGGCTGAGCCACACTCCGACTTGAGGAGGGGGCTTATAGCGACGGGTTTTGACCCCCGCAAGCATCGTTTCGCGGTCGGTGAAAATAGTCTCGAAACCGGTTCTTGCATCGCCCGCGGCCTTCGCGTATCTCGACCGCCTTCCGGCGCTTCAGCCCCGGATGCGCCGGACCTGCTGGGGAATGGTGTAATGGTAACACTCCGGTTTTTGGTACCGTCATTCTAGGTTCGAGTCCTAGTTCCCCAGCCATCCGTTTCGGGCGTCCCGAAAGCCCGGATTTCGTCAGATCAGGCCGTCGCGTGGCGGCCTATTGCAGATCCCGGTTCATGATCGCCACCCAGGCCTCCACGAAGTCGCTCAGGAATTCGTCGCGACCGTCAGCCGACGCATAGACTTCGGCGACCGCGCGCAGTTCCGAATTCGATCCGAACACCAGGTCGACCGGAGTCGCCGTCCATTTAAGGGCGCCGCTTTCGCGATCACGTCCTTCGTAGAGCCCTTCGCCCTGGTCCGACCTCGACCAGCGGGTGGACATGTCGAGCAGGTTGACGAAGAAATCATTGGTCAGGACGCCGGGTCTCGATGTCAGCACGCCGTTGGCCGAGCCGCCGGTATTGGCGTTGAGCGCCCGCATGCCGCCGACCAGCACCGTCATCTCGGGGACGGTCAGACCAAGCAGGTCGGCGCGATCGACCAGCATGACCGCGGGGGACCGTTCGCTGCCCGGCTGATAGAAGTTGCGGAAGCCATCGGCGACGGGTTCAAGCGGCGCGAAGGAGGCGGCGTCGGTCTGCGCCTGGGTCGCATCAACCCGCCCCGGCGTGAACGGCACTTCAATATTCGAACCGGCTTGCCTGGCGGCCTCTTCGACGGCCGCGCTTCCGCCCAGCACGATCAGATCCGCCAGCGACACCTTCTTTCCGTTCCTCTGCGACCGGTTGTAGTCGGCCTGGATGCCTTCCAGCACCCGGAGGACCGAGCGCAATTCGGCCGGGTTGTTGGCGAGCCAGTTGATCTGCGGTTCAAGCCGCACACGCGCGCCATTGGCCCCGCCACGCATGTCGGTGACGCGATAGCTCGCCGCGGACGCCCAGGCGGTCCGGACCAGCTGCGGGACAGTCAGGCCCGATGCCAGGATGCTCCGCTTGAGCGCGGCGACATCCCCGGCTTCGATCCGGGCGTAGTCCGCCGTGGGCAGGGGATCCTGCCATATGAAGACCTGGGCCGGAACGTCCTTGCCCAGATAGCGTGAGCTCGGCCCCATGTCGCGGTGGGTCAGCTTGAACCAGGCGCGGGCGAAGGCGTCGGCGAACAGTTGCGGGTTGTCCTTGAAGCGCAGCGCAATCGCCCGATAGACCGGGTCTTCCTTGATCGCGATGTCGGAGGTGAACATGATCGGCGCGTGGCGCACCCCCTCGACGTGGGCGTCGGGGACAAGGCCGGCTGCGCTGGGATCGCTCGGGATCCATTGAATCGCGCCGGCCGGGCTGGTGGTCTTCACCCAGTCGAAGCGGAACAGGTTGTCGAGATACTGGGTCGTGAAGGCGACCGGATTGGACGTCCATGCACCCTCCAGCCCGCTGCTGACGGTGTCTTCGGCATTGCCCTTGCCGCAGGTGTTCATCCAGCCGAACCCTTGCTGTTCGAGCGGCGCCGCGGACGGCTCCGGGCCGACGCATTCGCCCGGAGGGTGCGCGCCGTGCGCCTTGCCGAACGTATGGCCGCCGGCGATCAAGGCGACGGTTTCCTCATCATCCATCGCCATCCGGCCGAAGACCTCGCGAATATCCCTGGCCGACCCGATAGGATCGGGATTGCCGTTCGGTCCTTCCGGATTGACGTAGATCAGGCCCATCTGGACCGCCGCCAAGGGCCGTTCCAGCTGGCGATCGCCGCTATGGCGCTGGTCGGCGAGGAACGCGTTTTCCGGACCCCAGTACATCGTGTCCGGCTCCCAGTCATCGACCCGTCCGCCGGCGAATCCGATGGTCTTGAAGCCCATCTGTTCGAGGGCGACCGTCCCGCTGAGAGCCATCAGGTCAGCCCAGGAAATCTTGCGGCCGTATTTCTGCTTGACCGGCCACAGCAGGCGCCGGGCCTTGTCGAGGCTGACATTGTCAGGCCAGCTGTTGAGCGGCTCGAACCTCTGTTGACCCCCGCCTGCGCCGCCGCGCCCGTCGGCCACGCGGTATGTTCCGGCGCTGTGCCACGCCATCCGGATGAAGAAAGGTCCGTAATTGCCGTAGTCCGCAGGCCACCAAGACTGGGACGTCGTCAGCACGCTTTCTATGTCGGCCTTCACGGCGTCCAGATCGAGCGTCCTGAATTCCTCGGCATAGTTGAAATCCGGCCCCATCGGGTTGGATTGAGGCGTCTCCTGACGAAGCGGGCTCAGATCGAGGTGGTCGGGCCACCAGTCCTGGTTGGTCATCGCCGGGCGCGTGGCCTGGGGCTGGGACGGCGCGCCCTGGCTCGACTGGGCGAAGGCGCCGGCCGCGGACCCGGCCAGCAGGACGGCCGCCAGGGCGGACGCTGAAATGGACCTTGCTTGCATGACAAATTTCCCGCCTGCGCCTGGACAGTGGAAGTCGTCGCCGAGAAACGGCATGGGCAGGCCTTGCGCCATTCCTCGACCCCTATGATGAGCTCGCGGCGGCGGCCGAACATTGATCCTGATCAAGGGAGCGGACGTTCGGAAGCGCGAAGCCTGTGTCCGAAACTGACGCCGGCGCGCACCGATCTCCCGCTCGCGGAATGCGGGATCCGGCCTGTGGACGCTTCGGCCTGCGTTTCAGCCCGGCCCTCGGCTAGTGCGCCCCGATCGTCTCGAGCGGAAGGCGGATGCGCACGCCCACGCCGGCGCCCGGCGCGGTCTCGATGTTCATCGATCCGCCCAGGTGCTCGACCAGCCCCTGGACCAGCGACAGGCCTTCGCCGGGCGTCAGGGTCCCGGCGCCGATCCCCGAATCGCGAACCACCAGGCTGACGCCGCCGACGGCGCGCGAGAAGGCGACCGCGATCGATCCTCTCCGGTCGTCCGGAAAGGCGTGGCGGCAGGCGTTGGAGATCAGTTCGTGGGTGATGATGGCCAGCGGCAGCAGATGGCTGTCGGGCAGGAGGGCGGCCTGGCCGCGCACGTCGATTCGCACCGACCGGCCCTCGCAGGCGCGGCGCCAGAAGGTCGCGACGTCATCCAGATAGCCGGCGAAGTCCAGCGGCCCCTCCGCGGTCATGCGCCGGCTGATCAGCTCCAGCGCCGCCGTCACATCGCTCAGCCAGGCCAGATGCCGCACGCTTTCGGGGTCGACGACGCTGCGCAGACGGATCCCCACCAGGGTCTGCAGCAGCTGATAGCCGCCCAGCATTCGCCGTTGAAGCTCGTCGAGGCGATCCTCGGCTATCGCGGCCATTACGCCCCCAGGTGTTGAAAACTCCGGATTTTTCTTAACCGAGCCGAACCAATTAGCCAACGATGCGTTGCAGTGTCCGCTAACCGACACAAATAGTGTATCGGGTCGGGAAGCGTGGGGATGTTGCGTGTCGAATCCGCCCGACCTCAGGGTCATGATCGTTGAAGACCAGGCCTTGCTCGCCATGGAGCTGGAGCTGGTGCTGGGGGAATCCGGCTGCGACGTCGTGGGCTGCGCCATGGACAAGGCGGGCGCCTTCGCGGTCGCCGAACGCGAACGGCCCGACCTGGCCCTGGTCGATGTCAACCTGCTGGACGGCCTGACGGGCCCCCAGATCGCCCAGCGGATGGTCAGCGAGTTCGGCTGCGCCGTCGTCTTCCTGACCGCCAATCCCGAGCAGATCCCCGACGGTTTCGCTGGCGCCCTCGGGGCCGTCTCCAAGCCGTTCGACGAGGCCACCATCCAGGCCGTCGTCATCTTCGCGCGCCAGTTCATCCAGCACCGGACCCTGGGCGAGACGCCGCGCCGGTTCCGCCTGGCGCCCTGGCTGACGACGCCGCCGGCGGACATCGCGCCGCACTGACCCCAAGGTCCGCGCCCCGGGGCCGGCGCGGCGCGACCGGCCGTCAGTCGATCTTCAGCCGGGCGAAGATCATGCCTCCGTCCGGATCGCCGCCATATACTGGCTCCAGCCCGCCCGGCACGCTGTTGACGCTGTACAGGGCCCCCAGACCGAAGCGGACATTGTCCGCCACCCGCCAGTCCCGCACCGCGCCGAGCGAGACCTTGGACACAGTATGGAGCGGACCATGGCCGCCCCCCGGCCCGGCGACCAGCTCATCCGTCTCGATCCGCTCCGCCCGGGCGAACAGGGTCCAGACGCCGTCCGCGGTGAAGGCCGTCTCGGCCAGCCACGCGTCCTTCGATTCGTCGTGATCATTGGTCTTGCGGCCCCAGGCCAGGGTCGAGGACCACCAGCCGTCCGGTCCGATGCGGCGGGTGTGGATGGCGCTGGCCGACAGCTTGGTTTCGTCGGCGCCGGGCTCCAGCTGCTCGGGCGCGGTCACGTCGGCCCAGGACGCCTGCAGCGACCATTCCGGCGAGGGATTCCACGACCCCCGCACGGCCCAGCTGTCGAGCTCCGGGGTCTCGATGTCATAGCGGTCCTGATCCGGCTCCCGCCCGCGGAACGTCGAGGCCTCCAGCTTGAAGGCGTCATGCACCCAGCCCAGGGTCGCCACGCCGAAGACGATATGCGTCGAGTCCAGCCAGTGGTGGGTGATCGGCGCCTCCGGGCTGTCCATGGCGCTCATGCGATGCATGAAGGCCGGCGGTCCGAACGCCGGCTCCCCGGGCAGGCCGACATAGGCGAAGACGCTGTCCTTCTCCCCAAGCCGGCGGGCGTAGGAGGCCGACAACTCCATCACCAGTTCATGGGGATGCTGCCGATCGACCAGCGGATTGACGCCGTCCGCCGTCTCGCCGGCGGCCAGCAGCAGGGGAAAGCCCTCCTTGCCCATGAAGGGATCGGGGCTGAGCATCGCCCGCAGGTTCAGCGTCGAGCCGTCGGCGAAGTCGCGACGGGCCGCGCCCATGATCATGCCGCTGACGAAGGTCTTCTCGTCGCCGCGCGGACCGTTCTGCCAGTCATGGACGAGGTTCAGCTGGGCGTGGCCCATCAGCGACCAGTCGCCGCGTTGAGCGTGGACCCCGCCGTGCTCGGACAGGTCCGGCTGCCAGCTGGTGCCCGAGGCGTCTCGGGTCATCGACCATGGGCCGAGCGCGCTGGTCATCGGCTGATCCATCGCCGCCATGTCGTGACCGGCGTGGGGATCGACCGGAGGCGGCTGTTGCGGCGCCATGACCATGCCGGGCGTATGGACGTGAGCCTGCGGCGCGGCAGGTTGCGCGTGCCCCGCGTGCCCCGCGTGCCCGCCGGCGCCTGGGCTGGCGGGCGGCGTCGGGTGGCGGGAATGGTCCTGGGCGGCGGCGGGCAGGGCCAGCGCGAGCAGGGATGCGCCCGTGAGGAACGCGGAGAGACGGACAGCCATCATGGCCTCCTGGGAAACATGGAAGGATCGCGCGCCGCCGGAGCGGCACAGTGAAGAGGGACGCGATCAGACCCTGGGCGGGCCATGCTCCGGGGCGGGCGACAGACCGATCGGCAGACTGGCTGGAACCGGCGCCGTGGGCTTTGCAGGATGGGCGGCGAGGTCGCGCGACGGCGCCGCCAGCGCTGGCGTCACGACGCAGGAGACGCAGCAGGCCATGGCCGCCATGGCCTTGCCGGAAGGGGCGGGGGCCTCATGCCGCGATGGGGACGGCACAGCGGCCTCATGACATGACGGCGGCGCGCCGGTCATGGCCGACGTCGGGACCACGCCCAGCATCAGCACCGACAGGGCGCCCATCAGCATAAGGATGAGGTTCAGGCTTCGCACGCCCGTCATCTACGCCCGATCCCCCGGCGCCTCAAGCGAGACCGCCCGTCAGATCCAGTCCCGGCGCCCGGGGCGGCCCGCCGTCGGGATCCATGTCGAGCTGCATCAGGGTGACATCCAGCCAGCGCTCGAACTTCCACCCGACCTGGCGGTAGACGCCGGCCTGGCGAAATCCCAGCGACCGGTGCAGGGCGATCGAGGCGGCGCTGGTGTCGCTGTCGCTGATCGCGCCGATGACATGCCGCAGGCCCCTGGCCCGGGCCCGGTCGATCAGGGCGACCAGCAGCGCTCGACCCACGCCGCGGCCGCGCGCGGCCTCCTCGACATAGATCGAACCCTCGACGCCATACCGGTACGCAGGCCGGGGCCGGAACGGCGAGGCGTAGGCATAGCCGGCGAACCGCCCGTCGATCTCCGCGACCAGCCAGGGCAGACCGTGCCCTTTCACCGCCGCGAACCGGCGCGCCATCTCCTCGAGGGTCGGCGGCGTGGTTTCGAAGGTCGCCGTGCCGCCCTCCACCTCGCGGCCGTACAGGGCGGCGATGGCCGGAAGGTCGTTCGCTTCAGCGTCTCGCAGGGCAGGGGGCATGACGGCCTGCTGTGAGCGGCTCAGGTCCGCTCCCAGCCCTTCTCGATGGCCCAGACCGCGAAGGCGTAGTCGTGCGCGACCTCCTTCAGATAGTCGAACCGGCCCGACGAACCGGCGTGGCCCGCCTCCATGTTGATCTTGAGCAGGATTGGCTTGCCCGACGTCGTCGCCGGCCGCAGCTTGGCCACCCATTTTTCCGGCTCCCAGTAGGTGACGCGGGGATCGGAGAGACCGCCCGTGGCGAGCACGGCCGGATAGGCGCGGGGCCCCACCTGGTCATAGGGGCTGTAGCTCATCATGTAGTCGTAGGCCTCGGGATCCTCGATCGGATTACCCCATTCAGGCCACTCCGGCGGCGTCAGCGGCAGGCTGGTGTCGCTCATGGTGTTGATGACATCGACGAACGGCACGCCGCCGATCACCCCGGCCCACAGGTCGGGCCGCATGTTGTTGACCGCCCCCATCAGCATGCCCCCGGCCGACCGGCCCTCGGCGACGATGTTTCCGGCGCGGGCGTAGTCGCGCGCGATCAGATGCTCGGCCGCGGCGATGAAGTCGGTGAAGGTGTTCTTCTTGGTCATGCGCCGGGCGGTCAGGAACCAGTTCCAGCCCTTGTCGGAACCGCCACGGACGTGGGCGATGGCGTAGATCCAGCCCCGGTCCACCAGCGACAGCCGGTTGGTCGAGAAGCTGGCCGGCATCGGGGAGCCGTAGGAACCGTAGCCGTACAGCAGCACCGGAGCCGAACCGTCAACCGGTGTCGACTTGCGCCGCAGCACCGTCACCGGCACCAGTTCGCCGTCGGGGGCAGGGGCGTTCAGCCGCTCGACCACATAGTCGGCCGGGTCGTGCCCCGACGGCACCTCCTGCACCTTGCGCAGGGTCCGCTCGCGCGTGGCCAGATCGTAGTCATAGGTCGAGGTCGGGGTGGACGGCGAATTGTAGCCGTAGCGCATGGTGGTGGTGTCGAACTCCGACGCCCCGGCCAGCGACAGGGAGTAGGCGGGTTCGTCCACCGCGATCTCGTGCTCGGCGCCCGAGCGCTCGCGGATGACGATCTTCGTATTGGCGTCGGCCCGTTCCTGGCGGCCGATGTAGTCCTTGACCAGGGCCACGGCCTCGATGAAGCGGCCCGGCGTGTGGGCGACCAGATCGGTCCAGTTCGCCTTGGCCGGGGTCATGGTCGGCGCCTCGACGATCTTGAAGTCCACGGCGGCGTCGGCGTTGGTGCGGATCACCCAGCGGTCGCCCCAGTGGTCGGCCTCATACAGCCGATCGGGATGGCGCGGCTCGAGTACGACCGGCGTCGCGGTCGGCGTGGCGGCCGGGATGACGCGGGCTTCCGAGGTCTCCTGGTTGGCGATGGAGATGAGGATGAAGGCGTCGTCGGCGGTGCGGCCGACGCTGATGAACATGCCGTCGTCGGCCTCCTCATAAACCAGGCTCGTCTCGCCGCCGTGGACGGGACGACGGAAGATCTTGTCGGGCCGGCCGTTGTCGTCACGGTTGGTCCAGAAAATCCACTGGCTGTCGGGCGAGAAGGTGAAGTCGCCGATGGCCGATCCGATCGGATCGGGCAGCACCTCGCCCGTCGCCAGGTCCTTGACGAAGATATGGTGCACCTCGGAGCCTTGCGCGTCCTCCGAATAGGCGAACAGGGCGTGGTCGGGGCTGTGGTCGGCGGCCGACACCTCGGAATAGGCCTTGCCCTCGGCCAGGGCGTTGGCGTCGAGAAGGAGTTGGGCCGGGCCGCCCGCGCGCGGCTTGCGCATGTACCGTGGGTGCTGGTCGCCGGTCTGATATTCGATGAAATACGCCCAGGCGCCGTCCGGCGAGGGGACCGAGCTGTCGGCTTCCTTGATGCGCCCCTTCATCTCCCCGAACATCGCGGCCTGCAGCGGCAGGGTCGAGGCCATCATCGCCTCGCGATAGGCGTTCTCGGCCAGCAGGTGCTCTTTCACGTCCGCCTTGATGACGGTCGGGTCGCGCAGGACGGTCTGCCAGTTGTCGTCCTTCATCCACTGATAGTCGTCGGTGCGCACGCGCCCGAGCTGCTCGATGGTCACCGGAATCTTTTTGGCTACGGGCGGGACGGGGCGGTTCTGCGGCATCGAGGCTCCGGGCGTGCGGGCTGAAACGGGAAGGGCGCCGGCGGCGAGCGCGGCGGCGGACGTGGCGAGCAGATCGCGGCGGTTCATGTGTGGTCCCCGGAAATGACGCGGGACCTTGTGCGCGGTGGAGACCCGCCGTCAAATGAACAAATGCCGCTGTCCCGATAGGGGATGATGTTCGATCTGCAGACGCCCCCCGAACCGGTCCAGGAGCCGCCGCCCGCGGCGGGCCTGTCCTTGCCGGCATGGGATCTGACGGTCGGCCTGATCAACGCCACCGTTCAGATCGACCAGATGAACGGCGACGGCACGCGCCGGGTCGGGACCGCGTTCCTGATCGATGCGCCGCGCGCCAATGGCGAGCCCCGGACGGTGCTGGTGACGGCCCAGCATGTGGTGTCGGGGATGAGCGCGGCCGAAGCGCGGATCGGTTGGCGGGTCGAGGTTCCGGGCGGAGGTTGGCGCTTCGCGCCGGAGCCGCTGCGGATTCGCGACGAGGCGGGGGAGCCTGTCTGGATCAAGCACCCTGATCGGGACATCGCGGTCATGGAAGTGTCAGCGCCGCCGGTGTTCGCGCGCGCCGCCATTCCGATGGCCTGGCTGGCTGACCGGGAGTCCCTGGACATATGGCAGGTCGGGCCCGGCGACGAGCTGTTCACCCTGGGCTTTCCGCGCGGCTATGCATCGAATACGGCGGGTTTCCCCATCCTGAGGGTCGGCCGGGTTGGCTCCTGGCCCCTGACGCCGATAGACAGCTACCCGGTATTCCTGCTTGATTTCCCTGTCTTTCCCGGAAACTCCGGCGGCCCGGTGTTCTGGACCCCGGCGGCGCGCAAACTGCCGGGGACCGTCCAGCCTGATCATCCGTTCGTCGCCGGCGTGCTGACATCGGAGGTTCGTCCGTCCAACGAACCGCTGGGTATCGGCCTGGTGGCGCACGCCGCCTATGTGCGCGAGGCGATCGCCCTGCTGGACGCCGCGGAACAGGCGGCGGAGGGGCCTTGACGACCACCCGCCGCGCCGCTCTGTTATGCGCATAAGATATATTATGCGAAATATCG
>Ga0265296_1000128_pt1 | contig 150562 bp, 136 predicted proteins | sample MunlanPumphouse1_FD_189073 | JGI IMG/M metagenome (GOLD analysis project Ga0265296, IMG submission 189073) | Groundwater microbial communities from a municipal landfill in Southern Ontario, Canada - Pumphouse #1 | ecosystem: Environmental > Aquatic > Deep subsurface > Groundwater | place...
ATCGAATCCTAGTCCTACAACAATGGATTTGACTTGGACGGCGCCCGGAGACAAGGGCAATACAGGCACAGCTTCAAGTTATGATGTCAGATATTCAACCACTCCAATTACAGAATCCAATTGGGGGTCAGCAACACAGACTGGCGGAGAACCTCTCCCTCAGATCGCCGGAACAGTTCAGTCAATGACGATTACAAATCTATTAAGCGGTACTCAGTATTATTTTGCGATGAAAACTACTAACACATCGGCGATAATATCGAATTTATCTAATGTGGCCTCGGGAACAACCACTCCGAAACCTGACACAACGCCTCCGGCGTACGCGAATCCTAAAGTCAACTCTTCAACAACAAATAGCATAAGCTTATGGTGGATAGCTCCAGGGGACGATGGAAATGCAGGAACAGCTTCGAGTTACGATATCAGGTATGTAACTCCCGGGCCAATTACAGGATTGAATTGGGAATCAGCGACACAGGTTGTTGGAGAACCTGTCCCCCAGGTAGCTGGGACAGTCCAGTCAATGACAGTGGGTGAATTAAAAAGCAACACGGCCTACTGCTTTGCAATAAAGACATCGGATGAAGTCCCTAATGTCTCAGTATTATCAAATGTTGCCAATGTAATGACTTTAAAAGACACAACGCCACCTTCGGCAATCACGACTCTTGCAACATCAGACCCTACATTAACAAGCATAAAACTAACTTGGACGGCGCCGGGGAATAATGGCAACGTAGGTACGGCTTCACATTATGATGTCAGATATTCAACCACTCCAATTACAGAATCCAATTGGGGGTCAGCAACACAGACTGGCGGAGAACCTCTCCCTCAGATCGCCGGAACGGTTCAGTCAATGACAATTTCGTACCTATCAAGTGGTATTACGTATTACTTCGCAATAAAAACTAAAAATACATCGTCGATAATATCGAATTTATCTAATGTGGCCTCGGGAACAACCACTCCGAAACCTGACACAACGCCCCCTAATATAGTCACTAAAATTACCATTTCAAATATTGATTATACGGCAGTAACTTTGACTTGGACAGCTCCTGGGGACGATGTTAACGCAGGAACAGCTTCAAGCTACGATATTAGGTATGTAACTCCGGGGCCAATTACAGGATTGAATTGGGAATCAGCGACACAGGTTGTTGGAGAACCTGTTCCCCAGGTAGCTGGGACAGTTCAGTCAATGACAATAGGTGAATTAAAGAGTGAGACAACTTACTCCTTCGCAATGAAAACATCTGACGAAGTACCTAACGTTTCATCGTTGTCAAACCTTGTCAATGTAACGACTTTAAAAGACATGACGCCTCCAGCCGCAATAACAACTCTCACTGCATCAGCCCCAACGTTAACAAGCATGAAACTAACTTGGACAGCCCCGGGAGACGATGGAAATATCGGAACAGTGGCTAGTTACGACGTTAGATATTCAACTTCTGTAATCACGGCAGAAAACTTTGCATCTGCTTTGCCTGTTCAAGGAACTAAACCAATACCGCAAGTAGCTGGCACATCTCAGTCAATGGTTGTAAACGGATTGAGCAATGGTACTACATACTACTTCGCAATAAAGACATCAGATGAAGTGCCAAACACTTCCGCGATTTCAAACATCGTAAATGCAAAAACTCTAAACTCTGACAAAATTGCTCCGGCAGCGATAACAAATCTTGCGACATCAGCCCCCACATTAACAAGCATAAAACTAAGTTGGACAGCACCGGGAAACGATGCGAATGTCGGGAAAGCAACGAGCTATGATGTAAGATATTCGACATCAGCAATCACTGCAGCAAACTGGGCATCGGCAACTCAGGCCAAAGGTGAGCCAGCCCCCCGAATAGCTGGGGCATCTCAGTCAATGGTTGTAAAGGGATTGAGTAACGGTACTAAGTATTACTTCGCAATGAAGACATTAGACGCAGTGCCAAATGTCTCAACAATATCCAACGTTGCAGGAGGGAAAACTCTTGTACCCTCGACCAAAATCAAACCATAATCTTTCCTTCAATGGAATGGATGCCCAGGAATCATTTCCACACCAACCGATAAACATGACTATTTTTTCTGGCGCTGGCTACTTAAGATCTAGTACGCTTTACTAAAATCAGCGGATCGAAAAACTATTAACAACTTCCTGAAAAACGTCAAAATATTCATCCCAATCAAGTTCTGTTGTATTGAATGTCAAAACCCAAACATCATTTCCCTTTCCATTTATAGTAACCATAAGAATTTTAAAATCGATTTCATTTTGCCTCATATTAGCTTCAAAGGTATATGCCTCATTTGCGTTAACTTCCAAGAATTTTTCATTGAAGAATTCTATATCTGGAGCAACTTGTTTTAATTGATTTTTAAGTATTTCAATATACTCACCTTCACCAAGATTTTCTTGTGAATCCAACAACACCGTATAATAATCTTGAAAATTTATTAATTTCGCTCTTTCATCACTGGTTTTTTGCGAGGTATTAATGACCATCATTGACGCTCCCATAGGAGCAGGCTTCTCAGACCATCCTTCCGGAACCACAACACTAAAACCATCTTTCAGAACCGTACTCGCTTGATTCAAGGCATCAACATCATTGTAGTTTCCCGGCAGATCTGAAGAATTTTCGCCGCAGGCAACAATACCAATTAGCGATAAAGAAATAAATAATCCAAAAACATAATTTTTCATAGGAAATAGGTTAAGTAACACAAAAAATATACTCCCACAAAGATAATCAGGTCAACAATTCATTTAGTGCCCAACTGGGGATATCGGGACGGTATCTCCTCTATCTGGCTGGGGCGGTAGGATTCGAACCCACGAATGGCGGGACCAAAACCCGCTGCCTTACCACTTGGCGACGCCCCAGAATTCATCATCGATTATCAGAGAAATCGACATTAAATTTAGCAACACGCATTGCCGAAGTCAATCTGAAGCTATACAATACCGCTCGAATACTCGAACATAAATTAATCTAAAACCATGCCAGAAACCAAAAACGTAGTTTTCATAAAAGACCTCTCGGCCCACGTAGGCAAAGAAGTCACAATCCAAGGTTGGATGTACAACAAACGTAGTGGGAAGGGGATTCAATTCCTCCAACTTCGCGACGGCTCAGGAATGGTGCAGGGGATAGTATTCGACAAAACGGAATCGTCCGAACTTTTCAAAACGGCAAATTCTCTCACGATGGAAACATCGCTCAAGGTAACCGGGGGAGTCACAAAACATCCAAAACACGACGACGTCTTCGAACTCCAAGTCACCAATATCAAAATAGTCACCCTCGCCAAAGACGACTATCCAATCGCGAAAAAAGAACACGGAATCGACTTCCTACTTGAAAACCGTCATCTTTGGCTTCGCAGCAGTAAACAATGGGCAACAATGCGAGTTCGTGACGAAATTATTTGGGCAATTCGCGAGTACATGCGCAAAAACGATTTTACCCTTATTGACGCGCCGATTCTTACGAAAACAGCCTGCGAAGGTACGACAGATCTTTTCCATGTTGATTACTTTGAGGAAGATGCATATCTGACACAATCCGGCCAACTCTACACTGAAGCGGGGGAATACGCATTAGGGAAAACGTACTGTTTCGGGCCGACTTTTCGCGCAGAAAAATCAAAAACACGCCGTCATCTGACAGAATTCTGGATGGTGGAGCCGGAAATCCCATTTATGGAATTCGATGAACTGATGGATTTTGAAGAAGATTTTCTCTGGTATATTCTCCAAAGCGTACTTAAAAACCGCAAAAAAGAACTGGAAATTCTCGAACGTGACATAAGTTTCCTCGAAGGGATTAAACGTCCTTTCCCGCGTGCCTCATATGACGAAGCGATCAAAATTCTCCAAGAATCAGGCAAATCAGACATCAAAGCGGGTGACGACTTCGGCGCGGACGATGAAACTCTTCTATCGGAACACTTTAAAGCACCATTGTTTATTCACCATTTTCCAACATCACTTACATCTTTCTTCCAGGCACCGGATCCAAAAAATCCTAAACTCACTCTAAATGTCGATCTCATCGCTCCAGAAGGATACGGCGAATTGATCGGCGGAGGATCACAACGCAGCCATGATCTCGAACTTCTCGAAAAACGTATCAAAGACAAAAAAATCGAGAAGAAAGCATACGAATGGTACCTTGATACTCTCAGATATGGCGGAATTCCTCACTGCGGATTTGGCATGGGACTTGAACGCTGCGTAGCATGGATCTGCGGAACTCCTCACGTCCGCGAAGCCATCCCGTTCCCAAGGACGATTAATAGAATTTGGCCATAAGGACTATAAAAAGGGTTGACGAAACAGTCGAATATCAATAACATCGCCACCGAATTTATTTTATTACCAATATTTTATGAAAGAATATTTACAAGAAGAGTTACAAAGAGTAGCTCCTCCAGAAGTAAGAGCTGAAATGCAATCGTTCCCCGACTCAAGAAGAACAATACCAGTTCCGACAGGAGTGCTAAACACAATGAGAAGTAGAGAGCAAGTACCAAGTACAGAAGATGTTTTATGCGGATTCGAAGATGAATCGGGGTTGTCATGTCTCAGACACGGAACACGTCAGATGGCGGAGGAAACCTTGGGTGGAAGGGGTGACGTCATGTCACGAAGCGTATCAGGAAGCGTAGATCTGAAGGACATGGAATCAAAGCCATTTACGATGCCGGACTAAATTTTCACACTCTAGAACCCGGACAAAGCTTATTCAACTTGCAAGCTTCACACTTCGGCCTTTTTGCTATACAAACTTCACGCCCATGCTCAGTGATCAGCAGTGAAAATACCCCCCAATACTTACGCGGCAACGCCTTCATCAATTCACGCTCGATCTTCTCCGGCTTCTTCCGCGCACCAGCCGAAATTAAGCCAAGCAAATCAGTTATTCTCATAACATGCGTATCCACAGCCACGCCTTCAACCTTCCCAAACGCGTTAAACAAAATCACATTCGCGCTCTTTCGCGCAACTCCAGGCAAAGTAAGCAAGCCATCCATTGTGCGAGGCAATTCCCCGCCAAAATCGCTCACGACTTTTAACGCCGCAGCCTTAATATTTCGCGCCTTATTCCTATAAAATCCGGTAGACCTGATCGCGGCCTCAAGCTCCGACAGCTTCGCACACGCGAACGCATCGGCTCCAGAGTACTTCTTGAACAGTGCCGGCGTTACCATATTCACCCGTTTATCCGTACACTGCGCCGACAATTGCACGGCAACTAAGCACTCCCACGGCGAACCAAACGTCAAAACCGTCTTGCGACGTTTGTACATCTTTAAAAGCATTTGGGCGATCTTGGTAGCGCGGGCAGCCGTGTCTTCACGGCGGGCAGCTTTTTTCATGCCAAAATTATAGCACGAACAAAACACGGAATGAAAACCTACTCCTCCTCAGGTTCACCCTCAAGGATCTCGCTCCCAAGTATCGCCATTTGCCAATCATCGAGATATTCATCCGGGAGCTCCCCAATAGACTCTGAACTCAAAATTTCAAGCGGCAAAAATCTCAAAGGATCAACATAATTCCCGTCTTGCATTACTTCTAAATGCAAGTGCGGCCCAGTCGTCATGTAGCCGGCGCCTTTAGTTCCCGGCATTCCACCCGACAGCCCAAGAATGGTCCCTTGATCAACAACCTGCCCTTCTTCAACCAGAATATTATTTATATGCCCATAAACGGTCATCAAATTACCATGATGAACCAAGGTAATGTAACTGTATCCGTAATCATTATCCGCTGCCTTATAAACAACGCCATCCGCCGCCGCAAAGATAGGAGTTCCCTGCACCGCCTTGATATCAATAGCGTTATGCTGAACACCAAAAACTGAACGATATGATTCATCATGGAAGTACGCGCTTAAACCTCGGTCTGGCATAACCGGCCAAATAAACCCTTCATTGCTCGAAGGTTGTGAGTGGAACTCGTAAATTGTCATGAACTTCTTCCCAACCAAATCTTCGTATTCTGAAATATCGAACGCGTCTCCATCTTCAACAATCTTTTCTTCAATAAACGCGAGAGTCTCCTGGAACGCCTGGATTTCGGCCAAAGACTCTTTTTGCTCCTCCATAGATTGCTGCAAAAGCGCGCGATAAATTTCGTCCTGATTCTTCGTAACCGCAAGCAAATTTTCCTTAGACGCTTTTTGCGTCTCGAGATTTTCTTTTTGAGTTCTTAATTCCTTTTCTAATCCATCCAAAATCGCCTTTTTCCCTTCAATTTCACTGCGAGCCGCATCGAGTTCATCAACAAGTTCGGCCAATCTCTTAACCAGAAGATCTCCGGTTTCCTCCAAAATCCCCAAATATTTTATCTCCTTCAAAATATCCCCCGTATTCCCATCCGCCAGCAAGATCTTAAACGCGTCAATTTCTCCCTCGGACGTGACGTCAAAATAAGTATCGCCATAAACATAAAGCTCACGAATATACTCCTTCAAAAGACTTTTTTGGTATGCAAGCGCGGTTTCTTTAATTTCAATCTCTTCATACAGAATTTTTATTTCATTCTCCGCCCTGACAACTTGCTTCACAACTGTGAACAATTTCTCCGCAATTCTAGCAATTTGATCGTCAAAATAGACCATCTGATTCTGAAGATCGGACAGGTCATCTTTCAAATTTAGGATCCTGTTTCGGGTCTCTCTGATATTGCTCGTGATCTGGTAATATTCGGATTTTGATATATCCAATTCTTGTTTAAGTTTCTGCAAAAATACCTCTTGGTCGGTCTCTTCCGCCTCCTCTATGGCCTCAGAAGTTGGCGCAGTAATGATCGGCGCCACCTTCGCTATCGCTGGCGTAGGCGTCACCGCCGCCCCTGTCATCCCGGCGTCCTCGAAATCGTCCGCAAAACCACTTCCCGCGCTCAAAAGTAAGCACGAAACAAGGCAGAAATACGCGAAAATTCTGCACAATGGCCTGTTTTTTTTACTTGTGGCACTCATATTTTTGCCCATTTTGCCCATAAATTCCTGGTTTTATCTATATATTATACCATAAAAAAAGCGCTGGAACAATCCGGAGCAGGGGTTGGAAGAGGGCCTGGGAGAGAGGTCGAAAATTTATGGATTTTCCGCAGTTTCTCCCGAGGAAATCTTCCAATCTGTAACTTCCAATCTGTAAACTTTTCCTCGGGGAAATCCGGCCAGTTTTCCCCGGGGAAACTCTCCAACCTGTAACTTCCAATCTGTAAACTTTTCCTCGGGGAAATCCAAAGCAATCCGGAGCAAGTCAAAAACTAATAGATTTTTCGCGGTTTTCCCCAGCCAAACCCCAGTGCAAACCAAGCCAAACCAGGTGCAACCCCACCCGCCCCACAGAATTTTCTCTTGCATCAATCCACGTTTTCACCTAGAATACCGCTCGCACTCGGGTATTCGAGCATTCGAATATTTCATATCTAAAAAAGCCATGTCACACAAAAAGGCCGGTGGATCTACTAAGAATCTGCGCGACTCGCAATCGAAACGTCTTGGAGTCAAAGCGTTTGGGGGGCAAAAGGTCACAGCAGGATCCATCATAATCAGACAGAGGGGAACAAAATACTTCCCGGGAGAAAACGTTGGAATGGGAAAGGACCATACGATTTTCACGAAAATTGACGGGATAGTCAATTTCACGGAAAAGAAACAGCAGAAATACGACAACAGAGTCTTCAAGGATAGATTCGTGAACGTTTTGCCGGAAACCAAAATAAGCGCCGCAAAATCAGCAGCGTAAAACCTCTTTATTTTACAGCTCTTATATCCCGCAAATATGGGTCTAGAAGACTTTGCAGGTTTCAACCAAAATGAGGGCATGGACGCGGCCTCCTTTGAAAAATTCAAGGAGAAAATGAAGCGCGCAGCCGCCCAAATCAAAGCTCTTCAGAAAGAAGAAAAGAAGCGCAAAAAAAAAGAAGATGAATTGGTGAAAATCCTCCTTAAGTTTATCAAAACTTCTCATAAAAAAGATCTCGTCCTCGTGGTAAGTCGCGCGTTGGAACAAAATCTTCCGGCCAATTTTATCTTGGCGATAATTCTGCTTGGCAATGAAGAAATTCAAAAAGAAGTAGGGGAGTACCTAATGCTGAAGCTGCCGGCACCGGAAAGTCCTACGCCAGAAAGTCAAAGCGCCCCCGCTCATGCAGCAGCGGCGCCAGCCGCAGCTCCATCCTCCGCAGAAACACACGCAGAAAAATCCATGGTTTTCTTCAAAGACGACGAGAGTCTCCCATTAAAAATAAGGATAGAAATTGATAAATGGATAAAGAACGTAATTTATCAAGCACAGGAAAGTCCTCAGAAACTTTTAATGTACGCATACGATGTTGTCGAAGTTGAAGAAAATCCGGCCAAACTTTTGTCGGAAGACCCGGAAGAAAATCCGGACGCCGCCCAGGACGCCGCCCAGGAAACCGACCCGGACGCCGACCCTTATTCGCAATTTGAAAAACAAAAAGGCCCAGAAAAAAAGAAAATCCTAAGCCACAAATTGGTCCAGCTTGTAGCTCACGTGATCTTCGATTATTTGAAGCAAAACGGCATAGAAGAAGACATTGTGAAACTCAAAGAATTCTCGGAGTTCCTAATGAAAGGAATCCTCAACAAAATCAAAGAAGACCTGTCAGATAGAAAACTCCTGGGCGAGTAGCGCGGTCCTCCGCGCCAAGCATCGCAACCGCGCCCATCGCAACCCGCGCCTACCGGCGCGTACTAAAACCCCTTCCTCTTCATCTCAGCGATTAAGTCTTCAGCCGGCATGCCGAGTAATTTCATCGAACACATAAAATTCGCGGCTCTTTGAAATTCGCGATCGTCAATTGAATGACAACCAAGCTGGTAACACATATCTGCGACCTTCGACAATTGCTGATCATCAAGTCCGTATTTTACAGACAGATCTATGAGAAATTTATTTTCCATGCCTCCAATTATATAACGTTTAAACGCAAGTCATAAAGGAACAAAGTTGACAAAAAGCACTAGATATGATTAAATGGCATCCTGGAGAGGCCCCTGGACGCCCTAAGTTAACACAACAGTTGTAGGGGTATGGAGATCGCGAATGCAATGAAGATTGTCAAGCAAGAAAGGGAGCCATGGCTACATGTCAACGCATGGTCTTATGTACTGAAGCACAAACGGCTGCTGTGATAGAAGGCTATACAGGTGAGTCTGCTGAATACGAGCGGAAACAAAATGAATACGCCGCCGCTCTAGGATGTAAACCAGGTATGGATAGGACAAAACTTCTGGGGTGACACTCTGGAGGATGTTCGAACAATACTAGTACAGTTACAGTACGGGGATGTGACCGTTTAATCTCCACGACGTAGGGGTTGGATAAACCGATTTTTATTGTATCCAACCTGTGCTGAATTTCTAGGCAAAAGTCAGTATGTGCAAATTTTGCACAAAGTTATCTAAGGGTTGTAATTTGCATTTTTTGCAAATTGCTTTGAACCTGTAAGTAGTTCTTATAAGTTGAACAGTTGCAAAAATTGCAACAGTTAAAAGTATTACCTCGAAAGTTCTCTCGCGGTTTCATCAATAGCGGCTCTTATCAGTAGTTCCAATCCAGTATGATCACCGTGATCAGCCTGCTGTAACGAACGAACATATTTTTTTCGTCCCGTTGGGGTTTCAACCTTCAATTCTATTGGAGGAAGGTCGAGTTTTATTAGAATAATATTGATCAACAAACGCGAAATTCGTCCGTTATAATCTTGAAACGGATGAATCCACAGAAAACGATGATGTGCCCAAGCGAGTAATTCTGTAAGCCAATCAATAAAATTAGTATCGTCAATCTTTGGCGCATGTTTCAATCGCGTTTTTAAATCCATCATAAAATCTTCCATGAATTGAGATACCAGGTAGTATTTTGGTGGTTCATGTTTTGAAACTGTTACCTCTAAGGTACGGAATTTCCCTCCTAATTTCGGGAAAATCCAACCAAATCCAACTTTATGAACCTCCTTTACGAAAGATACAGTCAACGGAATATCTCCATGCTTAAATTTTTGAATAACTGCGTCCCACGCCCTTTTTATACCCTCGATTTCAAGAGGAATAAGCTCGGAGCGGGGAAGAATGCCGAACGCTGTATCTTTGTAACTTGTTTCTCCTATTCTTTTCTTTGGCATAATAGTTTATTTTTCGCCTAATACTGCGCTCACCATCCGTTTCGTAGTCTCAGGATTTTCTGTTTTTGTCGTTCTATATACCATCTTGGGCACAAAATTGCTCAAATAAACCTCACGTTTCCTTGCTGAAGATGTTTTATAAACTTTTAACACTGTAATTATATTCTCTCTTGTCATGTCAAAAGCGTATCATGAAAACAACATCAACATCAAATACATTGACCGATTTTGGAATTTGCAATATGCATTTCTTGCATATTGCTTTGAACCCGTAAGGAGCCCTTACAAGTTGAATTTGTTCCATTTTGGAACATGTTGAGATTAGAAGTGTTGCATAAATTGCAATAGTTGCGAAACGACAGGCGTCGACGCGCTAAAAATGGCTTCCGTAAGCCTAAAACGGGGAATCTGGGGTGAGCTAAGGGGTTCGAACCCTTGACCCTTGGGACCACAACCCAATGCTCTAACCAACTGAGCTAAGCTCACCACGATTGTCGACCAGGCCGCACAAATCTTATAAGAAAATTTCGCCCCGCGCAACATCAAACCATAAACCACGTCCCGGACATAGCCTGGCGTTAACTTATGTCCCGGACGCGCAGAACACGGCGCAAGAACGCGCCTCAAAACGCGCGCCCACAAAAAACTCCCCCACTTGGGGGGAGTAATTAGTTGTAGATTTAGGATCATGAACGCCCTAGAAAGCCTAACATAACCTAGTCTACGGTCCGGAGACTTTTTGAAGAGCCTCGCAGAACCCAAGTATACTAACCCACATAGAAAAATGCAAGAGAATTTTTTAATCCCAAATTATAGATCCTTTTTGATTCTCTGAAGAGCAATCTTACTCTTTAAACTCGCGAGTTTTTGATCTGAAGAGGAAGGAGCTTTATCAAATGCAGTCGGGTCATCTTCAAGCTTATTCAAAATCGAATTATACTGCCAATACGTCTTTTTCATATTCGTTTTTAAAACAGCTTTCTTCGAAGATTCAGTACTGAGAATCATAAACAACTCCTCCTGTTGGATTCTGGACATATTAGGGAGCATATTTTTAAAAACCACCTTATATAAACCAGGAATCGACGAGTTTTCAAGCATGGCCAAGATGTGTGATTCTATTGAACTCATTTCAGTAGCAATTTAGTAATAAATTCAAAATCTCTTGTATCTAAAAGAAACACAAGTTCAGAAACTCGGCGATTGACCAATGACGGATTTTTATCGACTATTAATTTGTTTATGACCTGCAAAGCTTTTGCGCGATTTTCCTCCGAAGTGTTTGGTAGTATTTTTGCGGATCCTTTCTGTAGTTTAAAAGCGTGTTCATAAGAAAGGGGAGCCAAAGTAACTTTTCTTATTAATTCATCGTCAATGAACGAAAACGCGTCTTCCTTTGCAAAATTAAGTAAACCTTCTATTCTCGAAGAAGATTTTAAATGCTTCAACCCTTTGCCATTACTGGTAGCGGATTCGAATTTATCCAAAGCCGCGGCTAATTTCTCGGCAGAATTATAGTCAGGATGTTTTTTAAGCGCCGCCAAAGTGGAAAACGAAAAAGCAATTAGGGCTCTCTTCTCAAGTAGAGTTAAAGACTCCGTTGATTGTTCAGACAATTTATCGGAGGCCTTTGCAACGATTCCCAAATTCTTCTTTTTTAAATCCTCACTCTCCCCAAGATTTTTAGCTTCATGAACCAGTATTGTCGAAAAATCATCAACGACTTTGACTTCCTGCGCATCTTCTAATTTTTTATCTCCAACCAACTCTTTCTTCACAGCGCCCACAATCTCTTGTTCGGGAAGTTGGAATAAAAGCTCACCGGATTTCTTAGCCGCATCCTCTTCAATTTTTTTTTCTTCTTCAGATAATTGACCGACTTTCATGAAAAATGCGGCAAGAAAGAACATAACCCTCTCTTTCCAGTTTTTCCCGTTTTTTGACTCCTTCGAGGCAAACTCCCATCTTTTCTTCAGCTTACTGAACCACTGGGACACAGTCGACCCGGAAGGAATTTCAGTCCTCTCATCAACGGCCTCTGTTTTTTTTGGTGATTCAGGAGTGGTCATGAATGTATGTTTTAAAGTTTAGCCCCCTTCTATTTATATCTTTGAGCTTCTGCTTGAGTCAACAGCGCACGACAATACTTAATAAGAGCTTTTAATTCACCAATAGCCTGTTGCAAGTCTGCAGCCCTATCCACGGAAACATCAACCGCAGGATCTGGGGCCACCCTACCTCTTAACACATCGATTTTATGAATAGCCTGTTCCAACCCTGCAACCTCATCCGTCATATCCCTCTTTACCGATAAAGCTTCGATCAACACTTTAGCCTGTTTTATATAGCCCTCCGGAGCTGCGTAATCTGATTTGGAAACAAGTCTCTCCTTATTGCCTCTTACTGGAACATTAGGCCGTGCACCTTCTGTTTTCTCCCTCGCTTGACCAGCTTCCTGTTTTTTTGTCTTACCGGCTTCTTTTCCGGCAGCTCCGGCAGCCTCTTTGTCGCCCTCGGAAGGTTTGTCGTCGCCACCTGAAGAAGATCCACCATATAAAGCTAGCAATTTTAAAGCGCTAGCGACAATAAAAGGAGCATAAATATACAATCTATGTATATTTAAAGCTCCATCAGGACTAAATAACGCAGGTCTAAACGGAATTTTAATACCTTCCCAAGCCCGACCCCAACCAGTAGCAACTCTAAAATTGTTCATTAAACCACCAAAGGCAGTAGAAAAACCATTATAAGCGGTTTGATAAGCTGTTAAGTCTCTTAACAATTGCGCCTCCAATGCCGTAAGTTCATCTCCAATTTGTCGTACTCTGTCATCATTCCGCACAGGTAATCTATTTAACTCATCTCGAAGAACTTGAATTTCTCCGCCAATCCTAGTTCTCTCTGCACCGTCAACTACTAAATTTAACTGCCTTTCCAGAAGTCCAATTTGGTTTACTATATCCACTCTCCTTTGATCCCCGCCACGCAATCCGGCAAGCTCAGCATTCAGTCTTTGAATATTTTCGAGAGTCTCGTTAATAGAATTTCTTGCTCTCAATACTGTATCAAATTCACGACTAGGTTGAGGGATAGCGGTAACATCAATATTACTAACAAGCTCAGTGTCAAATCTGCCAGCCAAACCACTTATTCCAGCCCTGTATCGTCTCATATTGTTCGTCCTCATGCCCGAAATCGACAATCTTTGCAAAACATCAACAACCCTTCGCAATACCGCAAGTTCTCCATTCCCAAGCAACAACGCGGTTCCCCCATGCCCTCTAACCTGTCTAAGAGCCATTGGTCTGAGGCCCACAAAAGGATCTCCAACAGCAGCAAGAGGCATATTGGTATTAGTCACGATATTCATAATATCTTCAGCAACATTCTGAGCATCTCTAACCATATTTGCTCTATAATTAACATCTATGGCAACCGCAACACCAACTGGGATCATTCCACCATAAAATGCAATATCAATAGCGTTCCAAACAATTTTGCCTGCTCCAAGAAGAGCATCTAGTGCGTCACATCCCTGCATCGTAAAAGCAGATGTTATTAACAATGCAAGAGTGGTAGCAGACTTTTTTGGCAAGCCAGGCAACGCGCGATACAAAGCAACGAGTAGACGATATTTAGGGGATTTACTTGCAAGTGCATTTAAATCGTCTGCAAAAGTGGGTCCCAAATCTCCCATTTTCGGAGCAAGCTCTTTAATTATGTCTTGGAGCCCATCAATAATTTTCTCTGCATCTTTAGGATGCTGTTTTAAATGTTCAAGCAATAATTTAGATCCGAACTCAAAAGAATCCGTAAACTCAAACACTTCATAAATATTTTCCAAAGAAAAGTCCACTTTCCTTGCAGACCTAGAAAACAACACTTCAGCAACAAATCGTCCTTCTTTGCCGGTTTTAAATTCCTCAATTATATCTTTCTCTGTAACGTTTAATTTACCATTTTTATTGGTGCCAAATTTATCGCTTAATTCTCTTACTCTGCTAACAACACCCATTTTTTCCTTTGCCGACAACCCTTTCACAACCCAATTTGAAGCACTCTGTCCCAATTCAGTAGAAAAATCCAGAAACTCTAGGGCTTCTTTTGGTGTCATCCCGTCTATGCATTCTTTGGCAGCAAAAGGTTCATTGGTAAACCATTCAGAGATTTTTTCAACTCTTCGCACAGCTGCCTTATCGGCTCCCTTTTCAACCACTAAGCTGATACCCTTTTTTGAAGTCAAAATTGAAAGGGCCAGCCCATTTTTGCCGTTCAAAGTAGTGATATAAGATTCAGTATCCATCGAAACTCTTCCTTTACGATCAAACGATGTAGTTGATTCAAGTTCACCATACTCTCTCAATAAAGAAACTTTTTCAACAGCGGTTTTGCATTTAGCTTCGACGAATTCAAAAGACAGATTTGATTCCAGGACAAATTCTATAAAATCGTAGCCATCGACATTTGACATCCCTTCAACCAATCTTCCACCAGCCTCAGGATTATTGCTTAAAAATTTATGAACTTCATAAACTGCGCTCATTTTAGCATTAGGGCTTGCAACAAAAGCCTCAAAAACAGCTCTGTTCAACCCTGTAGCTCTGTACATTTCCAAATACTGTTCCCCGGCATTTGCTTCCTTAAGCCCGCTTCTTTCCAATTCAACAACCCTTCTCTGAAGTTCAAGTCTTTCCTGACCGGTTTTACATCGTTCAGCGAGAAACTCAACATCAAGGCCCCTTTCTCTCGCGAATTTCGCAAGCCCATGCGCCTCACTCAAAGTCATTCCCTCGAAAACTCCTTTGCTAGTGGGATTACCTCGGGCATCAACAACACCACTATCCAGAACATAATCGGCAACATAATCAGCTTGAGTTGAAGCTTTTCTCTTGCCGCTCCACCTCGTAAACACACCTCCCTCAAGTGTAGCTTCAGGCAAAGTCCCTTTCAGATCGGATTCAATAACTTGTTTTCTAGCCTCACGGGTAGCTCTACCACTTTTGGAAACAGGAGAAGAATTAAGGCCTGCAAGACCGTGTCCTGCACGGATACCAAATGATAATACCAAATTGCTTCTGATAGCTTTGCGAACGTCGATATCACCTCCTTCAAGAACATATTGAGTTGTCGTTAATGCCGCAGTATCAACAACAGGTGTCAGAGCATACTGTCCGGCAAAACTTCTCATTCCAGGAACTCTATGCAAAGCTGCGCCGGTAACCTTCAAAGTTCCAAGAGTAACGAGAGTGTGTCCGAGACCTTTAAGATGTTGCATGGGATTAGTAAACTGGTCGAGTCTTCCTGCCGATATACTGCTTCCAGCCAAAGTTATAGTATTGAAAGTTTCACATTCCACAAGGAATCCAGTACCCCTCGCTGCCATGGTTCTCGCAAGAGCGGACATTCCGGCCTTTCGCGCGACTTGTCTCAGTGTTAATTTGGTAAGCTCCTCAACTGCCAATTTTCTTGCTGCAATCATTGCCACTTTTTTGCCAACCAATCCGGCAATACCTCCAGAAACTACAACCATTGGTATATCGAACACCAAACCCGATAAAAATTCAGCCCTCTCTTTATCGGTGCCTCCCCAGAACTCATACCATGAAGAATCTGTGTCGGCATAATGACCCTCAAATTCATTAAGCCACGTATATGCATTGGCGTCTTTTTCTCTGTTTTTCTTCGCCCATTCAGTTACTTCGCCAAACAATGCTTGCCTATACTCCTCAACAATAAGACCCTTTAAAATTTGTTCTTCAAGCTTAGCAAGATAATCCGCAGACTCAAGTTCAGCTTTCCTCGCATCCAATTTTATAAGTTCATCCTTCAAATGACTTAATTCTCCAGAACGAGATCCATTCCTCATCACTTTTCCCATTTCTTCATTCAACAAACTGATATCCCCTTCAATTCTTTCAAGTTCATGATCACGAGCCTCTGTAGCTCTATCCAAAGCTTTCTTTTTTGTGTCAGTATTGCCACTATGTTCGGCATAGTACTTCTCGAAAACAAACTTACCGCCTTCATATTCCAGGTTAGCAAACTTGCCAATCAGACCACCAAAAGATTGTTCATAGAAATATTGGGCGGCATGGTAAAGGTCTTTTTGCCCCAACTTTTGCCCCAATTTCCTTTGGTATAAAGAATCATTAGCCCATCTTAAATCGGACAAAAGATCAAAATCTTTCAATTTACCGGGAGTAAGAGGGACAGTCAGCGCCTGCTCTACCGTAACTACATCATCGTCGGACTTTAAGAGATCACTGGCAAGGCTTAACGCCTCTTTTTGAGTGGTTAAATATCTGACTATTTCTCTTCCTTCTTTGGGCCACATCCCTCCCAACTGCTTTTTGTGATAGATATCATAGTCAATAGAAGTAATTATTTCGTCAATTCCTTTAAATATCTGTATAAGCTCAAGTTTCGCAATATTTTTCAAGTTAGTTTTTGCTTCCAGTAATTGATTCTCGGAAACTCCAACGTCTTGTGTTTTCTTATACCCGTTCAAAAAAGACAAATATGCTTCTTTAGCTTTTTTCATATCTCCTGCAGCTAAAGACAGATTCCCCCGATAAAAATCTTTAATGAGAGAATTTGTTTCAACATTCTCCATTAAATATTTCTCAACAATTATTTTCTTTGACGTATTGAAACTAGCCACTTCACTACTGATTTCCTGAAGCGCTGCCAAAGCATCCGGAGTTTCACTTAACGATTTCTTGCCTTCTTCAGTCTGTAATTTTCCGTTATCAACATAAAACTTTTGTGTGAAATACACCCTCAATCCCTTTCCTTCTTTTACCAAAATCAAATATGCATCAGATTTCTCAAGTATAGCGTTGATGTCCTCAACTTCACTTGATGAAGAAACGTCGCCACTTTCATCAAAACCCTCTCTCGTCCGTCTAACATATCCAAAATCATCCGTAGCTTCATAAACTTTAACAAATCCGGACCTGGTTTTTGCTAAATCCAACAATCCGTCCAATTTAAATTCACCGGATTCAATCTGTCTCATCACTTCGCGATTGATCAACTCTTGTTTTATAGATTCAAGAATTTCAAAAAATTTCCACCCGATAATAGGCCCGTACTTTTCGATAAGCGAATCCGAAGTCCCGGAAATTTTCGCATTAAGCTTTTTGTAAGAAGCAATAAGCTCCTTATCCGATTTCTCTTCATCTATTTCCCGGACAACACTTAAATACAATTCGAATTCTGGAGTTTTCACTGCCTTCAAGCCAAGAGCCAACTCCTTCAAAGCCCTGATGTCACTTCTCTGATCCAATCCGTGCAACGAAAACCTGTCAAAAACAGCAAGTTCGTCCTTAAATACACCAGAAGCCGGTGTCAATAACAGAGCATTGGACTCCTTGAATGCAGCATCCGCTTCATTCCATAATTCATCAACTTTTTCAGAATCAACCACACCTGTTAACATTGCATAATCAACAACATCCGCAAGGCCGTTAGCCGAATTGTTGAAAGTTGCTATATTATCAACATTTCTCAATAAATCATCGGCCTCATTAACTCTCATTTGCAACAATTTCATCGCGCCGTCCAAACTCTGAGGATCAACGCCGAGACCCCTTTCAAGACCTCTAAGTTCTTTGCTGTTTAACGAGAGAGTATCAGTCTTTTCCAGGATTTCTTCAAAATGCAAAACATCCTTATTCCCGCTCAAAACAGCCAAAACATAGGAGATATTTCTATCCAAAGCTCTATTCATTATATCGAGATAATACCTTCGACAAATTTCAGGGCCACTCACAGTGAAGTATCTTTCCTTCAACATAGTTTGTATATCTACAGCGCTTATTAACAGATTTTCGACTTCTTTAAGCTTTTCCTTTTGAATTTCCTCAGGATTTTTTTCCAACGCTTCGCGAATTCTATCATCAATTGATTTATCTTTTTCCTCGCCAAAGGAAGAAATAGTATCTTCGGCAATATCGAATTTATACAAAGATCCCCTTAATTCAGTAGCGATATTTGCCACGTCTTGAAGAACAGCGGCTTTCTCTTTTTTTGGCAAAGATTCTCCTAGTTTCTTGCCGACATCGGAAAGACGCGTCCTCAGCATTTTTATCTTCAAAAACTCAGAATTGGCATCAATGTCTCCCGGATCTGCCTCTATTTTAGATACCAAACGTTTGTAAATCTTATCAAGCTGATCGCCTAATTTCTTATCAAGCTTCTTTATCGATTCAATATCCGCCTCATGTTGTTCCAAATCACTATTTTGTTCGAAATCCGGCATATTTATATTTGTTAACTGAATTTTTTAATGGTTTCCAAAACTTCTTTAACCAAGTCTCCTCCGGTGGGATCGTGTTTCAACGCTACCCTTATATATACGTTCTCAACTTTTGTTTTTGCGTCTTTGAACTTTTTGTATACGAAACTTATTTCGTCATCCGTCATGTTTTCAGCTTTTTTCTCCCACTCTTCTCTGAAATTTTCATCGAGAAAATCACATTCATTTATGATTTTTTTTAAGCTCTGTGGTGTGGGTTTAGTTTGAAGTGGCATATTTAATTTTATTTATTTAGAATATTTATCTATCCAATTCTCGACAGCTTCCAACGCTTTCAAATTTCTAGCATCCGTCTCTACTCTACTCCCGTCATAATCAATATTTTCGCCTTCAGTAAATATCTTCTTCCATTCTAATTCAGAAATGGAGAAAGCTTTTTCTTCACAAAGCTTGATAACCTCTTGAGCAAAGCTTTTTCTGCTTGCAAGTTCAGCACCATAAGTCCCCTCGAAATCATAGTTCAAACTCTCAAACTGCGTTAGCAATTGATCTTCATCAGCAACGGCCAATTCTTTTTCTCCTTCGGCTTTTCCCCCCTCTACCTCCAAAGCCCTTTGAGCCCAATAAGCAGCTCTTTTCATATTATCTTCGTAATAATCCATACCAGGCTCGATTTCTTTCAGTTTCAATTCCAAAAACGCAATGGCCTTGTCAAGTGAAAGATCGTTTGTCATTGGAGCCCCCCCACTAGGATCCTCTCCTGAGACCACTGGGAATGTAGTGTCATATTTAGCTTTAAGATCTGTCTTTAAACTCACCATATTATCAACTGTTTTTTGGATTTCTTCCCCATGATGCTTGTAAATTGGAGTCGAAGAATAAAAACCATTCTGAGCTTTTTTATGTTGCTCTACCTGTTGAGGAATATCACCAATCTGTTCTTTCAACTGTTTGATTTCATTATCGGTTATTTCTTTTAAACGCTCACATTCGAGTAATTGTCTCTCAAAACCTTTATATACCAGAAGTTCATCATTGTAGAGTCCGGTGTATCTAATTTCCAAGTTATGGTAATACCAGTAAGAATCTGAAAACTCCGTCGAATCTTCTAAAGGATCAGGCTTATCGGAAGCAAGGTACCTAACGTTCAAATTATCAACATTATGACCAATCCAATTGGCCCCTCTCTCAAGGGGTCCCCAAACTTTACTTGCTGCAGATCTGATATCTCCCCACGCTTCGTCAACAAACTCCTCAAAATCTTTATAAACCAATCTGTTTTCTTTGTAATTCATGAATTCAAAAATTAATGTTTAATAAAAAACTCAGCAATTTTATCTCCAGTATCGACTGCCGAAATAAATTTTGGCTGGAGCAGATGACCTTTCAATCTTTGGGCGCAATCCTCCATCATATTCATTTGCCAAGATCTCCTTCCATCCTTCCCACCCGCAGTCTTATAAATAATATCCACATCGACATCCAATTGGCCTCCTCCAACGTAATCATTGTCATAATACTCTCTCATTTGTTGACTATTAATTCCGGGCAGCGCAGTATAATAATCCAAAACCTCCTTGTATTTTTTCTTCAATTCCACTTTAAGCTCTGCAAGCGTATACGGTAGATTCTCATCAATAGGATCCAACGCCGCGGCCGTTCCCTCAGTCGTCTTCCATGTATCATAATCCTTAATTTCCCATTGAGAACTGATCGGAGCTGGAATATTAAACGTTGTATACCCTCCTTTCAGGAAAGTCAGAGATTTAGCGGTAACTTGTTGTTCAACGTATAAGAAATATTGCTCCTTGTATCTCATCTCTTCGCCATACTTGGCATCATCCAAACTCGTTTCATCAAGCCCGATCGTATAATACGAATACACATCAAACAATCTCGCGGCTATACTGTGATAATCTTCTTTCAAGTCACCCGCCTGAAGATCTAAATGATTGTAAATACTGTTCTCAAACCTTCTCACAGCGAACTTATAAGACGCGCTGAATAATCCGGCGCTCTTCAAAGGTTCTATAACATTGTTTACAAACTCTTCTCTGGTCCAATCGTCACCACTCTTCCCGAGTGCAAGCTTTGATACTACCTTGAATTCAGCTTCTACGTAACTCAACCTGTCAGAAATAACTTTTTCTTGGTCGTTAATATCGGCAAGTAACTTACATTTCTTTAATTGTAGTCCGTACGCGTTCATAATCATGGCCTTTTTCGCCAAAACTACCGAATTCGTATAATACTCAGGGACGCTTCCGGCAAGAATTACACCCTTAAGCGGAACAATGTCAGCTCCTCCGGTAAATATCGAAGCCAATTTCTTGCCCAAATGCATGACGTACTCCTTGGGGAAGTTGCCAACCAATTCATTAAACCTATCAAACACCTTAAACGGTCCTTTCTCATCCTGATCCAACGCCCTCAAATACGCCTCTCTGAATTCGGAACTTTGGACCAATTCTTTCTCCTGCTCGGGGTCTACTGAAGAAAATTTCTCAGCCTTGGCCTCGGTTCCTTTGTCATATTGCATCTCAAGTTCGAGACCTTGCGGAAATTTCAAAACAAATTTCCCGTCCTTTTCGGGCATATCTTCGAAATCAATTTGGCCCGCAGCCGCAAAAGCGTTCAAAGCGTCATATTCTTTCGTTCCCAAAACTTTATTTATGATCAATTGTCCGTATCGATACCTTGAACTCATCATTTCATCTATATAAATCGGTTCTTTCACCCCATCGGAATGGATCCTTGCTTTCGTTCCATTTTCGACAAACTCAACCCTGACTTTGCTTGGCATTGAGGCAATTCCATACTCTGGCACCGCAGGCATCGTGATCTGGCCGGCCCAGTACTGCCCGTCGTATTTAAGCCCGCTCGCGTCTCCTCTGGAAGCGGTAACGTCAGCAAGCAATTCGGCAACTCTGACTCTGACAGCGGCATCAAGTTTGGCCCTGAATGTCTCTTTATTTAGATCCTTCAGATTATAGCTTGCCACAGGAGTCGATCCAAGTTCGGATTCATTCACAAGATAAAAACGATAAGATCTTCCTTTTTCCTTTGAGTCAAAAATCTTAACCATCAACGGGAAGCCTTTATACTTAGCGTGAATGTACGGTTTCCCTACAACTTGTGCTCCAAGTTCGAAATCCTTGATCCCGGCCAAAACACCTCCCTCTCCGGTAAGTTCATTTGTTGCCTGATCGAGAAGTTTATCGTCCCAAGGCTGTTCCGTAAAATTCGAAGCGTAAATTGATAACTGATCAATCAACGCATGCAAAGTATAGTTATCGCTTGTTTCCCTCAAAAATTTCTCTTCAAAAGTGATTTTTTCAGTAGGCAAAGTGCTTGATTCATACATCCTTTTCAGCCCGACCAAGGTTGCGAACAACCTTCGCGATGTATCATTGTATAATTTTTGCTTCGCGCTCAAAGGCCCGGGGTATCCCACAGGCGGTTTGGCCGCCAATAAATCAGGATCAAAATATCCATTTATTGAAGCATGGGTAAGGTGAACCATGCCGTTTTCAGCGGCGGCAGTATCACTTGCCATCGCCTTGTACAAATCTTTGACATTCGCGTTTCCCAGAGTTGCAGCGAGACTCACATCGATAGTTTTCAGATAAGGTTCAGGCGCATATCTTTGCATCTGCGCAAGTTTCTCAAAAGCAGTTCCTTTCAAATCAGCATCGATTCCTTTCCCCCAAATTTTCTTAAAAGTATCAGGAGCGGCTATCGCCGTCACAGCGTAAATTCCAACCGCCCATGGCAGATATTTCTTAACCGAAACCATCAAAGGAGAGCTGCTCGTACTCAATTGTTTATAAACCGCAAACAATGCCCATGCGGCAGCGCCGTAAAGCGCCAATTTAGAATAATCCCTTTCTTCAAATGCTGTCACTAAATCAGAGCCGATTTCTTCAACTTTATCTACTAATTTTGTAGTCAGAGGTTCATGCTTTTTCTCACGCTGAGAAGCATCCAAATTGAGATATGATGATTGCTGCTCGAGCAAAGTTTCCTTAACAGACTGGAAGTAAGTGAGAGCCATAATGAACATTTGCCCACCGCGTCCATCAACGATTTCATCGCTGGAAATGAGGTCTAGGCTGTTTCCCTCTGCCGGGAACTGATACATTCGTCTTCGCGCGTCATTCTCAAATTCATGCTCATAACAGTAACTTAATTGATTTTTCATCCAATCCAAATCCGCCTTGCCGAAAGCGCCCGTAGCCAGCAAAGTATCATACAATTTGTCGAGTTTCTCCTTCGAATGAAATTCGAAAAGTTCAGGACTCAAATTCATCGACTTCCTCTGTTCAAATAGTCTCATCCTGTCAACTCTTTGAAGCCTTTGTTGATCTCTATCAACATCCGCTAATTTTTCTTTACGTTTCAATCTTTCACGCTCTCTACTGGAAGCACTAAGTGTTTTTACCTCTTTCTCTCGTCTCTCTCTTGCTGCTTCAGCCTCTTCTTTCTCTCTTGCCTCTAATGGCGCTCCGGGCGCTGCACCGGGCGCTGCCCCAGGCGCTGCTCCGGGCACTGCTCCAGGCACTGCCCCAGGCGCTGCTCCAGGAGTCAGATCCTCGAACACAACTCGATTCTCCTTGAACAAATTCTTGAAAAATTCAAAGGGATTGAAATTCATTTTGGACATAGTTTTGGTATTTATTTTTTAAATTTATCATGAAAGTATACCCCATTTCGGGAAAAAACTCAATACTATATATACAATAAACCCAAATTTTGCCAAATGTATTTTGCAGTAGAGGATTTCGTGGGAAATTCATTGCTAAAACCATCCTCCCCTGATAGGATTTCAAACGTTAGAGGTCTCCTTGTAACCAAATTTTATGAAATACGAACTAAAACGATTGCCAAAATCAGAAGTGAAGCTAACGATAGAGGTAACAGTCGAGGAACTTCAAAGACACAAAGAAAAAGCTGCAGAAGACATCTCGAAAGAGGTCAAAATCTCAGGATTTAGACCTGGACACGCTCCACTCCATATTCTCGAACAATACGTCGACAAAAAACAAATTCTCGCGCACGCATATGAGATAGCGGTCCAAATGAGCTACGCAGAAGCGGTGGTCAAAGAGAAACTGCAGATTGTTTCACGCCCGAAGATCAAATTTATCTCTGATACGACGAAGGACGGTGAACCTTTGAAATTTGAAGCCGAAGTCGCGGTTCTCCCGGAAGTGAAGATCAAAGGGCACAAAGACATTAAAATCTCCAAAGAAGAAGTGAAAGTCACGGAAAAAGAAATCGACGAAGTGATCGAAGATCTTAAAAAGCATTACACGGAGTGGAAGGACGTTGATCGTCCGGTAAAGAAAGGGGATAGAGTGGAGGTCGATTTTGAAGGCTTCGAACCAAGCGCGCCCGAAGGGCAGCGCCATGCAGCTCACGAGCCCGAAGCCGCCAAACCCGGCAAAGCCGCCATCCCCGCCGATCTTAAACCCATTCCAAGCACTGCTTCGAAGAATCATCCGGTCATTGTCGGCGAAAATACGATGGTTCCGGGCTTCGAGGAGGAGATTGTCGGCATGAAAAAAGACGAGAAAAAAGAATTCACACTCGCTTTCCCCAAGGACTATCACAAAAAAGATTTTCAGAACAAAAAAGTCCTTTTTAAGCTCGAATTAAAACGCATAGAAGAAGGAATCGCCACGGAACTCAACGAAACCTTGATTGAAAAAATCACCGGACAAAAAATGTCAGTCGAGGAATTCAAAAAAGACGTAAAACGCAACATTGAAGCCCAAAAAACGCAAAAAGCCGAGCAAGACAGAGAAAATAAATACATTGAAGAACTCCTTAAAAAAGTCGAAGTTGAAGTTCCCGAAGCGCTGATCGATGAAGAATTGGATTTTATCATCAAAGACATGGAGGATGACCTAATGCGTCGCGGATTACCATTCGACAAATTTCTCGAGCACACGAAAATGACCGTGGAACGCCTCAGAGAAAAGTACAAAAAAGAAGCTGAAAAACGGATCAAAACCCGCCTCGCGATCACGCACATAATCGACGAAGAAAAGATTGCTGTAACAGATGAAGAAGTCGAGAAAGAGGTCGCGAAAATCGTCGAATTATATCCCGAAGATCAAAGGAAAAAAATCAGAGACGGAATTTACACCGACAAAGAAAATTTCAAGATCAAAAATCGACTACTTATAAGGAAGTTTTTCGACCTGGCTTTCGCATAGAGTGGTGTCTCCGGGGCTACGATTCTCCCGGGGAAATCGCCCAACCTGTAAACTCTAACCTGCAAACTTTTCCCCGGGGAAATCCGGGTGTTTTTCCCCGGGGAAATCGCCCAACCTGTAAACTCCAACCTGCAAACTTTTCCTCGGGGAAAAAAACGCATCCCGGGATAACATTCCGGGGTAGAAAAGTTCCAGGTTGGAAAAACGCATCCCGGGATAACATTCCCCGCCGAAAAATCCATTTGCATTTTAAAATGAAAGTGTATACATTTTGTGTGCTGAGTACTTTTTGTATTCATGCTTGAGGCACTAAGGGCGCTTCAAAAATCACGTTTTGGAAAAATTTCGGGAAAAATTTCGGGGCAATGATTTTAGAACAATGTTAAAAAGGCTTTTTACATCGAACACACGTATCAAGCTGCTCAAAATATTTCTGTTAAATCCGAACGAGGAGCATTACATACGACAACTCACACGAGATCTCGACGAGCAGATCAACTCGATTCGCCGAGAGCTGGATAATCTCAAAAGGACGGGCCTGCTTCGATCAAAAATGAAGTTTAGAAAAAAATACTACTATGTAAATCAAAATTTCATTTTCTTCAACGAATTGCGATCAATAATTCAAAAAAGTGAAAGCGCAATAACCGAAATTGCGAAAAAAATCGAATCGTTTGGAGATATTAAAATATTAGTCTTTTCAGGCATTTTCATTGATAAAGAAACGGCCGTTGATCTCCTAATCGTGGGAACAATCGACAGGGAAAAATTAACGGATTATTTAAATAATCAACTGCCGCTTAAACGCCCGGTCAAATTCACGGTCATGAGCGCAGAGGACTTCACGTACAGAATAAAATGCAAAGATAAATTCGTTTCCGACATCGTAAAAGATCCGGACAATATAATCCCGATAAAAAAGCTTGATATTGATTAAACGATTAAGTATACTCCCACTCGATATTTTCGGTAATTCATTGATATGTCAAATCTAATACTACAAGAATTTCAGAAGAAAAATCTGAAAAAGGTTCCGGCCCTGGAAGCGGGAATGACCGTTCGTGTTCACCAGAAGATCAAAGAAGGTGAAAAAGAAAGAATCCAAATTTTTGAAGGGTTGGTTATCAAGGTTTCTCATGGACATGCGGTGGATAAAACTTTCATGGTTAGAAGGGTTGTGGAAGGGGTTGGCGTGGAGAAAATTTTCGCCCTTTATTCTCCAAATATCCAAAAGATCGAAATCACGAAAAAGTCAAAAGTACGCCGGGCAAAACTTTATTACATGAGGAATAGATTCGGTAAGTCAGCCCGTCTAAAAGGACGATTACTTACAGATGAAGAAAAAGATAAAGAGATGGAAGAATCGGCCGCAGAGTTGGCAAAACAAGTTGAGGCCGAAGAAGCGAGAAAAAAAGCTGAAGAAGCCAAAGCCGGGGGGGAAACTCCGGAAACTCCAGCCGAGACCCCAACCGAAGAAAAATAAATTTTTATGAAGGCCCCTCATTCAACCAAACCTTTGCCTAAAACGAAAAAGGGTTTTTTCGTGGCCGGTGTTGATGAAGCGGGAAGAGGTCCGTGGGCCGGTCCTCTGATTGCGGCCGCGGTAATCCTGAAGCCACAACAAAAACTCCCCGGTCTCAATGATTCGAAAAAACTTTCAAGCCTAAAAAGAGAACGTTTTTACGAAAAAATCACAAAAAGTTGTATTTCATACGCGGTAGGGGAGGTTTCGAACGATTTTATAGATCAATATGGGCTCACGAAAGCATGTCAGGAAGTGAACATATTGGCGTTAAAACAGCTCAGACCGCAGCCGAATTACGTTTTATTCGATGGTAGAGACAAGCAAACAACAAAAATCCCGCATAAAACGATAATAAAAGGGGATACATTTGTCCGCGAAATAATGGCGGCATCGATTATCGCAAAAGTAACGAGGGATAGAAAAATGCTGGAATTTGCGAGAAAATACCCGGCCTATCAATTTGAAAAACATAAAGGCTATGGAACGCGTCTGCATCAAGCTCTACTAAATCGTCACAAACCTTGCGCGATTCATCGGAAAAGTTATACTCCAATTAATGAAAATAATAATCATCGGCAACTACGGCGCAAACAACCTCGGGGATGAATTGATCTTGGAAGGACTCCTGAAAACAATCCGTAAAATCAAACCAGCCGCGGACATCGTGGTACTATCGGCAGATCCTAAAAAAACAAAGGAAAAATTCGAAGTAAGATCGGTTTTGAAATTCCCGGCAGGCCTAAGAACGTTTTTCAAATACATACTTTTCGGACATTGCTGGAAAACAATAAAAGAAGTCAGGAATTGCGATTTCGTTATCGTCGGTGGCGGAGGATTATTCGACGATACAAGATTCAAAGCAATATGGATTTGGACCGTGCAAACAGCCATAGCATACATCCTCAGACGCAAAGTTATTATGTATGGTCAAAGCATAAAACCCTTAAAATCAAGGCTCGCACAAAAAATAGTAAAAAGACTCTTCAAAAAAGCGGTTTTTATAGCCGTGCGAGACGAAGATTCAAAGGAAGTCCTCAAAACTCTGCTAAAAGGAGGTCAAATTTATACAATGCCCGACCTCATTTTCAATCTGGAACCGAAGTTCGAGCAAGCAAAAGAAAACAAGATATTGATTTGTATGAGAGACCACACCGGTAAGCCGAAAGATTTCGATAAAAACGTAACGGTATTTTTAAATCATTTACTCCACGAAGATAAAAATTTTAAAATAGAATTTTTCCCTTTTCAAAAAGGATCTGACGAAAAATACCACTCATCATTAATAGAAAAAATAACGGATAAGGACAGAACGCTCAAACACGAATACACGGACGAAAGACACAAAGTGGAAAGCCTCTTCACGGAATCCAAGCTCATATTCGGAGTAAGGCTGCACAGTATTTTGATGGCAATAAACACGGGAACACCTTTCATTGCCATAAACTACAATCCAAAAGTAAAAAATATTTTAAAAACGCTGAATCTCGGGCAATTCGTGCTGGACCCAAAAGACGTAACCCCGCAAACATTACTTTCACTATATGAGAGGATAATGGGAGAAGAAAACAAAATTCGAATAAAACTTAGAGAAGTGAAGCATTCACAAGCTCAAAAACATCTGTTAATAGAAGAAAAACTCAAAAGCTTCCTGGAAAGCCGCGATTAGGTTCCCAGGATTGCGATTCACGCTAAATCAACTTGTTTTCCATCAAATACTTGCGCGAAGTTTTTGAATTACGCTCTGCATTGCGCTCTGAATTACGCTCGTTTGCGTCGCGCTCATGATCATCGATTTTTCTCTGTTCTCTATCTGAAAGATCCAGTTTTTCGTCGATGTATCTTAATTCGCTTTTCTGAACAAGCTGAGAAGCTTCAAGCAAACTATCAAACGACTCGCCACAGTCTCCCCAAAACCCTTCTAAAATTTCGTAAGATAACGTACCCTGTTCAACGTAGAAGTTGTTTACGTCGGTAATCTCCAGTTCTCCTCTATTGGAGGGCTTTAGCCCTCTTATAATGTCAAAGATTTGGTAGTCGTACATGTATACGCCGGTGACGGCAAAAGGAGAATCAGGCTTTTTTGGCTTTTCTGTGATTCTTACAATTTTATTCCCGCTGATCGTGGGCACGCCATAACTTTCTGGTCTTCCAATTTTTTTAATGAAAATTTTGGCTCCCTTCGATTGAAGATCAAAGTTAGCCGCAGCTTGAGAAATATCATCCTGAATAACATTATCTCCAAGTATAACGCATATCTTTTCTCCACCCACAAATCTTTCCGCCAATCCCAACGCGTGAGCGATTCCTCCAGCGTCTTCTTGTACTTCATACGACAAGCGCACGCCGAGGTGGCTCCCGGAACCAAGCAACTCCAGGAAATGGCCGGCATGTCCTTTGCCGGAAATTATCAAAATATCCCTGATACCAGCGCGTTTTAAAGCGAATAGGGGATAGTAAACCATCGGTTTACTGTAAACGTTAAGAAGGTGTTTATTCGTCACCTTGGTCAACGGATAGAGCCGACTGCCTGTTCCCCCAGCCAAAACAATACCTTTCATACTGGAAACTTAACATCAGATTGAAGATTTGTAAAGCGAAGTGGTGTGCGAATTGATCCCGGAATTCTATCCCGGGAAGCATTTTTTGAACCTGGAGTTTTTCTATCCCGGGAAATCTTCCCGGGATGCATTTTTTGAACCTGAGGATTTTCTATCCCGGGATCCATTATAACATCTTCAAATATTCCCCCAACGCCTCATCCCACTTCCTCATTTTCGGCAGTTTTGTATTGACCAATATCGAATTTTTCGGTCTCTGCGCAGCAGTTCTGTATTGCGCTGTGGAAATCCGTCCGACCTCGACACGAAGTTCAGCCAATTCAAAAATTCTAACAGCAAATTCATACCAACTGCAAAATCCGTCTCCAGTTAGATGGTAAATCCCAAAATTAGGCAAATGATTAGGCGAATGATCCGGAAATTTCATCAAAAACTCATCAATCACGGCGCGGACTAGATCGGCAGTATAAGTGGGGGAGCCAAATTGGTCACAAACGACATTCAAACCCTCTCTCTCCCCACGTAAAACTTCACCACCAAGCCGAAGCATCGTATCAACAAAATTCCCGCCGCCGCTGCCGCCAACGTCACCACCGCCGCTGCCGCCACCAGCACCGGCCGGACGAGATGGGCGAGGCCCGTAAAGCCAAGATGTTCTCACTATAAAAAATCGAGCCATTTCCTTCTGAATAAATTCCTCGGCTTTGAATTTTGTTTCACCATAAACATTCAAAGGATTGGGCATCGCGTCCTCCTTATAACCGCCATCTGAAACATCCTTATGCCCGTCAAAAACATAGTCAGTACTGAAATGAATCAAAATAGCTCCGTGCTTATCGCAGAGCGAAGCGATGTTCTTAACCGCCGCAGCATTCAAAGCAAAAGCTTCTTTCTTCTCGAACTCCGCCTCATCAACATTCGTATATCCGGTACAATTCACAACAACATCCGGCAAAACAGCGTCAAAAATTCCGCTCATAGCACGCGAATCGGTTACATCAAGATCATCCCGATCAAGCGCCACAACTTCAAAGCCGCCAGCCAAGCTGCCCCCCAAGCCGCCCAATTGTTTTTCGAACTGGCTTCCAAGCATTCCATTTTTGCCCAAAAGTAAAACTTTCATGATTTAACAAATAAAAGTACAATTCCAATCACGATAACTCCAATTCCAACGTACTGTAAAAGCCCGATTTGCTCCTTGAAATACAAAACTCCCAGCGAAGTTGCGGCAATCGTCGAAACCGCGATCCAAAGAATATTAACGATCGCCATCCCCTCATGCTTCAAAGACAAACTGAAAAACACACCGGAAACCGCCCAAGCAAGCGAACATAACAGAATAAAAAACCACTTATCGGTAAGCGAATACATCTTCCCAAAATAGACCGCGAAAAGATCGAAAACTTCTATCAGAAACACGTAAAATGCCAGCATCATAAGCCTAAAATTATGACTTCAAGAATTTAAGAACTTCTTTTACAACGTTCGCCGTTTTGACGCTCTTCGGAGCTGAACCTGTTTTCCGCTCTTTCCATTCAACTCCTCCGGCTTCAAGAGACCTTTTGCTAACAACTAATCGCAGTGGAATCCCTATTAAATCAGCATCATTGAGCTTAACTCCAGCGGATTCATCGCGATCGTCGTACAAAACCTCGACACTTTCACCGGCTAAATCTTTATACAATTTCTCGGCGGCATCCGTGACGATTTCGTCCGCGCCCAAAGAAACAATATGTACCAAATAAGGCGCAACACTTTTTGGCCAAATAATTCCTTTTTCATCATGACTCACCTCAACTATAGTTCCGACAAGACGCGTATTCCCGATTCCATAACATCCCATAATTACAGGTTGAGATTTACCGTCCGGCCCAGAAACGCTAAAGCCAATATCATCGGTATATCTCGTTCCAAGTTTGAAAATATTTCCGGCCTCAACGGCTTTCATTTCCTTCAAAGTCTTGCCGCATGTCTTGCATTTGAAACTGCCCTTAACTTCAAGAAAATCCGCAAAATCTTTAACGGTAAAATCACGGGCCAAATTGACGTTAACTAAATCTTTATCAAGCTTGTTCGCGCCTGTCACGAAATTCTTAACATTTTTAATTGAATGATCAGCGACAAAACTTAAACCGGCTTTTTTAGGTGGATTAACAGGGGAAATGAAGCCTTGGACCAACCCAGCACGTCGCAAAATTTCGGGACTTACAGCCCTAAGTTTTTTGCCAAAATATCTCTCCAACTTGCATTCATTCACACCCAAATCCCCTCTGATACAAACGCCGACAAGCCCCGCCCCTTCAACTTCGTAAACAACAGTCTTCAAAATTTTCCACTCAGGCACATCATGCGCTTTTGCATTGGCGGCAACGGTAAAGCCGCGTTTAACCGCAACTTCTTTCATCGGCTCTTCTTTTTCTTTGGGCTGATCGGGATCCTCAACTTTTCCCTCAGCAATTTCAAGATTCTGCGCTGTTCCACATTTCTCACAAAGGATAATTGTATCTTCTCCAGCAGGGGTCTCAACTGAAAACTCATGCGTGATTTTATCTGTAAAAGCGCCTCCGCCTGCTTCAATTACATACGCCTTAAGCCCGCATCGTTCGTAAACGCGCAAATAAGCATCCTTCGCCCGCTCGTAATATTTATTCAAGTCATCATCGGTCGTGTGGAAGCTGTACATATCCTTCATCCCAAACTCACGACCGCGAATAAGCCCGGATTTTGCCCTTGGCTCATCGCGAAACTTAGCCTGAATCTGATATACGGATAAAGGAAGATCTTTGTATGATTGGACATATTTTTTCACAAGTGGAGTAACGATCTCCTCATGACTCGGCCCAAGCACAAATTCCTGATCGTCAGTTCCCTTGGTTCTATAGAGAACATCATCCATTGTTTGATCGCGTCCGGTATCCTTCCAAACCTGGCGGGAATGCAGCACCGGCATAATAATTTCCTGTCCGTCGACGGCATCCATTTCTTCGCGAATAATCTGATTTACCTTCTTTAAAACGCGCACTCCAAGAGGTAGAAAATTGTAGACTCCGGCCGATTGCTTCTCCACAAAACCAGCTTGAGTCAAGAGTCGGGCGTTGACGCTATCTGCGTCATGTGGAGCGGTGTGACGAGTCTTACCGAACAATTTTGAGTATTTCATGATCCAAATATAGCAGGATAGGAAAAAAGTGTAAACTAGCGACTGGCCTTAAGCGGTTCCTTACTTATTACCCGATGTTTCCTCTCAACCAGTCTCTCGGTAAGTCTACGCACCCATTCTCCATGCTCCTGATACCAGTCGAAGGTTTTTGCAATTCCCTCTTTGAAAGTAACAGAGGGCTTCCAGCCTAATTCCTTCTGTAATTTCGATGAATCGATCGCATAGCGACGATCGTGTGCTCGGCGATCATCAACGTAAGTAATCAAACTTTCGTCCTTGCCCAAAAACTCCAAAAGAATTTTAGTAATCTCAAGATTTGTCTTCTCATTATTTCCACCGACATTGTAAACCTCGCCAAGCCGACCGTCAGAGCAAATCACATCAATCGCCCTGCAATGGTCGATCACATACAACCAATCTCTAACATTAAGTCCATCTCCATACACCGGCACCGGCCGTCCTTCCGAAATCAATTTGAAGAAATAGGGGATTAACTTTTCGGGGAATTGATAAGGTCCGTAATTATTGCTGCACCTGCTTATCGTAACCGGCATCTGGTAAGTCTCGAAATAAGACCGCACGAGCAAATCCGCCGAGGCCTTCGTTGCCGCATACGGACAATTCGGCGCAATCGAAGTCTTCTCCGTGAAAAAATCCTTACTCCCAATTCCCAGATCTCCGTAAACTTCGTCCGTAGAAATCTGGTGATAGCGCGCGACCGCAGTGTCGCGCGCAGCCTCTAATAAATTATGAGTTCCAACAACATTCGTCATAACGAACACGCTCGGCTCTTCGATCGACCTGTCAACGTGCGTCTCAGCCGCAAAATTCAAAACCAAATCAAATTTCTCAGTCTCAAAAAGCGCTTCAATAAACTTCTTGTCAGCAATGTCGCCTTGAACGAACCGAAACCGATCTTCACGTGGCGAACCCGGCCCGCACTTCGCAAGTAAGTCGCTCAAATTATCGAGGTTCCCAGCATAAGTAAGCTTATCAAGAACAACGATCTGATCGTCAGGGTACTTATCGAAATAGTAGTGAGCATAATTGCTCCCGATAAATCCAGCGCCGCCTGTTATTAAGACTTTTTTCGCCATTCTATAAATTCATTTAAGTCATAAATATAATCCTTGGGGTCGTAGTTTACTGAAGAAACGGCCAAAAGTACAGTACCAGGTTCAAATTCATAGAAATCGCGGTAATAATCGCCCTCCATCAAAACGCCTTCGGAAGGTCCACGGAGTTCAAACGAAACCCAATCTGTAGACGCGTTAGCGTCGCGAGCGCTAGCGAGCTTCTTGCCGCTAACTCCCCCATCATGGAATCTGCACTTCACCGCTCCCTTCTGGCAAATATAGATTTTTTTCTCGCCCTTGACACAGTGTCCGCCACGAGATCCTTTAACATCAGTTAAATAATAAATCCGCTTAACCGGCCAATCTACAAAATCCTTAAGCTCCACGGGCGTTAAGCTCCCACTCTCATCCGTAAAAGTTTTTAATGTAATTTTTTCAAGCCTCATCAGCTTAAAAGTTAAGCGATTTTAGCCTTATCATCCCCATCTCCGGTCTCGTTCTTGGTCCCAGCCTTGTCCTCAACCACATTCCTAACTTCACCCAAAGCCCTGTGTTTCTTCTCTACCACATAAGCTTCAAAAATATCGCCTTCCTGAAGACGAATTTTGCCGGAATATTTGATGCCACACTCCTCGCCTTCGACAACTTCATTCACAGCATTTTCGCCTCTCTGCAAAGAAAGAAGATGAGCATCCTGCTCGATAACAGCTTTGTCGCGCACAACGCGCAACTTGGCACTCTTAGGCACGCGCCCCTCCTTAACTTTACATCCAACAATCATCTCTTTTTTCTTGGTCAAGAAAATTTTTGCAACTTCCAATTTTCCAAGCTCAAGAACCACGGTATCAGGTTCAAGTAATCCGCTCAAAAGCTTCTTAACATCATCAATCAATTCGTAAATAATTTTATAACTTCTAACCTCAACGCCTTCACGATCGGCAGTTTCCTTGACGTGGGGAGAATCAAAAACAACATGAAATCCGACCACAAACCCCTGGCTTGCACTCGCCATCATAACGTCGGATTCATTGATCGCTCCGACTCCGCTATGAATAATCTTCAAAGCAACATCCTCATCCTTGATTTTGGCGAGAGCCCCCTTAATTGCCTCAAGAGAACCCTTCATGTCGGCCTTCAGAACGATCTTAAGGAGCTTGTTCGATTGAACACTACTGATCAACTGATTCAAAGCTGAAGATGTCGATGATTTCTGAGTGGACAACAGAGTATCAATTTCCTTTGATTTATGCTTTACAGCTTTTTCATCGTGCATAACCTGCAAAATATCGCCGCTCAAGGGGGTAATCTCAAGCCCGGCAATCTTAACAGGCGCAGAAGGCAGAGCCTTCTGAATTCTCTTTCCGCTGGAATCGAGCATTACCTTTACTCTTCCAAAAGTCGAACCGACTATGAAATTATCGCCAAGCTTTAAAGTACCCGTATTAACCAAAACGGTCGCAACAGGCCCAAGACGATTATCGAGATCAGCCTCAATTACGGTTGCTATGGCCTCACGATCCGGATTGGCTTTCAAGGGTTCCATATCGGCAACCAGCAAAATCATATCAAGTAAATTATCAATTCCTTCCTTTTTTAAAGCCGAAATTTGCACAGTAATCGTTTTTCCGCCCCAATCATCAGGCTGCAATCCCTGTTCGGAAAGCTCTCCTTTAACTCTATCAACATTGGCAGCAGGCTTATCGATCTTATTTATAGCCACAATAATCGGAACTTTCGCTTCACGGGCGTGATTAATAGCTTCAATCGTCTGAGGCTTGATCCCTTCATCGGCAGCGACAACTAATATGGCTATATCGGTTACTTTCGCGCCTCGTGCTCGCATTTCAGTAAAGGCCTCATGTCCCGGAGTGTCCAAGAAAGTAATCAATCTCCCTCTCTTTTCAACCTGATAGGCGCCAATATGCTGTGTTATTCCGCCGGATTCGCCTTCGACCACATGTGTTTCACGAATGGCATCCAATAATTTCGTCTTCCCATGGTCGACATGTCCCATCACGACAACAACCGGAGGACGGATTTTCAGAACACTTTCATCTTCTTCCTTCAACAATTTGCTAATATCTCTTTCCAAAATTTCACCGGCGCTCGCGGATCCGTGGCGCTTCTTAACCTGAATTCCGAGATCTGCGGAAACAATCAAAACAGTCTCGAAATCGATCTGCTGATTGATATTCGCCAAGATTCCATTTTTCATTAACACACCAATAATTTTCGCAACACTAATACCGGTTTTTTCAGCCAACTCCTTGACTGAAATCACATCAGGAATCTCAACTGCTCCAGAAATATCAGAAGCTATCCGCGGAGTTGCATGAACAACTTCCTCTTTTCTCGTTTTTTTCTTATCTTCCTTGCCGGCCATTTTTTTCCTCTGGCTTTTAACAATTTCCTTTTCCCGTTCTTGATGGATAAGTTCGTCGTAAACTTCGGCGACATCCATGTCTTCGGTGCTTGCTGCGACGCTTTCCACAGCCACGACCAACTCAGCAACCTCGTCATCAACGGTTTTTACCGTGCTTTTCACGCCAAACCCAAGCTCATCGAGCTTTGCTCTCAACTCTTTTGAGGTCAGGTCTAATTGTTTCGCTAAATCTGTAAGCTTCATAAGCGGACATAGTCTAAGCAAACACTCCCCAGAAGTAAAGGCTAAACAGCCGGCTCTTCATCTCCAACTGAATCTTCAGCCGATGCACTCGGCAAGGCCGCCAACCCATCGTCATTCCCCCCGCCGGCAACCTGAAGTAATTTATCATTTAATCTTTCAAGACGCTTTTCGGAATTCTCATAACTGCCGCGCGCCCTGCCTAAATGCGTCCCAACAAGCTCGTAATCCTTGCTGAATCTCCCAAATTCAGTCCTCAAACGCGACAACCCGTTGAAAATCTCTTTCGCGCTCTTTTCAATCTGCATTCCGCGAAGTCCGATCAAAACAGTATGGAGATAAATATTCATACTATTCGGCGAAACAGGGATGACATGCTTATCCAAACCATATTGGCTGATAGAGTCCCCACTGTCATCCTTGATAATAGTTTCGTAATATACGTTCTCAGCCGGAATATACATCAAAGCAAAATCAAAAGTCCCTTCATCGGGAAGGATGTACTTCTTCGAAATTGAGTCGATGTGCTTTTTGACGTCGGTCACAAACAACTTTCGAATCTTTTCTTTCTCTTTTTCGTCTTTTTCCTCGATCATTTTCTTGAAATTCTCAAGAGGAAATTTCGCGTCCACAGGCACGAGCTGATTGTCCCTCAAGTGAATTACGGCATCCACAACTTCTCCGCTCTTAAACCTGTATTGAAGGGTATATTGATCTTTCGAAAAAATTTGAGACAAAAGTTCCTGCAAAAACAACTCTCCGAGACCTCCGCGAAGTTTCGGCGTGCGCAAAATATCCTGTAAACTGGTTAGATCTTTGGCCAAATCATACACGCGCTTATTCGACTCTTCCATCTTCGCGAGATGAGCGGTTACATCCTTGATAACCTTCCCGGCATTATCGAGCCTTTCTCCGACGCTTCGATGCTGTCTTTCAAGCATTTCGGAATTCTCTTTCAGCCTGGCGTTGACCTGTCCCGTCACGGAATTTAATTGAGCCAACACAGTTTTGGTAACCGAATTCAAGTTCTCGGTCATATTTTGGTTCAACACGTCGAGTCTGCCGGAAATACTAGAAACACTAGAAGCGTCGGAAGAAGAATCCTTCTTAAAATACAAAAAAGCCACAATTATTATCGCGGCCGCAACTATCCCGACAATCAGTATGATTTCCATATTCCGTTAATTAAATGCTGTACCGTCAAGATAAATAATATACTTGAAATTTGCAAGAACCAATTTTTAAAGTAAAATTCATAAGCGGCGACGGGAATCAGTCGCGAAATTTATTTAATTAAACCCATTTCTTATGAAAACATCAGTAAAAGTTTTAATAGTAATACTGCTAGCGGGGATCGTAGCAGGTTTTGCGGTAATTCAGATCAAAAACAAAGAGTTGGTCGAGGGTAAAATCATTGGAGACGAAAACGCCGAAGAAAGTCTTCCCCCGGATCTAAAGCCTTCAATCGAATCACTTGGAGCGGACGAAAATGGGAGCCTAAGAGTAAGAGTCAGTATGGAGAACATAGGAAAAGGCCCTGTTTTCGGAGACACACTTTACAGCTACGCCCTCTACATCAACGATCAATTGGTGCTCACAAATACGGACAGTTACGTTCAGATGAATCCGGGCGATAAATTCAGTTTCATCTACCCAATCGACAAGGAAGTCTACACATACGAAAACACCGGCTCGGTCAAAATTGTTGTGGACGAGGAAGACAAAGTTGAAGAATCAGACGAGGAGAATAATATGGCAGCTGCAACATACGAACTTTAGGGAGCGTCTTTAAACAGCCGGGCATATCAGCCGATAATCGCAGAACTGACATTGAAATCCCGGTGTGGGCGCAAAATCCGACTCCTTCATTTGCTGGACGTACGCGAGTACGTCCTCTCTCACGCTATCCAATTCGTCGTATCCTTTTGACATAGTCATGGATAATTTTCGCCCATCTTCGAGATAATATAAGCTGAGTTTTGAAACATTAACGCTTAAAACATCCCTGCAAGCGAGAGCATATAAATAAAGCTGCAACTTATTTTCTTTACTCAATTGCTCACTACCTCGCCCGGTTTTATAATCAATTACTTCGTAAGAACCATCAGGCAGTTTATCAATGCGGTCGATTCGCCCAGTCAACATGTATTCTCCGATTTTCAAATTAAAATCCTTCTCTATAAATGCCGGAATAATCCATGGATTGCTGTTGTCATTATAAAAACCCTCCAGCATTTTAACTCCCCGCTCTTTTCTGGTTTTTTCATGTTCTTTGTTCTCGTACCCACCCTTAATCCAATGACTTTCGTACAGATCCTTGAGTAAATTCAAAGTCGCCCTTCTCTCATCCGTCATCAAAACCCTGTAAAAATCCTTCAAAGTTTCATGCACGCTAGATCCAAAATTGGCAGCGTGATGGGGAGGAGTCGGCACATTTAAAACGTAACGATACCCATACTTCAAAGGACACGTTTTGAAGGTATCAATCTGGGAATAGCTTAATTGCTTCTTCAAAACCCAATCCTTTGGAGCCGTAGAGATGGGCATGGCGGTTTTTGCCGCCGGACCGCCCGCCGCCAAACCGTCAACCGCAAAACTATCACCCTTAACTTCTGTGATAAGCTTGCTCTCGGCAATCTCGTCCAGAAACTGCGACCTCTTCCACTTCTTAGGTCCGGAATATTTATCGCTATAAGTTAAAATCAATTTTTTCTTTGCGCGCGTCAGCGCGACGTAAAAAAGTCTTCGTTCTTCTTCGATGTGGAAATCTCCCTCCGGGAAAATTTCTTTCGTAAGTTCAATCGGAATATGCAACGGATCTTTTTTATTTAAAATAGGGAAACGGCCATTTACCAAATTGACAACAAAAACAGTATCAAACTCCAATCCCTTGGCTCCATGAGCCGTCAAAATCTGTACCGCATCAAAATCGCTCGCCGCACTTTCCGATTCCTCAGCCAGAGGAATTCCGGACTCTTCAACGGATCTTAAAAACCCTGCGAACCCGACCACGGAATTATCTTCATTAACCTTTTCAAACTGCCAGACGATCTTAGAAAAACCGGTTAGATTTTCCATCTTTTGCTGATGTTCAAGATCGAATTTCTCACTCAACGCGTTCAAATATCCGGACTCGGTTAGAAAATAACCAATAACCTCGGAAGCGGCATGATTTTTAGAATACTCAACAACCTTACCCATTAAATTCAAAAAAGAAGTTATGGCGCTTTCCATCCCGGGCAAAACATCTCCATCTCTAAACCGCTCAAGAATATTCCCAATATGATTATTGGAAGCCTTAGCGTTGTTTAAAATATTCAAAATCTCACTCATGCCAATCCCAAAAATAGGCATCTTAAGTAATCTCATCCACGCGACATCATCGCCAAAATCCGAAATAGCCCTGACCAAAGCGACAACATCTTTTATTTCTTCAAGAGAAAGAAGCCCCTTCGGCGTTTTTATTTGGAAGGGGATTCCGGCCTTTTTCAATTCTTCGGCGAAAGGCAACGCGTGTGCATTTGCACGGACCAGAACAGCAATCTCCCGATAGGTAGGTGCTCCAGGGTCACGAGCGTCACCCTTAACATGCTCCTTTATCTTCTTCACAACAAATCTAATCTCATCCGCATAATTCTCAAAATGAACAGCCTCGATTGGTAGACTCTTGCCATTTTCCTGGCTCTTCAAATCTTTGGGAATTTTCTCCCTATATTCGAGTCTATCCGGATCGTTGAATTTAATGAATGCGTGCGACGCGTCCAAAATATTCTGCGTCGATCTGTAATTTTCGGTCAGGACAATTTTCTTCGCCTCAGGGAACTGCTTTTGAAATTGCAAAATATTGGACAACGACGCGCCTCTCCATCTGAAAATGCTTTGATCGTCGTCGCCAACCACACAAACATTCTGTTGGTGGCCACTTTCGGCCCTGCCAGCCCCATCCGCCTCTCCGGCGAGCATAAGTAGCAATTTGAATTGCGCATAATTCGTATCCTGAAACTCATCGACCATAATATACTTAAATCTCTCTTGATAATGCTTCAAAACACTCGGTCGTTCATCAAACAACTTCAAGACGTAGTAAGACAAATCTCCAAAATCCAAAAAGTTCTCGGCCAACATAAGCTCTTGATAGCGTTTGTATGCCTTTGCGGCCTCCATGATCTTCCTCACTTCTTCCATTTCAATCCCAAGAACAGATTTCTTATCAATTTTTATCTGCGCTGATAGCTTCGTTTTCTCCATCAATTCCGCGAGTTTCCCATCGGCGTATTTAACGTACTCATCCGGTGAGATAAATTCCTCTTTGATTCTGCTGAAATGCGTGACCAAAACATCAATGAAACTGCCCGGATTCCCAAGTGGCCTAAAATAATCCAATTCAAAATCGAAAAGATGCTTTTTCATGAACATCCACTGCTCGAGTTTCGCAAGAAGCCTGTAATCACGCGAAAGGCCAATCTCATGACCGCTCTCGCGCAAAACTTTTTCGCAAAACCCATGAAACGTTTTGATCCAGACCTCCTCATATCCTAGCGGCATTGCAACATCCACGCGTTCGACCATCTCCTCCGCTGCCTTCTCAGTAAAAGTCAGAGCGAGAATCTCATCGCTCCGTGCGCGCCCGTCCGTAATTAGATTCAAAATTCTCGAAGTAATAACACGCGTTTTCCCTGTTCCCGCCCCGGCTATTATCAAAAGAGGGCCACCAAGGTGTTCGACCGCCGCTTTTTGCTCCTCATTCAGTTCTTTTAAAAAATCGTCCTGCATAATGGAACGATTTTCCGCCCCAAAGCTCAAGATGTCCAGACTTTCAGCTTTCCTGTAAAACGATTCTATTGGCTACTAATCTCGTCCCTCAAAAACATTAAAACTTCATTCTTTAGAACTCCTCTTATTTTGCGGAAACGCTCGGGAGGCAAAAGAGTGTTGAGGTCCTGATCGATTACTGTTTGAGTAACTTTTTTCTCAATAAAATCACTCAAAATCTTTAAGAACTCGGGAGCCGTCTTTCCCGTACGCTCCTCAATTATTTCAGGTTTGTATCGAAAACCTTTCATAAAAAAAGTATGTATATCAAAAATATCACGTCCGGCAATGGATCCGAATTTCTCAAACCGCTCGATAACGGTTACAAGCTTATTCGCGAACATGGAGGAAACGGTCTGGCAATGGATAATACGGTCTATTTCCGTAAATCGGACGGGCTCATACTCATTGTTTTTGGGAGGAGGGAAAGTGATGTCCAACTTCAAAGTATTTCTGCCGCCACCCGCACCCTCATATTTCAGAAAATATTGGGGAACTTTTTTGCTTTGATCCTCGATTTTAAGGTCAAGTTTTTTGAAAATTTTCTCAAGACACACTCTCATCTCCGGCACGACAGCGGAATCGATCAAATCAAAATCAAGATCAATCGAAAATCTGTCGATAATCCCCATCATAGAAGCGCAAGTTCCGCCTTTGAACCTCAGATTCGCTGTCAAAAAAGCGTCATCCGCGATGGCGGATAAAAGTCTGTAAAGCCACGCTTTGTGAACGGAATCGGATTGTTTAGGCAGGATCATAGCGGTGAGGCGTTAAAGGATAACCTATTTTCTTTTGCATTGAACGGATTTTTTGCCAGTCAATCGACCTGTCAAAATGATAATTGGGGTTGAAGTATAACATATCGCAAATCGCACGCTCCACAGTCGCGATTTTCATTCCGTCTCTCAACGAAACCCCCTCTGGATTATAGAGATATTTCTCATCAAGCTGACGGCTCTTAAACTCCTGTCCGCCAATAACAAGCCTCAAAGTTTTTGACCCTACAAATGTAAAATAACCGATACTTTGTAAAATGTATCCTTCCCAACGCAAAACAGTCTCAGTGCTTAAGTAACAAAACTGATGAATGGCTTTCGCCCCAACAAACGCAGGATCGAGCTCGTCAATCGGAACTAACGAATAAAACCCCCTGTAAATTCTATAAAAAAGTCCTTTCTCCACATAACGTTTCAAAGTTACTCTCAGAGTATTTCTATTTTGGATATTCCACAGATTAGCAAGATCATCAATATGAAAAATCTTCTCTCCCTTTTTAGCCAAAAGAGCCACCCTGTGCGCTGTTATGTTGCTTTTTAATGTACCCATGAGTACATTATAACATAACCCATGAGCCTATTGAACAACCCGGGCTTGACAAATCCGCGTATATACAGTACACTTAGAGCCGTAATGACATAACCAGTTCAACTATGCCAGACAGAAGACAAAACGAACAACCGGCAACACCGAAAGAAATAGCGGAAGTCAAATTAGGAGAGATCCCTTTCAGAGCTGAAGACGGCGAAGATGCCCGAAGAGAAACTCTTTTGGCGATGGCGGGACTAATCAATGAAAAATACGGAAAGGCGCTTGGGCCTGCCACAGGTCAAGAGCCGGGAAACTCGGCAATTGCCACCGAACCGGCCGCCGAATCACAGGAAGCATCAGAAAACCCCGAAGCCGCTCTCGCTCGCTACGAAGGCCAATACGACCAATTACCGGGAGAAATACGTTCTCGTTGTACATGGGAAGAGCTTTCATCACGCCTGGCCGCGAAAGAATCTCATTATTTAACCTTGGCAACGGCCATGCAGGACAAAGGTGAACTCGTGTACGTAGACGAGGATGGTAATCCGGTATTCAGAGACGGCGGAGTCGAGCCTGTAATGAAGGGAATGAATTATAACAAGACAAGAGAGATTCTATATGGAAAAGACTATAAAGAAGGCACGGTCCACCATGGTTACGAAATGCCCGATAGCGTAGAGGAATTAAGAAAAATAGAAGAACTTACAGGAAAACCATTTGTGGCAAGTGATAATAGAAAAGAATGGAGATCCTCATGGATGGAAAGTAAGAAAAATGCTTCGTTCGCGCGCTACGCTTATTTCCTTCCGTACGATGGGAGCGTGGACCTCTATGTCGTCAACGTTCCCAGCGATGAGGCTCCGCGCCGCGGTGTCGTGCGCCTGCTAAGGGTCAAGAAAATGGCTTAGACTTTGGTCTTTGTTTTTTCTTTGAATTTTAACTTTGAACTTTGCCCTCCGATTTATCGGAGGGCTTTTGATTTTGAACCCTTTTGCGGTACAATACAGCCAACGGTGAATAGACACCTGCCCATCGATAGGCAAGGCTACCGTAATGTGCTCCTTCACGTATTGAAGGAGCACCATAGCTCTTTAGACCCTTAGGTTTGAGTGAAAGATATTATGCTATAACGCAAAGGCGGTTGCGACCGCCCTTGCAAACGGAAATCTTTCATCAAAAAAATCTTGCTTCGTTCGCGCGCAACGCTAATTTCAATCCGAACAATGGGAACGTGAACATCTATGACGACAACAATCCCAACAATGAGAATCCAAACCGCGGTGTCGTGCGCCTGATAAGGGTCTATTGGCTGTATGTGGATTTAAGCCAGCCGCCGATCATTCTGCCTATTTCGGCCAGTTTTGATTCGAGCTGAAAAATTCTGGTTTCATTAACAAGTTTAAATTCGAGAAAGAGCCTGACTTTCATCATTGTTACCTCAAGGCAGGCACTAGCCTTGATTAGATAGCTTCCTTTCAAAGGTTTCGGTGCGTTTTTTGCCATGACAAGCAATTCGAGTAATTCCAAAATTGAATTTTCGATACTTGCCCCAAGCGAATGAGCCCATCTTTTATTGAGTTTATGATTGATATCGACTACATTCTTATACGCTTCATAAGTTTTGTTTATTATGGGTAGTGAAGTCATAGATACAGGGTTAAGTAATATTTATCACAGTTGGTTTGCCTACAGAAAAGGAAAGAAATCTAGCATCAACTTGGATATTTTCCAATACAATCTCGAAAAAGAATTGGACGGTTTGGCAAAAGATTTAAACGACGGAACGTACAAACATGGTTCATACAAAAAATTTACCGTTTCGGACAACAAAAAGAGAGAAATCTCAGTCGCCACGGTCAGGGATAAAGTTATGCACAGGCTTGTTTACGACTATTTAACAAATATTTTTGATAAGACTTTCATCTACGACGCATGGTCGTGCAGAAAAGGGAAAGGGCTCATGGGCGCGGTCGATAGAACACAAAAATTTATAAAAAAGTATGAAAACGGGTTTGTCTGGAGAGCCGATGTCAAAAAGTTCTTCGACAATGTTGATCACGACATTTTACTCACCACGTTAAAACGAAAAATTAAGGACAAAAAAACTTTCCTATTATTGACCGAAATCATCAAAAGTTTTTCAACAAAAAAAGGCAAAGGTATGCCGATCGGCAATCTGACCAGCCAGATTTTTTCAAACATTTATCTCAACGAACTGGATAGATATATAAAACATAAATTAAAAATCAAAGCATATCTAAGATACGGGGATGATTTCCTGATTTTCGACAACAGTGAAGATTACTTGGAAAAAACAAAAGCGCTCACGGCAAACTTCTTGAGAGATAAATTGAATCTCGAGTTACACGCGAAAAATAATTACATTGTGAAAACAAAACATGGCCTAAAATTTCTGGGCTTGGTCTTGTATCCGGATGAGAGAAGGATTAACAAAAGAAATTGTAAAAAATTGAGATCAAAATTAAACATGAAAAATGTGAGCAGCTACTGGGGAATAGTCAAAAAACACTCCGATATGAAGGCAATTCAAGAATTTCAATGGGAATTGATCGAAAAGATTCGGTAGTCTTAACAATAGAAACTATTTCTCTTCCTCGGTCACAACCTCTGGCTCTTTAACTTCCTCTCCTGAGGCAACCTCTGCCTCCTCCTCGGCCGCCTTTTCTTCTGGGACAACCTCAGCCTCAACCACTGGAGCCTCCTCCTCGTCTGCCTTTTCTTCTGGAACAACCTCAGCCTCAGCTTCAATAGCCTCAGTAGCTGGAGCCTCCTCCTTCTTCTCCTCCTTTGGCTTAGCCGTCAAAGCCTTAATAGAGAGTCCAACTCTGTGTTCATCAGCATCTATCGTAATAATCTTAGCCTTAACTTTGTCGCCAACCTTCAAAATAGCTCCAACATCAATCCCTTCACCATCAGCAATTTCAGTAACATGAATCAATCCATTGATTTCATCATCTAACTTAACGAAAGCTCCAAAAGGAGTAATTCTGCTCACGTCGCACTCTACAATAGTTCCGACTTTATATCTCTTGCTGGCTTCAATCCATGGATCCGGAACAAGTCTCTTCATAGACAGGCTGATCTTGTCATCATCTTTTCCGATAACAAGAATTTCAACTTCGTCTCCGATCTTCGCGAAGTCCGCAGGATCTTTAACATGTCCCCAAGCAATTTCGGATATGTGAACAAGCCCTTCAAGACCTTCAAACGCAACGAAGATACCGAATTTAACGATTCCGCTAACTTTTCCTTTAACTTTTTGTCCAACTTCGAGCTTGCCCAATGATCTTTGGCGAGCTTCCCTTTGAGCGGCGCGTTCTGAAAGAATCATTTTGCCGCCGGTCTCATCCAAATTAATAACTTTTACTTCCAAAGTCATGCCAATCAATTTCTGTAGACGTGAAAGAATCTTCGCGCTGTCAGCACCATCAACACGTGGATAGTGTAGGGGAGCGAGCTGCGAAACAGGGATAAACCCTTTAATTCCATCAATATTGAGCAGAAGTCCGCCCTTATTCGCCTCATTTGGAGATACTTCAATAATTTCATCGGTTTCATAAGCCTTTTTGAATCTATCCCAGGTTTTTTCCTGGCTTGCGCGTCGTAGTGACAGCACGACCAATCCGTCGTCATTTTCCTCTTCCATTACATAAGCGGAAATGCTGTCGCCAACTTGCAGATTTTTAACAGTACCTGAGCTGTCATGAGCTTCCTTGCCGGTTATGACACCGGTTGAAGCTCCACCGAGATCAACTAGTATTTTATTCTTTAAAATGGAACTTACGGTTCCTTCGACTGTACTTCCGGGCTTTGGACACTCGAGCTGAGCAACGCTACCTAATAGCTCGTCCATAACCGTGGAAGCAGTATATTTTGCTTTCCTAGCCATATGACCTTGTTGACAAAGCGTTTTATATTATACAAAGGCTTTTTATAGTAGATGCTGCTTTGTCGTTTAAGTTGCACACCTAAAAAGCAGGGGGATTATATTGATCCGCTCCGCTTTTGTCAAACTTTATTTGCCTTTTCTGTCAGCCTTCACCACATCCACGCCGTCACCCTTTTTCACAACCTTCACAACGTCCCCTTCCTCAAAAGTTCCATCAATCAGTTTTTGCGTCAAAGGATCCTCAACGTAATCCTGAATAGCTCTCCTCACAGGACGGGCTCCAAAAGCAGGGTCGTAGCTTTTCTCCGCAAGAAACTCGAGTCCCCCGGGAGTAAGTTCAATTGTAATTTTCCTGTGTTGAAGACGCTCCTGCAAAAACCCAACATGAAGCTCAACAATCCTTTTAATATGTTCATGTGTAAGAGGATGAAATACCACAATCTTGTCGATACGATTCAAAAACTCAGGTCTGAATTTCTCTTTCAAACTCTGCAAAATATCATCCTTCATAGCTTGATAATCTTTTTCGGCCTCTTTAAGCTCATCGGACTTGACGTTGAATCCCATTGGAGCGGCTTTTTCGGTCAACTTCTCGGCTCCAATATTGGAAGTCATGATAATTATCGTATTTTTGAAATTAACTTTTCGACCCTTTGCGTCAGTCAATTCTCCGTCTTCAAGTATCTGCAATAACAGGTTGAAAACTTCATTATGAGCTTTTTCAATTTCATCGAACAAAATCACGGAATATGGTTTAGTTCTGACGGCTTCTGTAAGCTGCCCACCTTCCTCGTACCCGACATACCCGGCGGTAGCGCCAACCAAACGGGAGGTGTTATGTCTTTCCATGAACTCACTCATATCAATCTTGATAAGAGCGTTCCTGTCGTCATAAATTTCCTCGGCTATAGCCTTAACGAGTTCGGTTTTCCCGACACCGGTCGGCCCCATGAAAATAAACGAGCCAATAGGGCGTTTCTCATCCGAAATTCCAGCCCTTGACCTTCTAATAGCTTTCGCAATAGCGGCGATCGCCTCTTCCTGACCAACAATTCTTTTCTTCAAAGAATCCTCAAGACCCTGAAGTTTTGCAACGTCATCCTTCACCAATTTATTAACAGGAATTCCCGTCATAACGGCAACAACCTTCGCAACATCTTCCTCCGTAATTTTCTTTCTCTTAGAGCGGGGGAGATTAACTTTCTTTTGATCTTCAACCTCTTTCATCACACCCAACTCTTCGTTTCTAAACTCAGCAGCCTTCTCGTAGTCCTGGCGTGAAACGCATTCTTCTTTTTTCTTTACAACAGCTTGAAGTTTTTTCTGCAATTTCTTAATTTTGCTCGAATCAACGCTTGTAGTTTTTATCCTCTTCAACGATGCGGCCTCATCAATCAAATCAATTGCCTTATCAGGCAAAAAACGATCATTAACATATCTCTTCGATAACCTCACGGCGGACTCCAGGGCCTCATCGGTAATTATCAAATTGTGGTGATCTTCGAAAGACTGTTGAAGCCCTCTAAGCATCGCAAGAGTATCTTCATATGGGGGCTCTTCCACCATAACAGGCTGGAACCTCCTCTCCAAAGCGGCATCAGTCTCAACATGCTTGCGGTATTCTTTAGTCGTGGTCGCTCCAATCATCTGGATTTTCCCTCTCGACAAAGCCGGTTTTAGAATATTGGCAGCATCGAGACTTCCCTCGGCGCTACCAGCCCCGATAACAGTATGCAATTCATCAATAAATAAAATAACGTCGTGCTGAGTCGAAGCTTCATCAATAATCTGTTTCAATCTTTCTTCAAACTCGCCTCGATACTTCGTGCCGGCAACAACAGAAGTCATGGACAACGCCAGAATTCTTTTGTCGAGCATATTATCGGGAACTTCTTCTCTAACAATCGCCTGAGCCAAACCCTCGGCAACAGCGGTTTTCCCAACGCCAGGTTCGCCAATCAAAACAGGGTTATTCTTGGTTTTTCTGCACAAAATACTTATCACGCGTTCAATCTCCTTCTTCCTACCGATCACGGGGCTAAGTTTATTTTCTTTGGCCTCTTGAACTATATCGCTTGTGAAGTAATCCAAAGCCGGAGTTTTAGACTGTTTATCGCCTTTATGCTTATGAGCGTCTGTCATTTGATCCTTCTGTATCTGCCCGGCGGCCAAAACCCCATGCAAACCGCTCAAAAACATCTCAAGCGGGTTTGTAGGAGCGGACCTGCCAGGCGGCATTCCGGGCATACCGGGCATTCCGGCCTGCCCTGAAGGTTCAGGACCCCTAGCGCGCTCAAATATTTCAACAACCTGATCTTTGATATCATCAGGATTGATTTTCATGTTTTCCAAAATCACAGTAGCCGCAGTATTCTCCTGAGCAACCAAAGCATAGAGAAGGTGCTCAGTTCCAACAAAACTATGTCCATATTCATGCGCGATCTTCACGGCTTCCTCAATAACGGCCTTAGCATATTCGGATAACCCTCCGGGCTGTCCTTCTTTAATGCTACTTTTCCCGACTCTTCCAACAGATTTCAAAACCAATTCAACGTTCTGAATAGAAACGCCAAAATTAATAAGAACAGAAGCTCCAAGAGAACTCTCCTGAGAAAGTATTCCTATGAGTACATGCTCCGTTCCTACATAACTTTGACCGGCCTCTCTTGCCCGCTCTTGAGCGACGATCAAAGCCTGTTTCGCCTCTTTTGTGAACTTATCAAAATGTCCGTCAATCATATTTATTTTTTTATCAAGTCACTTAATTATACCATAGGGATCTCTCTTAATTCCCCCTTTCAACTTTACAATATTTAGATTAGATGTCCTATTTTAACCTGATTTTCCGCACTCCCTTAGCACTCTGGATTTCAGAGTGCTAGGAACTTTTCGTCAATTACTCTTGAGCTTCCACAAGTTTAATGCTTGCTGCGATCTGCATCAAAACATCCTCCATGCTCTTGGCTCCCTGAACACTATAAACTCTATCGGAAACTTTGACGTAAAAATAGACATCGTCACCTACGAATTTCTTCACAGCCTTCCCGTTAGCCATTGTTACCGCGGTCCCGGCTGGCAAATCTCCGGAAAGCACCTTCAAGCTCGCGAATTCATTCTCGTCTGTGACAGACTCGTTACTAAACGCGTATTTATGCAAAACGCCATCCTCGGAACCTTTGGCTCCGGCGTAATACCAGCTTGCGGGATACTTTGCCGAAAAATGATATGGAAGACTTTCGAATTCCGCAGTCGCTTTAGTAGCCGCCTCAGCGGCCTCCTCCTCATCTTCAGGCTCAACGGCCTCTTCAACGGCCTCCTCAACAACCTCAGGTTCAACAACCCCTCCCGGCTCTTTAGCTTCCTCTGGCTCGACAGTAGCCGCCTCAGCGGCCTCCTCCTCTTCCTCCTCCTTCTCGACAACCCCTCCTGCGGCAACGATAGCCTCCTCCGCCTGAGCCTTATCTAATTCAGCCAAAGCTTCTTCATCAAAAGGAACAAATTGGAATTCCAAAAGCATCTCATAAAAAGTTTTTTCATTATTATTGTTGAAATTTTCCTCCGGCACAAAAGCAACTTCGTAGACATAAGGATCCCTCTCTAAGAAGAAATGAACTTCGGTGCTACCAGTGATAGAATATTTCGTCGCAGACTGCTGGTTTACACCGACTTTCGCGTCAGAAACTTGAAGTTTATCTGCATTTTTATTCTCCGCCATAATTTTGTTCACATAATCGGTAAACGAAACACCCTCCTCTTTGTTATGCTTAGTGAAAGAAACATAATCGGGGAGAACAGGACTTTCTGCGGCGGTCTCAGCGGCGGTCCCCGAAACAGTCTCTGTAGTGGTCTCCGTTTCTCCCTGCAAAGGCGCAATAAAATCAACAATGTTGTTGTATTCAGACAGTTCCCAGTTGTCATAATATTTCAATTTCAATCCCAAAGTTTGATTCATATACGTCATCCAGTTCGCCTTCCCTGACTCCTTTTCCAAAACCTCCAAAACGGAAATTCCGCTAACTTTATAAACTTCATTCTCATCATCATACTCAACATTCGCATTAATTTTATTACCGAGATATTGCTGGCTGGACAAGTTTAAAACCGTACTATTCAAGGAGTATATATCTCCATTCTCGTCGGTCAATAAATGAGACCCGGGATATTCATCGCCAATTTCTTGTTCTGTTAAAACGCCAATCAGTTCATCCTTGTGATCAATCAAACCGAAAAGATTACATCCGGCAAAAGTAAAAACGAAAACGAAAACGCACATCAACGAAACAAACGAAACAACGATTTTTTTCATACATTTCTTTATTAAAAATTTGCGTGCGCAACTATACTAGAGAAGGGTTTTTTGTTCAAGCCCAAGATGCCTATATGCGTGCGGAGTGGCAAGTCTGCCTCGGGGTGTTCGTTCCAACATTCCGAGCTTTATAAGGAATGGTTCGTAAATATCTTCGATGGTATCTTCTTCCTCGGAAGTGGCCGCAGCGATCGTATTCAGACCGACAGGTCCGCCTCCAAATTTATTGATAATATTTTCCAAAATCATGCGGTCGGTCGCATCCAATCCTTTCTCGTCAATCCCCAGAGCTCGCAAAGCTTCGGCGACAACTGCAACATCAATAGTTTTTTTGTCATGATAATCGGCATAATCTCTCACACGTTTTAGTAATCGATTCGCGATACGCGGAGTCTGACGAGAACATCTGGCCAAAACTTTCGCAGCATCGTCTTCTACACTGCAATGTAAAATCCCGGCCGATCTCAAAATAATCTTCTTAATTTCATCGACGGTATAAAAGTCCAATTTAAAATTATGTCCAAACCGATCGCGTAAAGGTGAAGAAAGCATGCTGGTTTTGGTCGTCGCACCAACGAGAGTAAATCTCGGCAAAGAAATTCTCATGCTGTTTGCCGAAGGTCCTTTGCCAAGAATTATATCAATGCAGAAATCCTCCATGGCGGCATATAAGATTTCTTCAACTATTGATTTCAATCTGTGAATTTCATCGATAAAAAGCACATCGAAGTCGTTCAAATTGGAAAGTATCGCAGCCAAATCTCCCTGCTTCTCAAGAGCGGGACCGGAAGTTATTTTTATATTGGAACCCATTTCCTTGGCAATAATCACAGCCAAAGTGGTTTTCCCCAACCCTGGAGGACCGTTCAACAAAACATGTTCAAGCGGTTCGTCTCTTTTTTTCGCCGCTTCAATCGAAATTTTCAGATTCTCCTTGATCTTCTCTTGCCCGACATATTCACTCATCGAAGTCGGACGAAGTTTATTCTCAAAAGCCTGACCGGTGGTAGACGCGTCAGCGTCGCGAGCAGACGCCGAAGGCGTCGCGAGCTTCTTGCCTCCCTCGTCAGCGAGCTTCTCCTCGTTGCCACCAATAGGGGACACCAAACGTTCCTCGTTATTTTCGTCTCGAATAATCAAATTAGTTTGGTTTTATACTGTAAATAAATTGGCGAATCCCCTCGGGATCCGGGGCATCAAAAAATTCAATGATCGAAGTGTGTGAAGCTGTCTTAAGAGTGAATGTCCCATAATCCAGCATCCAAAAAGTGGCCAAAACTCCTTTCTCTCTTGTCGTAATATCCTGAATATCATGCAATTCAGCCTCGTGCTCGTCACGCTTAGTCAAATATCTCCAATCAATCAAAATCACACGCTGATTTGTGACGACTAACCTATCAAGCCAGTAAACCAAAGCTTGATAAATCAATATCAAGGTAAAAAGACATATGACAATCAGATGGGCGATAATGTAAGTTTTAGTAGGCATGCTCGGGCCGAACAGATACAAAAGCAGGAAGAAAGGAAAAGATCCGGCTATAATCTTCAATAAATCCATAACAAAAGGAGTCGGATGATGATGATAAATTTTTTCAATTTTTTCGCCTTCACGAAGTTCCATATTGTGTAGTAAAATTACTCGGTCCGATAGAAATTAGAGATTTCAGTAACCATTCTATAGTATGTCAAAGTATTTTCAAGCTTCATGGAAATTAAAAGAGATTTTGATAGTGCTTTTAGTCGCTATTTCAGTTCTGATACTAGTAGATCTGGCTTTTATATTTTCAGGACTGAGCGACTATTTCAAATCTGTGATTGAAAGCGACAGCGAACAAGTCTGGCTCAAAGAATTTATTGTTCTGGGACTTTTCCTCTTACAAAGCATCATTATTTTGGTCCCATTGATTTTTCTGGTATTCAAAAATTATAAAAAATGGGTATGGGCAGATTTTGGTTTCGGAAAGTTCGAATTGTTACATCACTCAGGGCTAGCCATTCTTGGATACTTTTTCTACTTGGGAGTGAATTTCGCAATAGCTGCCATTATTGTTTTTGGAGGATTGAAAATTCCCGGGTACCAAATATCGGAACCTATTCTTCCTCTCTTTGGGACAACGGATCTCGCTTTGATGATCGCTGCTATTTTAATAGTTGTGATAGCCCCGATTCTGGAAGAAGTCTTCTTCCGGGGGTTTATCCTTCAAGGGTTGGTAAACAAATGGGGGAAATATATCGGAGCAATCGTCACCGCGTTGATTTTCGCCATTTTGCATCTGCAGTTTGAAAGTTTCATTCCGATTTTCATCTTAAGCCTGATACTAAGTCTTCTCTTCATACGGTCCAAGTCGATCTGGCCTTGCATCCTGTTCCACGTAATAAACAACATCATCGCATTTGTTGTGGAATTGATGATGGTGAAAGGAGTGATTCCGTTGGATTTCTGAACCTTTTCCCCGCCCCGAGGAAAAGTTTACAGGTTAGAACTTACAGGTTAGAGAGTTTCCCCGGGGAAAAACATCGGGATTTCCCCGGGGAAATTTTTACAGGTTAGGACTTACAGGTTGAAGACTTTCCCCGGGGAAACCCCTAGACTAAATCCACAAAACCAACTAAAATTCCCCTCGTAAATCGTAAATCGGTCCAGATACCATGCCCGCGTAGCTCAGCTGGATAGAGCAGTGCCCCTCTAAGGCAACGGTCACAGGTTCAAATCCTGTCGCGGGTACCATAGAAAAATCGCAAAGCGATTTTTCGCCGACACGCCAAAGGCGTGAAGGTCTTGTCCAACAGCGAATTTTTCCTATTGACCTACACTCAGTAAAAATGATTAACTAGCCCCTCATAATCAATTTTCATGGAAGAACCAGTACCAGAAAGAGACCACTCTAAGGCTAGAATGGTAAGCGGTAGCCCCCAAATCGTCACAAGTGAAGAGACAGTGGCAACGGAAGAACCCACTACAGCAGAACCCTCCACAAATGGTTGTTCTTTATACGATCCTTATGCGATTTCTCAAAGACTAAGAGCTCTCGTTGAGATGACCTACGAACTTCAAACCATAGGCGAGGAATTAAGAGGGAAAATAATGGCCCTTGTAGCAGTTCTGGAAAACAGAGATTTCGATGAAAGCTCATTATCCGCAAAAGCTCCACAACTAATTTTTAGGAAAAGGAACAGAGGCATGCACGCAAGGACAAGAACTGCGAATCTTCCTCACCACCAAAAAGCAATGGAAGTAATGAACGGAATCCAGACAGAAGCACTGAGAGCACTTTCGATAATAGCTCCCAAAGACGATCCCTTATTTGAATTGTGGCTAGCAGAAAATCTCGAATATACAAAAACAGAAGATAAAAATTCAATTGGAGAAGACGCTTTACGACTATTGGGGGGAAGATTATCAGGAAGAAAAGTCTACACAGATGAACTAATCCAAGAACTAGAAACATTAAGAGGAGAAAAAATAACGGGGAAAGGTAGTTTGAACAGTGCACTTACCGGAGTAAGAAATCGAACGAATGGAAGCAGATTCGAGTTAAAAATTGGAGCTGAACCTCAAAAAAAAGGTGGGGGACGCAGATTTTATCATTGGATAAATATCAATTCAGGAGATGTCGTAGATGGAGAATTACTAGCACAGAAAATATGGGCTGCAAAAATGTCAACGCCCGGGATGAGCGGAGACAGAGAAGCAAACATAGCCGTTATCATGAATAAACCAAAAAATACAAGAATTTCAATAGACGATATGATCGAAGAAAGAGGTCTGACGGCTTTACAAGAAAAAGATCCGGAAATTGTCGGGAATAAAGTCCATCGTTCGATGAGCGCAGCAATCGCTCGTATAGAAACAAGTCCCCTGGAATTCACCAAGGAATTTACGATAAGGAGAATAGGGGCAAGAGGAGGATGTCAGGCAAATGTAGAGTACGTCTTAATGAATCGCACAGAATCAATTGAAAATTGGCTCGAGAAAATGAATACGGTTCCAGGCAGTATAAGAGACAGAGTCCTTAGGAAAATGTTCGAATACAATCTCGGCACAGAGTTCACGTCAGAACAGTTAGTCGCGTTATTGGCAGCAGACGAATTTGAGACAAATACAAAAAGAGTAAATGACGCATTAAGAGTAGTTTCGGAAAGAGGTGAAAAGACCGAATATGAGTTAGCTCAAAGAAGGGAGGGCCACTCAACATATCACAGAATAAAAATCTAAAAACTAGTCCACCATCACCCTCCACATAGCCTCGGCGACATCACTTCGTTTCATGCCGGTTGCAGGCCAAGCTCGAAGATTGCTATCGATTATTCCTTCATCTTTTGCGTAATCAAAATAAGGGGCAAACCAAGCGCCCTTATCAACATCTTTGAATGGATCCTCCTTCAAATTCTTAGAAACTTTCACCTCCATCGCTGTAAGTAAAATTTTCAGGAATTCGGCGCGGCTCACGACATTGCCAGCCCTGAAACTACCATCGGGGTAGCCTGCGACAATTGATCTTAAATGAGCGGTGGAAACATATTTATAGTACCATTCACTCTCGGCAACATCTTTAAAAGGCAGATCGCCAACTTCCATGCTCGCATGGATTCCTTCAAGCACAAATCGTAGTGCCTCAGCCCTCGTGACAGTATTATCAGGCCTGAACGTCCCATCCGGATATCCGCTAATAACTCCATTTTCAGCCAAATAAGTTATAGCCTCATAATTTTCATGAGACGCAGAAACGTCAGAGAACGAAGAGACAGTTTCTTGAGGTTCTTCCTCCATTTCAGTAACTTCAAACCAGTCTGAGTAGAAAACGTCCTGTCCGAAAGTAACTTTAATTCTTGTTTTTCCGGGCCTTAGATTGGCAACACTTAACTTAATTTTCCCTTCATCAAAATCACCGGAAGACAATCGAGTTTTTTCAAGCTCTCCGATATCATTGTCCAAGGATAAATTGACCAATCCATCAAAATCGCCTTCATAAGCACCCGAACTCTCATCCTTTGCGTAAATCGTAAAATAAGCTGTGACACCCTCCTCGTAAGAAGCGCGAATCACAACTTCAAATTGTACTTTTTCAGGGCTGGCTTCAACGACAGTAGAAGGATCGTAAGGTTCCTCCTCAACTACTTCGGCCGCAGGTTCGGGTTCGACCACAGGCGTAGTCGCAGGCTCGACAACAGGCTCAACCTCAGCCGCAGTCTCGGCCTCCGTAGCCTCCGTAGCCGCATTCTCAACAACAGTCGCGCTCGGATCCAAATATTTCTGCACGTACATCATCGGATTAACAGTCGTAGCTGTAGCTCTGTCCTTCCCAAGCCCAGCATTCACCGCGGTAAAAAAATCCAATCCTGCGTCTTTCGCCTCCTGCCAAGTGAATGGCCAATAAGGATGCCAATCGGCATTGCCATTATCGATTTGGAAGTGCAGATGAGGAGTGGTTGCGGTCCCGGACTCTCCGGACAAACCGATTTGATCGCCCTTGTCCACAACCTGCCCTTCAGAAACCAAAACGGAATCCAAATGCGAATAAGAAGAATAATAAGTCGTAAAACTGTTTGAATTATCGATGGTTGGGAAATTTCTGTGTTCAACAACGACATGATTCCCAAATCCGCTTGACTGCACGCTCACTTTCGAAACAACCCCGTTCCCAATCGCGAAAACCGGAGTTCCTTTCGGCACCTTGATATCGACAGCCAAATGACTTCCACTATATTCGGTAGCATCCAAACTGTAATTGCCCATATACGGAACACTATAAGTAATTTTCGCGTTCCTCAAATCCTCAGTATCTGGATCTCCCCATTTCAAAGATGTAAAAGACGTTTTAAAATCATTCGGGTCATAGTACGGAGTGGAAACAAACTTGTTCGAAGGAATTGACGTATAAACGCTCTTGTATTCCTCGGTAGTCAACTTCGCCCAATTCGGTACCTTTTGTATGGGATAAACAGTTCCGTCAAAAGACTTATGCATAATCGTTGGAATCAAACTTGTTTTCAACACAGTAGCGTTTTGCTGCACCAAAAACACCGAGAACGTCATAAAGATGGTCAAAGCAAACCAAGAAAAAAGTCTAAACCATCTCTTGTGCATTAATAAATCGCGTTTGTGCATTTGTGTTTGTTTTTTATTTCTTGTATCCTAAAATTATATCAGATTTAACCTGAAAAATCAAATGGAAGAGTTCGTCTCAAAATCAGAGGAAGAGACGCTTGGGTTCGCGGGGAAATTCATTGAGCACGCGCGCAAGCGCGCTGACCGGTGCGACGCCCATGCCAGCGATAAGGCAGGTGGCAAAAGAGTGATTTGTCTTTTTGGTGATCTCGGCAGCGGAAAAACAGTCTTTGTGAAAGGAATCGCGAAAGCCTTAGGGATAAGCTCTTATACTGTAAAAAGCCCGACTTATACGTTCATTCGTGAATATACGCATAACAAAGGCAAATTGGTTCATGTCGATTTATATCGTATAGAAAAACCTGATGATCTTTTATCCGAACAAATAAAAGAGTTCGTGGACCAAAAGGGGACGTTGGTTGTGATTGAATGGGCCGACAAACTGGGAAAAGAATTGCCGGAAAATCACAAAGACGTTTGCTTCGAATACATAGATGAAAACATCAGGAAAATCTCAATATTCTAACCCTAAAATCCGGATGATTGACGCAAAATACATCTACGGTCTGTACAAGAAATACCACGTACCCCGGAAAGTGATTGAACACATGGTTAAGGTCGCAAAATTATCAGAAAAGCTTTGCGATAAATTCGCGAAAAGGGGATATAAGATCAACAAAAATTTGGTCATCGAAGCCGCTCTGCTACACGACCTTGTTCGCGTTTACGGAGGAGAAGGGCACGGAGAAGCGGCATACAAAATTTTAAAAAACTTAAATCTTAAAAAAGTTGCAATTCTAGTCCGCCAACACGCGTTCAAAAGGGTGGACGATTTAAAGAGCTGGGAAGAAAAAATCCTCTACTACGCGGACAAAAGAATCGAAGGCACCAAAAAAGTATGGCTAAGAACTAGATTGCGAAAAATAAGAAAAAGAGCTCTGGCCGCAGGAGTTCCACTCAAGAAAATACTTTCGATAGAAAAAAAGGTTTTTAAATTGGAACGCGAAATTAAAAACGCACTATCTGGCCGCTGACACTTTCTCGGACTTCACGCGCTTTTCGCTGATCTTTTTATTGTAATAATTCTTTGAAGCGATAATTTCATTCAACTTTGCTCGTGTCTGCGAACCGAAAACACCGGCGTATTCGGAATTTTCATCGCCAACCAAACCGTAAATTTGCTGAAACTTAAATACGGCGTGAGATGTAACCTCTCCGTAATTGCCGGTTGGATCGATCCTGAGTAAACTTAAATTTTTCAATTCCTGTTGGAGGCGCGTAACCTCCGGGCCAACATCCCCAAGTTTTAGATCGGTATGCATTGGAGGAGCAAGAACCTGCTCACTTCTAACCAATAATCCAATTTCGTCGTTCGCATGAGCAACCGGGATTTCAATCTTGCCATTTTTAAGAGCATCATTCAATTTCAAGGTTAAAGTAGAAAGTGTTCGCGGCCCAAAATACGAAGCGCCATAATCGGACGCGTTATCCAAAACATTGTTATCTATTTGAAATTTCAAAACGGCTTTAGACGTTTTCGAATCGTATGAACCATTTACATCAACGTCATAACCAAGGACGCTCAGAGCCTTTTGGAGTTTTTTAACTGCATCAGGATCCTGCGTATCGGGGCCTAAATTCACTTTTGGGGAAAGTTCCTCTTTCCTGGTAAGAATTTCTTTCTCAAGCGCATCGCGAGTCGATGGGCCGAAATGTCCGGCTCCAAGATCGGCTATGCTTTGAACAAGCCCTTTATCTTTTTGGAAAACATAAATTGCCATCCTTGTTTCATCCCCAAAATATCCATTCACAATCCCATTAAAGTATCCCAATTGCTTCAAATATTCCTGTAAGCTTTTAACTTCATCGCCTTCACTCAAATACCAGAGATCTTCCGGGAACAATCTATCTGGCTTTGGCGCCGAATTACCGGCAAAAGATGAATCTTGATAATATTCAGGTATATAAAAGTACTCCTGATTGATTTTTTCATCCGGATCATACCCCGGAATCTCAACATCCTCGGCAATATTGTTATCAATACCATATATGGTTACTTCGACAGTTCGGAGCCCCCAACTCAAAGCTCTTTCCAACCCCTTATCACCATATCCCATCCACAAATCCAATCTGTCATGTTTAGGGCCGCCGACTCCTCCTTCTCCTTCTTCTCCTTCCTTCACGGCCTCAACTATAGCTCCACCGCGATCATGCACGGCGGTCATTCCAATTCCTGGGATATACATCTTTGTTCCAAATTGATAACTTTTCGGAGCCGCGATCATCCCGGGATAAACTTGCGTTCCATCCGCTCCATTCGTACCTCGCCCATTCAGCCTGATGTCCCCCTGATATGATCCGGTAACATAATGGTATTGACCCGGAAGGGGAGAGTAGTACGCCGAAATACTAAAAGTATGAGTGTAGGGATAGGCTACGGAATCTGCGCTCCCGTCGGTTTCTGTGTTTTCTGCGCCTTCTAGGGCAAACGCAGTCCCATTGCCAACGAAATTCAAGCAATGAACGAACGTTACCGAAACTGCGACCAAAACCGCGGTTAACGGAACTATAAATCTATATTTGTTTTTCATTTTTGTTTTTATTTTGTAGAAAGTTTTCAGAAAATTATACCACAAAAAGCCCTCTCAAGTCTCTAAGAGGTCTTGACAAAATCCAGTTCCGGGCTTACAGTTTGCGTACTTTTTTAATTTTATTCTATGTCTAATACTGACAGGCCTGTGGAACAAGCACAGGGAGGAGATACTCCTTCCATTGAAAAATTGAAACGACAGAATAATGTTCTTGCTGCAACTACTGCGGTTCTTGGTGTTATAGGTGTTGTTACCGCATTGTGTACAGGTGTTTTACGTGATGGTATTTACGAAAGGAAAAATGAAAAACTAACTTGTAATGCTATTGCAAGTGGCGAGGATCCCAACACTCAAGATTTTACTGTTATGTTGGTACCGCCTGCTGAAGGCGAAGCTTTAGTGCCTAGCCTCTCCGCGTCTGGACATACAAAGTTAATTAATGTAGTGCAAGAGGATGTTGACCTGGTGGTTAGGGGCTGTAAGGAACGTTACGGAATAGTTGTGACACCTGCTCAGGTAGGAAAAGCTGTTTCAAGTTTTCTTCCTAAAACAACGGTGGCCCCAAATCCATAGGAGCGCCTCCTCCTTTCCCGGTATCAACAATATCAGCTCCAATTCTTCTGATAATCTCTCTCTCGACGATGTCTCTGTCGCGGCCATATTTCAGCCTTGAAAGTTGTTTATAAGCCTCGGCAGCCTGTTTGTCTCCTTCCTCCAGATAAGGATTGCAAGGAGTAATACTGAAAGGTCGGCTGGGCTGGGTATCGACAGAAAGCTTCATTACAGCCTTATATTTATCAATATTGATCAAATCCTGGTCACTGAACACGGGTGCCATTTCCTTAGCCATATGCTCGGCATCCTGCGCGCCGATCTTGTAACACATCATTGTTCCTATATTCCCAAACACGGCGTCCTTAACCTTAGAATGACCCTGTTTTATGCCACTCTTATTATCCTCAAGCTGTGCGAGATACTGATGAGCGATAATCAAGCCAAGACGGTACTTACGAGCCTCAGAAAGAATAGTTTCAATACTCTCTGTAACGTAGTTCTGGAACTCATCGATATATAGAAAGAAATCACGTCTCTGCTCCTTCGGAACTTTCTGGCGCTTCATAGCCGCCATCTGGATCTTTTGAACGATCACAAGACCGAGGAGTTTGGAATTTACCTCTCCAACACTACCTTTGGAAAGATTCATTAGCAGAATTTTTCCCTCCTGCATTACCTTGAAAAAGTCAAAAGCGCTTCGCGTCTGTCCAATAATATTTCGCATCATTGTATTCGTGATAAATTGCCCGAATTTAGCGGCAAAATAGGGGATCATTTCCTGTTTTTCACGTTGACCGGTCTTTGCCATTTGGTGCTCCCAGAAGCTTCGTACAACCGGATTGGTAACATGCTTTGTTTTTAATCTTTGAAAATCATCATCAGTAAACAAGCGAACTACATCTGTCAAAGCCGATCCTCCGGGATCAGACATCAGCGTCAAACAGCCATTTCGGAAATAATCCTGAATTCGCGGTCCAAAAACTTCTTCATCAAACAACTTGATCATGATATTCATCGCATCCAAAGCCACCAATTCTTTTTCCTCCCAAGTATCCCCCTCAAGCAAATTCAATCCCAACGGACGTTCCATATCAGACGGATCGAAATAAATGACATCATCCGCTCTTTCACGAGGAATAAAAGGCAAAATATCCTCAATTAACGATCCATGTGGATCAACGACCGCAATCCCTTTGCCTTCCCTGAGATCCTGACGGATCATCACCTGCAAAGTGGAAGATTTACCGGTACCCGTTTGCCCGATAAGATAAAAATGCCTAAATCTGTCCTCAGTTTTCATCCTGATTTCCCTCTTATCCCCACGGAAAACATTGTGTCCCAACAACAGCCCTTCCGTAGGAATATTCGAAGGAGCCGGAGCAATCTTGAAGTTCTGCCATGCTATCTGCGGATATTTATTGAATCTTATATTCGGAACGTGAAACAGACCTGCCAATTCTTCACTGGATAAAATCGTTTTATTCCTGCATAACCACAGAAAAACACTGCGTCTGAAATGTCTAAAGACAAAATTCTTAATAAGATTTTTATTGTTATGCCAGTAAGAAGTTCTGAAAGCATTGTTGTTTGAAAAGGTATATTGAGCGAAAGCATTTTTCAAACTCTCGGCATGTTCAACGGCAGTTTTCTTATTCTCAGAAGCGGCAATCACTCTGATAACCACTTCAAACCCCGGTTTTGAGTTCTTTTCCTCCATAGCCTTAACTTCGTCATCGGTAATCGGAGTAGTCCTGGTAGTTACACCATCTGCGCCGAGATTCAACATGCCCTTCTCTCCACGAAACAGTAAATCAAAAAACGCCCTGAACCAAGTCAACGGATTGAAAACAGAAAATCCTTTCTTAAGTTTATTATGGAATTTTTTCTCAGCAACATTTCTACCTTTTTCCTGCCAACCATCTTTTTTGGGTCTTATCATAATTTGAATAGCAGCTCCCTCGTCCTTGCCGATTTTTGAAAGAGAATTAACGACATTATTCAAAGGATCGGAAGTGAGACGTTGATAAGTCTTAACGGGGAAAGCGTAATTCTTCTCCAAAAAGATATAATGTCCGGCTACTTTGCTATTCGGTTGGAAAATATTGTAATCATCGACTTTTTCGACATGAGAATCAGGGTAAAAAGCAGTTAACTGCTTTTCAATATGATCAACCAAATTGCGAGGACAAACTACAAAGAAATGCACCAGTCCGTCCAAAACCGCATATTCAAAAGAAAAGAATTCTTGAGACTTAAATACCCTATACCAACGTTCAATATACAAACTATGCAAAGCCTCGTAAAAATGAGTCATCACAGCGACGATTTCCTTAAAATCCTTCGTGGCGGAATATTTTTCTCCTTCAATTTCACGATCTTCTTTCGATTCTTTTTTAGGAACTCTTATATCAAGAAAAACCATGTTCAAAGACCTGTTGATATTTGATTGATATCTGATTAACTTTATTATAATCAACACAACAGCGCCCACCCCCACTACCGCCAATGATATTAATATCCATATGTTCATGACCCTATTATTGTAACATAATCAGATGGAGCCCGCAACGGCGCTTAATCTTTCTTGATAACCTTAATGTGCGCTTCATTCAAAGTCTCAACAGGAACCACGGACGGAGACCCAAGCATAAGATCCCGAGCCTGCTGATCTTTGGGGAACGGAATTACTTCTCTGATATTTGGTTCCCCTTGAAAAATCATAATAAGCCTATCCAACCCCCAAGCAATTCCGCCATGAGGAGGAACTCCGAAATTGAAAGCCTTAAGCATATGTCCGAACCTCGTCTCGGCATCCTGATCAGTAATTCCCAAAATTTTAAATACCTTTGCCTGAAGATCGCGATCGTGGATTCTGATACTTCCGCCGCCGATCTCAACGCCGTTCAAAACAATATCGTACGAATTAGAGAGAACTTCCTCCGGATTTTTATCCAACAACTTCACGTGTTCAGGAATAGGGGAGGTGAAAGGATGATGCACGGCATCCAATTTTCCCTCTTCCTCCTTATATTCAAACAATGGGAAATGAGTAATCCAACAAAACGCAAAAACATTCTCATCGCGAAGCCCCTTCATATCGCCAAGCTTAAGTCGGACAGCCCCGAGAATTTCACAACATTTCTTCCACTTATCCGCCGCGAACAAAATGACATCGCCTTTTTCCGCCTGACAGCGTGAAGCAATTCCTTCCAATTCCTCAGGCTTAAAGAATTTAGCGATGGGGGATTTGTAGTTGCCATCTTCCTCGATAATTATATACGCAAGCCCTTTGGCCCCGTGCTCCTTAGCGAATTCTTCCAAAGAATCTATTTGAGACCTTGGCATTCCTGCGCCGCCCTCGAGCCTCAAAACCTTCACGCATCCACCGTTTTCAACGACACTCTTGAACACGCCAAAGCCGCATTCGGACGCAATATCGGTGATATCGGAAATTGGCATATCAAATCTCAAATCCGGCTTGTCGCTGCCATATAAATCCATCGCTTCATTATAAGTAAGAGTGACAAACTCAGGGATTTTTTTATGAGGCACAAACTTTTTCACTAACCCCTTTATAAGGCGATTGTTCACGTCGATAATATCCTCCATTTCAACGAAAGACATTTCCACGTCGAGTTGAGTGAATTCAGGCTGACGATCGCCTCTCTGGTCCTCGTCACGGAAACATCGAGCTATTTGAAAATACTTGTCGAACGAAGCCACCATCAAAAGTTGTTTCAGCTGTTGCGGCGATTGCGGCAATACATAAAAATTTCCCGGATAAAGACGCGAAGGAACAATATACTCGCGGCTTCCTTCCGGAGTCCCTTTTATCAAAATTGGAGTTTCGATTTCCAGAAAATCCTCCTTCTCCATGAAGTCCCTCACAAACTTTATAATCTGAGTTCTTTTGATGATATTATTTTTCATCCGATCACGGCGCAAATCCAAATATCTGTACTTCAATCGAAGCTCCTCGGGGATATCCCTATCTTGATTTATCTCAAATGGAAGAGTGTCAGCCTTACTCAAGACGGCAACCTTCTTTACCAAAACTTCTATATCTCCGGTCTTCAAATTCGGATTTTCCTGCCCCTTCGGCCTCGCTCTCACAGATCCCTCTACACGCAGCACATATTCACTGCGAGCGGCATCGAGACTATTATGAGCGTCCTTATACTTAATAGGATCGGAATGAATCTGCGTCAGCCCATAGCGGTCACGTAAGTCAATGAAAATTATCCCGCCATGATCCCTCCTGCGATGAACCCAACCGGACAAAACAACGTCTTTCCCAACATCCTTCTTGGAAAGAGAATCGAGCAAATGAGATCTGTACATAGAAATAAGATTAAATTTCTAAACAACTATAGTTTTATTGAGCAGCTCTTTCAAGCTTTCTTCAAATTTTTCGTCTATGGAAACCCCAAAAGGAACTTTTATCCTTTTGAGAGAGTCCTCCGAAGGTATGTGTAAAACAACTTCTCTTTCTCCCTTATGTTTGGTGAGAAGTTCTTTTATTTTGTTAAGCAAATCCTTATTAATATCGGGCGGGAGTTCTATGACGTAGGACGCCGGAGCAGACACGCCCTTGGGCGTGTCATTGCCCTCTCCTAGCCCCTCGTCAGCGAGCGTGCCGCCCCCAGGCTTGCCAAACTTTTCTCCCTCCTTAATTTCAACACCCGAAATATCGAAATCGATTATTCCCGTATCCCCATCACTACCACTCGCGAGAATTTCTCCGAGGAAAGGAATGTATCTATTTAATTTTTCTTCGGGCTTATAACACTTCAGTTCCTTCGCTTTTTCGATCATCATGTCCAAAGAAACTTTTTTCAAATTCTGGCACATCACTTGATACCCGCCTCTCCGATAATCCAACTTTCCCTCGACAACCACGACCTGATCTTCGATCAGTAGTGGCGAGAATTGATGGTAGTATTTCGGAAAAATCATAACCTCAACTTTAGCCGTCGGATCCTCCAAAACAAAAGTCGCCATATAAACTCCGCTTTTCGTTAAAACCTTTTTAAGGCTGCCGATAAGTCCGACTATTTTCACGTTTTTCCCAATTTGTTTTTTCTCCAATTCACCGATCAAATTGGCCTTTTTCTTCAAATATTTCTGCAATCCGTGCAGCGGGTGATTGGAAACGTACAATCCCAAAAATTCCTTCTCCCATTTTAATTTTTCGATGGAAGTCGCCTTGGGCACATCGCGCAAATGAAAATCTTGTTTCTCCTCATGCCCCTGATCAACCAGAGCTCCAAATATATCCGTCTGTCCTTGCGCCTGAGAGTCTTGAATATACCTGGCGTATTTAGAAATTTCTTCAAAACTTGCAGCCAACTGGTTCCTGTCTCCGAATTCATCCAGAGCGCCGCTCAAGGCCAAAGCCTCTATTAATTTTTTATTCAAATTTTGATAGGGAACCCTTCTCGCGAAATCCTCAATATCTTTGAACTCTCCTCCTTTCTGGCGAGCATCAATGATCTCTTTCACAGAACCTTGCCCGATGCCCTTTATCGCCATCAATCCAAAGCGAATTAATTTATCATCCACAGCCGTGAAATTCGCGAACGATTCGTTTATCGAAGGAGGCAGAACATTTATGCCCATTTCCTCGCATTCGTTTATTTCCAGAACTATTCGATCTGTATCCCCGTAATCGCTGCACATCAAAGCCGTCATAAACTCGGTGGGGTAGTGCGCCTTCAAATACGCGGTATGGTAAGCAATCAAGCCGTAACAAACCGCATGGGCCTTATTGAATCCATACCCGGCAAACGGCTCAATAACGTGTTCAAATACTTCGCGGGCGAAATCTTCTTTATGCCCCTCCTTCACCGCACCTTTAATAAATTTTTCCCTTTGTTCGGCAAGAAGCTTGGGGATTTTCTTTCCCACAGCTTTCCTCAAAAGATCAGCCTCCCCCAACGAAAAGCCCGCAAAATCTCTCGCAATTTGCAAAATTTGCTCCTGATAGACAGCGACTCCGTACGTTTCGGAAAGAATATCTTTAAATGATTTATGCAAATAACGAACCTTTCCGGGATGATGTTTGCCTTTGATGTAATCGGGAATCCATTCCATCGGTCCCGGCCTATAAAGCGCTCCCATCGCAACTATGTCCTCGAATTTTGTAGGTTTTAATTCTTTCAAATGCCTCTTCATCCCCGAAGACTCCAACTGAAACACTCCGGTTGTGTCCGCCCTCTGCAAAAGAGCGAAAGTTTTCTTGTCCTCCATGTCGATATTACTCAAATCAATTTCTTCTTCCTTAATTCTTCGAACAAGTTTTTTCGTTTTTTCAATAATAGTAAGGTTTTTCAACCCCAAGAAATCCATCTTTAATAGACCGATATCCTCAAGCGGCTTCATCGAATACTGAGTAACTATGTCTTGAGCTTCCCCGCCGGATGCCCTCTGTAGTGGAGTGTATTTAATCAGCGGTTTCTCGGAGATAACAACAGCGCACGCGTGAGTCCCGGCATGCCTGACAGTTCCCTCAAGTTGAATAGCGAAATCCAAAACTTTTTTCGACTGAGGATTGGTTTCGTAATCGTTTTTGAAATCAGGGTCGTCTTTTATGGACGACGCCAGCGGAGCGTGCTTCCCAAGAATCGGGGGAGGAACCAATTTCGCCAGTCTATCCATATCAGCATAAGGACACCCGAGCGCCCTTCCAACATCTCTAACGGCCGCTTTTGCGGTCATCGTTCCAAAAGTAATAATTTGCGCGACATTTTCCCTGCCGTATTTTTCAATGACATAATTCAAAACTTCCTGGCGTCTATTATCAGCAAAATCAATATCTATATCAGGCATTGAAACTCTCTCCGGATTCAAGAATCTCTCGAAGAAAAGCCCCTGGACTATAGGATCAAGTTCGGTTATGCCCAAGCTGTACGCGATGATGGAACCCGCAGCGGAACCACGCCCGGGCCCAACGGTGATTTTTTGATCCTTAGCGAATTTTACGAAGTCATGAACGATCAAAAAGTAAGTGGCAAACCCCATTTTATTCACCATATTCAACTCGTATTCCAGACGCTCCATATATTCTTTAGGAACTTTGCCATTTTTAAATCTCAAAACTATGCCCTCCTCGCATAACTGCTTTAGATAAATTTCAGGTTTTTCATTCTGCGGAGTATTGAAAGCCGGAATCAAATTCTGCCCGAATTCGATCTCAAGATTGCACATCTCAGCGATCTTCAAAGTGTTTTCCAAAGCTTCCGGCATGTTGCTGAACGACGCTTTCATATCTTCAACTTCCCGAATAGAAAAGTCCCCGATGTATTTCATCCTATTCTCGTCAGCGATGGTAGTTTGAGTCTGAATGCAAAGGAGAACCTCATGCGCCTCCGCATCCTCTCTTCTCGGATAATGGGAATCGTTGGTGGCAACCAAAGGTAAACCAAATTTTTGCGACAACACTTGTAGCGCTTCATTAGCAGTAGTTTGCTCTTCATTGAAGGCATGATCCTGAACTTCAAGAAAATAATTTTCTTCACCAAAAATCTCCAAATAGCCCTTAATTAAATTTTCGGCCTCATCCTGATCCCCGGACAAAATCACTCTGGGAAGATGCCCTTGTAAGCAACCGCTCAGCGCAATCAGCCCCTCACTATGAGCTTTCAATAACCCGTAATCCGCCCTCGGTTTATAATAAAATCCTTCAAGATTCGCTTTCGTCACGATCTCAATAAGGTTCTGATATCCAACCTGATTTTTCGCCAAAAGAGTCAGATGATACGGCTGATTATCAACCTGCGGAGTTTTATCGAAACGGGTCCGCTTCGCCACATAAATCTCACATCCAATAATGGGTTTAATCCCGGCTTCCAAAGCCGCTTTATAAAACTCTATAACACCATACATATTCCCGTGATCCGTAATCGCGCACGCGGGCATGCCGAGTTCTTTCGCACGCTCAATAACCTTCTTCGGCGACCCGAGTCCATCAAGTAAACTGTAGTGCGTATGACAATGTAGATTTACGTAAGACATCGTTTTCAATATAATGCCTTTCGATGACCAAGACAATCTTAATAAAAGTAGGAACAAACGTACTCACGACAAGCGAGGGTAGGTTGGATTTAAACCTGATAAAGAGCCTGGTTGACCAAATCTCAGAATTGAAAAAGAACGGGCACAAAGTAGCGTTGGTTACTTCTGGAGCGGTAGGCGCGGGATTGGAATTGAACAGGTTTTCTTCAGTTAAAAACAAAGTGACTCGCAAACAAATGCTGGCCGCGGTCGGACAAAATTACTTGATGCAGATCTATTCGAAATATTTCGAAACACACGACGTCATCATAGCCCAGGCGCTTCTTTCTCGTTCAGACTTCTCAATCAGGAAGAAATATCTGAACATGAAGAACACTTTGCTCAACCTGCTTGATCAAGACGTTGTCCCGATCATCAACGAAAACGACGTTGTCTCTACCGAAGAATTGAGTTTCAGCGACAACGACATTCTCGCGAGCTACACAGCTGCGCTCATAAAAGCCGACAAACTTATAATTCTGACAGTCGTCGATGGTCTCTACGACAAAGACCCATCTGACAAAACGGCAAAAACCATAGAGAAAGTTACAAAAATAGACGAAAAGACTTTCGGTATGTGCGGTAAATCCAAATCCTCTCTTGGCCTGGGCGGGATGAAGTCTAAAATCTCTGCTGCAAATGTAGCCACAGAACTCGGAATAGAGACGATCATCGCGAACGGGAAAACTCAAAATCTTAAAAATATAGTCGAAGGAAGTTTCAAAGGCACAACTTTCACATCTGAAAATAATAAGAAAAAGAGCGTTTATTACTGGTTGCTCGCCGGGTCTACAATTTCAGGCCGTCTCACCATCGACGACGGAGCGCAAAAAGCGATCCTGAATAACAAGAGTTTGCTTATCGTCGGTATAGAGAAGGTGGAAGGCAATTTCAAGAAAGGTGACACCGTGGAAGTCTGCAACAAAAAAGGAGAAAGAATCGCGGTCGGAATTATTAATTTGAGCAGTGAAGTCCTGACAAAAAATCTTTCTCAGCCAAAAGAAAGTTTAAAGAATCAGAAAGAAGTAATTCATTGCGATAACCTTAAAATTCTATAAATCAAAAAGTAATGAAAATAACAATAATAGGCGCGGGGACTATGGGGTCGATCTTCCAAAACGCCTTGAACCAAAAGAAGATTTTCAATGGAACTGATGTTCTCATGGTAGATAAAACAGACAAGATTGCCGACAAACCTCTCGGAGACATCGTTCTTTTCGCGGTCAAACCTCAGGATTTTCCCAAAGCTGCAAAGAGATTAAAAGGAGTCAAAAACAAACTGATTATTTCAATAATGGCAGGTGTCACAATCGCAAAAATAAAACGTCTGACTCCTGGGAATAGAGTAATCAGAAGCATGCCAAACCTCGGAGCGCAAAATTTCGCGTCAATGACTGTTTGGAAGGCGGATAAAACCCTCTCACCAAAAGAAAAAGGCATAATAAAAAAGATCTTCTCATCCATAGGCGAAGAAATCGAAGTCAACAAAGAAGAATTGATCGATTCAGCGACCGCCGTTTCGGGTTCAGGTCCTGGCTATATATACTTCATCGCAGGAGAAATGATGAAAGCGGCGCAGAAATTAGGTTTCAAAAAAATCGAAGCGGAAAAAATGGTCAAACAAACTTTTATCGGAGCAGTCGACATATGGAAAAGCTCAAATCTTCCAGTCGACGTTTTAGAAGCCAAAGTGAAATCCCCAAAAGGAACAACAGAAGCAGGAATCAAAGAATTCAAAAAAAACCGTCTTGGCAAAGTGATTGAAAAAGGCATCGCAAAAGCGCACAGACGCGCGAAAGAACTCTCCAAATTTTAAAGAACAAAAATGGAAGAAATTATCGAAAAATTCAAGCAACTTCAGCGTCTTAGTAGAACCATGCCGGATTCCGCCAAAAGGACTGAAGTTTTGCGAAGTCTGTCCAAGAATTTGAAACTAAACGAAGCTGCGATTCTTGAAGCCAACCAAAAGGATCTTGAGAAAATGGAGAAAGACAATCCCTTGTACGATCGCCTCCTCCTATCCGGAGAGAGAATCGACGGGATCTGCGGCGATGTCGAAAGCGTCGCCTCCCTCGAAGATCCCAACGGGCAAACGTTGGAGGAAAGAACACTCCCCAATGGACTCCACCTTAAAAGAGTGTCAGTTCCTCTCGGAGTAGTTGGCGTGATTTACGAAGCCCGTCCAAACGTGACAGTCGACGTTTTTAGCCTCTGCTTCAAAGCCGGGAACACGGTTGTTTTGAAGGGCGGATCCGACGCCGAAGAATCGAACAAGGCGATAGTTAAAATAATTAAAAAAACCTTAAAGGAAAATAACTTAAGCGAAGACCTGCTCTACTTGATGTCTGCGGATCGAAAGTACGTCGAAGTAATGTTGAAAGCAGACAAGTACATCGACTTAATTATCCCACGCGGAAGTCAGGGACTTATAAGGTTTGTTAAGGAAAATTCGCTTGTTCCGATCATTGAGACGGGCGCGGGGATCGTTCACACGTACATTGATGAAGATTTTAATCTCGACTGGGCCCGTGAAATTATCTTCAACGCAAAAACGCAGCGCCCAAGCGTATGTAATGCACTCGACTGTCTAGTAATCAGCGAAAAAGCTCTGCCAAAACTCCCAGAAATAGTAGAGCTCTTGGCCAAAAAAGAAGTGATTATCTACGCAGATGCTCAAAGTCACGCTGCATTAGAAGGAAAATACCCAGCCACACTGCTCGAAAAAGCCGAAGAAGAGCACTTCGGAAGGGAATTTCTCTCTCTTCAAATGGCGATCAAAACGGTCTCAAACTTAAACGAAGCAATCGAACACATCAATAAATATTCTTCACGCCACTCCGAAGCAATCATATCAAACAACGCAGCCTCTCAAGCAAGCTTCATAAAAGAGGTTGACGCAGGCGTAATCTATACAAACGCCTCAACATGCTTTACAGATGGTGGCATCTTCGGTCTTGGAGCCGAAATCGGCATAAGTACCCAGAAGCTTCACGCCAGAGGCCCATTCGCCCTAAAAGCACTCACAACATACAAGTGGATACTTGAAGGAGAAGGACAGGTTAGGAGGTAGCAATTAATTTAAGGCGGTAACGAGAGCAAACAACACACCTTTGTTTTCTTGTTTGATCAGCATAAAGAATTAAGCTACCTGTCGAACTGCGACAGCTTGCAGGGCAGCTTGTGCAGCTTCCTCATCCCTTAGAAAACGCTGAAAAAATAATTCTGTGCCAGTAAGTCGGTTGCGAACATCTTGAGTAATAGAATGTAGTATAATATTTTCAACGTCAGGATGTCGCAATTTTTCTTCATTCAAAACCGGTACGGGATAAACAATCCTTGTGCCCTTTGACCATCTTATTTTTTCTCTAATGGGGTGTTCAATATGGGATGGTATTTGTTCGTCCGGACCCAAAGGTTGCGCCGTATGATATTCGGTTAGTGGTATTAATTCTCCATCCCCGTTATGAGTTGTTGAACTAACCAATGCCCGCGGCGCATCCGGAAAATCATGAGCTATAGCGCCTATGAGAGGTGGACCATATTCATCCGATGGTAAAAGATGAACTCTTTCACTAGGCGATCCATGTCCGCCATAGAGCCATATATCTACAAGAGCTTCCGGAATACCCTCCTGGATTACGTTGTTGCGGGTGGAAAGTCTTATCCCTGTAACAGGCTGTTGATTTTCTTGTTCTGCTGTTTCTATATATCGAGAAAGTATTGCGAATATTTTTTCAGCAATCTCTCCGCGTTTTGTATCAAAAACTTCGCCAAATTCTTGCCCCATAGCAAACATCATTTCCTTTGCGTTACTTACAACTATACCTGCTTTTAAAGTAGGTTTGTAGGTACCACGAAGCGGAAAAACAATCGAAAAGTCCGCAGGAGTAGGAGCTGTTTTTAAGTTCATGTTCATGACCGAATAGTACCTAAAATTTCCTTTTTTGCAAGTTTTTACTAAGTCTAAAGCCCGATTTCACCCGCAATACCTTGCATTGCAGTCAAGCAAATCTCTATAAATTTTTCGACAGGCAAATTGAGCCCCTCCGGATTAGAACACATCGCGACTTCATTCCTTCTCGTCCTCGCCGCAAATTTAGGCTCTTTAAGAAACCTCTTCACGACCGACGACACCTTAACTTCCGCCAATTTCTTGCTCGGATAAACATAAGCGACAGCCATAATCAAACCCGTAAGCGAATCGGCGCAAAAAATCGACCATTCAGCTTTGTTTTTGCAATTTACGCCAGTAAATCTCGCGTCGTGAGCTTGAATAATATTATGTACAACTTCAGACGCTTCCAGACCGTATTTTGCCAGCGCCTCACGGGTTTTCGCCGGATGTTCTTCTTTAAATTCACCTGAAAAATCAATGTCGTGGATCAAACCGGCAAGCATCCAATCTTCTTTCGAAGGATCGCCTGCACCAAGAAGACCACCAGCGTTAAAATAATCATACAATCCTGACATGCAAGCCTCCAGCGCGAGCGAATGATAAAAGATATTTTGCTCCAGCTGCGCTTTCGCGGCATCATAATATTTTTGTCTGTCGTATGTCATGCGCATGAGACGATTATAGCACTCTGTATCCATTTGGAATAAACACTTGCTTTATTAACGCCTCCTTGGCTTCTTCTACAGTATCAAAACTTCCAGTTACTACACATCCAAAAGCTGGCTGAAAATAAATATAATATTTTCCACCATCTCCTCGATAAATACTTGCTGTCGGTATTCCTAAACGATCAGTCGCTGAAAAATACTCTACTCTACCATCAGGAGTAGATCGTTCCTGAAATGTCTTGGCTGCCAATTCGGCAGCTTTAGCCAACTGTCCAAACGTTAGAGTTTGTAAATCTATTGATTCAGGAGCTCGTTCAGATTGTCCAGCCATAAAATATTGGTTAAGAGTCAAAAATATCGCATGAAATCAATTTTCTGTTGTAGCGGCTTCTCTAAGTCTATACCCCATAGAAAGTAATACCCTTTTCAGTTCTTCTTCAGATACGGGCGCCATAACCTCTGTTTCATTTTCTGACATCCCTTGTACCGCTACAACAATTCCTTCTCTATTAATAGCAGCCGCAATATCAAGGCCCATATCTAGCACATACCCCCTCGTCAATAACCACCCTTGCTTTAGATCCTTCCATATTTTTAAAGTTAATTAAATAAGAACCCAACATAGTGATATTGCTTTTGCTTGTCAACCGGTTTTTTGCGACAGGATCGCCTTCGGCTTCCTGCGCTCTCAGTAGGGAAAACCTCTCTGATCTACGAAAAATGCAGACATTTTTCTTGATCAGAGTCCTTCGCTCCGCCCGGCCTAAAGGACGGGTTCCGCTCCGGACCGGTTTTCTCGCAACTACTCTGGTGCCCAGAGAGAGACTCGAACTCTCACGGGTTTAACCCCATGCACATTGGGCTTTCATCGATGTGGGCTGGCGTTGATGCAGTATCAGAAATACTACAAACTCCACCACAGCCGGATTTTTGAATTACCCAATCATTTCCTTCATGGACTATACTGACATCTTCATGTGATAAATCCCAAAAGCAACCAGCGTCTTCCAACATTTCTATTGCCTCTGCTTCGCTAAGCTCACTCACTCCCATACACATCGGGTTGTCATCGCTGTTTATTTCCTCTGTAAATGCGTTAATTCTACATTCTCCTCCGCAACCTGAGCTTTTAATTACCCAATTTGAATCCTCAAAGACAACACTTACGTCATCATCTGCCGTATCCCACATACAACCAGCGTCTTCCAACATTTCTACGGCAGTTGCTTCATCCATTTTAGTTGCTTGAATAGTCTCGATATAATCTATAAGTCGATCTAACATAACCGCAAGTTCAGCTCGGCTTACATTTTTTGTAGGACCAAACGTACCATCTGAATAACCAGTAATTATACCTTTTTCTGATAGACTTGCTATCTCATCTGAGTACCATAAACCAACAGGTACATCGGAAAAATACTTAGTAGCAGCAAAAGCCACGGTTGATCCTAGTATCGCTCCTACTAGAATCAAGGTTAGAGTTTTTTTCACATTGGTGAGGTTAGTAATTAATTACCTTAAGCAAAATAACACACTCTTGATTTTCTCGCAACTACATGGTGCCCAGAGAGAGACTCGAACTCTCACGGGTTTAACCCCACTAGCTCCTAAGGCTAGCGTGTCTACCAATTCCACCATCTGGGCATTAAATAAATCACACCAAAAACTACCAGAACAAGCCCGCCAGAGTCAAACCCAAAGTCGCCCTCAAAGTCAGCCCAAAATAAGAAAACAAAAAATACATTTGACAAGACGCAAAGAAAGGAATATCATTGCGGCCTTTCATTCTTATGTAGATATGATAACAAGTTTGCACTGACTGCAATTTTATTGCTTGACAGTATATCAATTTACAAATATCCTATTATAGCAATCGATCAATAAACTTTAAAACCCATGTCTACAAGTACAAAAATAAACCTCAACCAAATCCTAGAAGAAATTTTCCTAGTCCTGACAAGTAAAGAAAAGGAGGTCATCGTGAAGCGATTCAGCCTCGACAGTAAGCCAAGACAAACATTAGAAAAGATTGGCCAGCATTTTTCTGTCACAAGAGAAAGAATTCGACAGATTGAAAAGATAGCGCTGGGCAAACTTCGAAGAACAGTCCGAAACACGAGATTGAACATCATCAACGACTTCTCCAACGAGATTTTGAAAGAGAACGGTGGAGTAATGGTTGAATTGAAGCTGGTTGCAGAGATTTTGAACAGGATAACTTCCGCCCAGGATCTCGATAAATATATCATCAGATTGGCTTTGAATATCAACGCGGACGTTGAAAAGATTGAGAAAAACAACCTGCTCCACCCATATTGGAAATTTAAAGAAATCGACGAAAAAGACATAGATAAAATCTTAGCAACAGGTGTAAAACTCCTTAAAAAAGTAAAAGACGTACAGGACGGACAAAAACTCGCAGCTGCGATTAAACAAGAGTTGAAAGGCAAGGTTGAAACCACTGACATCACGATTATTTCATCTTTGGAAGCGGACAAAAGGATTAAGAGAATGCAAGATGGATTCGGTCTTATGGAATGGAGACACATCAATCCTCGATCAATTCGCGACAAAGCCTACATCGTTCTCAAGAGAGCTGCCAAACCACTTCACTTCGTTGAAATAGCAAACAAGATTACTGAAGCCGGTTTCGACAAAAAAGTTGTCACAACTCAAGCCGTTCACAACGAGCTTATCAGATACGATCAATTTGTTTTGGTCGGTCGTGGCTTGTACGCGCTCAAGGAATGGGGATACTGCGACGGCACAGTATCAGATGTGATTGAAGGCTTGCTTCGAAAGAAAAGCCCAATGACAAAACAGGAGATTATCGAGGGCGTTCTAAAGCAAAGGCAAGTCAAAAAAGGAACAATCTCACTCAACCTGCAAAAGAATCCGCAATTCGTCCGCGTAGGTCGCGCAGTTTATAAATTGAGCAAGTAATTAGGCTAACCCTCGTCCCATGTCCGACTGCATCTTTTGCAAAATAGCAAACAAAGAGATTCCGTCTACAATCGAATACGAAGACGACCTTTGTATGATTTTTCCGGATATCCACCCAGCCGCAAAGACTCATCTTCTCATAATCCCCAAAAAGCACATCCCCACCATAGCCGATCTCACACCTGAAGACGAGAAGCTCGTCGGCCATATGGTAGGCAAAGCCCGCGACATCGCGAAACAAAAGGGGATAGACGGCTATCAACTTCTATATAGAGTCGGCAAAGACGGCGGACAGGAGGTTTTCCATATCCACCTGCATCTCATGGCGAACCAGGACTAGCCCCGTGGTCGTGGTGGAGAGTTGCAATACAAATTACGATTGTTTGCATTGTTTTGACGGGATAACGAGTGTCTAGGGAACCTAGTGTAAGGCCCGTCCCCTCACCTCGTGATATTTGAGATCAATGCTGTGTGCAATGGCATGATGCTCTTCGCAAAACGGTGCCAGGAATCTGGGGTCGTGATTATGGCTTAAACCAAATTTTTGTGTGTGGTGGATTACTTTTGCTGGTTTATTGCATGTGGGGATTGAACATTTTTCGCCGTGTTCTTCCTTAAGAACTTTTTTGATCCGAACCTGAATATAATGCGAGGTGGTTGGCTGAATGGTTTCTGCAATTTTCTCTTTTTCCTCCGCGATCTCCACTCGTCGCTGCTCAAGCATTTTTCGCAAAAGTTCGTTCATATCAAATCCTTTCGAGTGCAGTTCATTAAGTTCCCTTTTTACATCATCAGAAAGTTCAAAGTTTAGGGTCTGTACGTACAGACTTTTGTCCTCAAAAAGTGGTTTCCCTAAGCCATTTCCATTTTCGGCCGCCGCACTTTCAGCCACCGCTTTTTCGTCTCGCACCAGAGTGTTAAGCGCTCTTATTGGCAAAACTTTGATTTTTGCTGCCAATTCCTCCTCGTTTTCCGGCGTTGCAATCGAAGCGATACGAGTTAGTTTATTTATGCTTGCCTCGCCGTTTTCCAACATCTTTTTCAAAACCGGCTGTTTTTCGAATCTTTTTTCCAAATTCAAAGCCAAACGAACCTGTTCTGCTGAAAGCCCGCATAGTTTTGCGGCGAACTCGAAAATTGACGAGAACCCTTTCTTCTCGTAGAGGCGTCTGCGATTTACTTCAGGCAAAAGTCCGATAAATTTCTGTCGCCAAAGCCTGGCACGCGCTCCATATTCTCTGCACAATTCATATAATTTTTCATCAGTAAGTTTCATGGTTTTTTGTGTTAAAGTTTTTGCGCTACAAGGGTGAGTATTTGCTCACCTACATACTACTTTTTTGGCTTTGGAAATCAATGAAAAATCAGCTTTTTGACTTGAAAAAACCTGTCAATAGTTACAGAATCGCCATGCATTTAAGGGCTTAGGGAAGCCAAAATCGCAAGTACCATCCGCGCGAAACGAACGCAAAGTAAAATGTGTTGTGTTGAAATATGCTTTGCCGTTATTTACACTGTCGTTTTTCTAGCTCTAGACGATCGGGTACCCTCAAAGATTGATTTGACAAAAGCGCGGCAAGTAGTACAATGAACCCCAGTTTAAATTAACCCAATTAACATGTTAGAAACATATACAGGAAAAGAGAGAAGGAGTACCGAAAGAGACGGAACGAATTTTACGGAAGAACAAATGGAAGGCGCTGGGATAAGGCTAATAAAAGAAAGAAAAACGATAGACGGATCCGGCTTTACGGAAGGCGATTTAATGAGAGATGCGATAAAAACAAGACTTGGGGTTGTATCTGCCACAACGCCGGCACCCAGCGCGGCTCCAGGCAATCCGCCAGCAGAGACGGCCAAGGAGCTAGCAGAATCTCAAGAAACCCCCGAATTTTCCTTGGAACAATTTGTAGAAGCCGCATACGACAAAGCGGTAGGAGCTCTCACAGATGGCAGACTATGCACTCCAAAAGAAATCCCCCCGTCAAAAGAGGAAGTTCTGGCAAAATTAAGAACACTTTCTCCTGAAAAACTGGAAGTTGTAAGAGAAATGAAAGTTCCAATGCTGGTAGTTGAACCTAAGGGACTTTCGTACAAAAGATTCATGAAAAATCTTGATACAGGCACAAAAACAAGAAACGAAACATTTATTACAGACAGCAGAAAGAAGCAATTTGCTCTTCAGGATAAGGCTCTGGGCATCAAGGGAGATGGCGCAGTAGCAGGTTGGACGATTGGAATTGCGGAAGGAGCCGAGGAATTGGATAGTGAATACGGATATTTGAGAGATTTAACAGCTAAGTGGAAAAAAGGCGCGCAAGCAACAAGAGGAGCGGTACTGGTGGATCACACAAAATTCGCCTTAATGCAGAAACAAGCAATTATGTCAGGAAAAAGGCTGGACCAGATAAATTGGTCAGTTCTTAGCAGAAGAGACAACAACAATGAAACAGTTTGTGAAGACGGCCTCGTTTCGGGCGGCGCCTTCCTTGAGTACTACGACTACGTCCACTTCGTCGAGGCCTACCCGTATGACCTCTACCTCTACGCCCGCTTCCGCGCCGTGGTGATAGCTTAAAATTGAATTTTGGATTTTGATTTCAAATCTTTTGAAATTTAATTTTGAATTTTTCGGTAAAGTGCTAAAATTTAACACGGCCGTGAATAGAAACCTGCCCTCGCCCAAAGGCGACGAGGCAAGGCTACCGCCAAAAAAAAAGCACATAAGCTATCACGTTTGAGCCGAATCAGCTCCAGAACATTGGGGTGAAACAATAAAATTATTCTTTCTGCGGATTGAATAATCAACGGATGGGTTCGGTCAAAATAAAGTTCAGGCCTCGTTTCGGGCGGCAACTACAATGAGTACAACGACAACGTCAACTTCAACGAGAACAACCCGAATGACAACTACAACAACGCCCGCTTCCGCGCCGTGGTGAAAGATTATGTGCTTTTCACTGACTTCAGCCATCCGCCAAGCATTCTGCCTATTTCTTTCAAGTTTTCCTGCGCTTCGAAAATAATTGTTTCATTTGCAAGCTTTAACTCCAGAAATAGCCTGAATTTCAGCATGATAATTTCAAGCAAAGCGCTCGCTTTCATCAAGTAAGGAGCCTTCATTGGCTTTGCGGCATTTTTAGCGAAAATCAAGCTTTCAAGAAATTGCAGAACATTCTTTTCAAGTTCAGTCCCAAGCGAATACTTCATGCGCTTGTTTAACGCGTTATTCAGAGTTAGAGTCGTTTTGTACATTTCATAAGACTTGTTTATGACGGGGAAAATTGCATCCATAAATTTAAGTTTAAAAAATATTTGGCAAAGTTGGTTCAAATTCAAGAAAGGGAAGAAATATACTCTTCGCCTTCACGAATTCCAGTACAATTTGGAAGAAAACCTACGCAAAATGTTTGTTGATCTGAACTTCGATCATTACCAGCATGGCGGATATAAAAAATTCATAGTCAAAGATAACAAAAAGAGAGAAATCTCCGTATGCGAAATAAGAGACAGGGTTCTCCATAGATTGATTTACGAATACTTATGCGAAGTCTACGACAAGACCTTCGTTTTCGACGCATGGTCTTGCAGAAAAGGTAAAGGACTTCAAGGAGCAATAAAACGAACTCAAAAGTTCATGTGGACACACAAGAACGGATATGTTTGGAAGTCCGACATCAAGAAATTCTTCGACAACGTGAACAAGAAAAAATTGAAAGAAACCTTAAGCCGCAGGATCAAAGACGAAAAAACATTCAAACTTTTATGCGTGATAATAGATAGTTTTCATTCAGACTCATGCGCCAATAAAGGCATTCCGATAGGGAATCTCACCAGTCAGATATTTTCAAATATTTATCTCAATGAGTTGGACAGATTTGTGAAATACAAGATCAAACCGAAAGCCTATCTGCGGTATGGCGATGATTTCATTTTGATGGAATCAAATTTGGAAAATCTCACTTCGATGAAACAACGAGTCGAATTGTTTATAAAAAATGTTTTGGACATGGAAATCAATCGCAAGAGCGAGGCGGTTATCAAAGCAAAACACGGGTTAAAATTTCTCGGAGTAATTATTTATCCTAAAAGCCGAACCCTAAACAAAAGAAATGAAAACAAAATCTTAAAAAACTTAAATCCCAAAAATACCCCAAGCTACCACGGAACCGTAAGCCAAAACGGCTCGCGAAAATTTCAAAAGAAATTTTCATGGCAAATACTGAAACTCATCCAAGAAACGCAAAATTTTATTCAATCTCCATCCTGAAATCCAACCCCCTGCTTCCCATCGTCAAGCACCCCATTGAAATAATATCAACACCTGTTTTCGCATATTCAACCAGATTCTCTTCGCAAATCCCTCCTGAAGCCTCAAATAAAACATTATCATAAAATCCTTTGCTTTTCGCCACTTTCAAAACCTCCTCAATCTCCCCAGACTTCATATTATCAAACATGATACACGCCGGAGCCTCAATTCCTCCGCTGGAAACAAACGAAGACAGAGCCTCTGCGGCCTTCAAGGCACCTTCCTTGTCCTCAACCTCAATCTCAATAAAACGCGCCTGAACGCCACTTTCTGATATATTTTTGATAGCGGTAGTGAATGATCCGCCCAGTAGCGCCAGATGATTATCTTTCACCAAAATAGCGTCGCTCAAATTCAGCCTGTGAGTCCCACCACCGCCAATCACAACAGCTTTTTTATCAAGTAATCCCCAAAGAGTTTTGCGCGTCGGGGTAATCAAAACACCCAGCCCCTCCTTACGCAAAATTTCGCACAAGTGCGTGGTATAAGTCGCAACTCCACTCATCCTCATTAGTAAATTCAAAACAACTCTCTCAACAGCTAAAACGTCCCGCGCAGCGCCCTCGATAACCAAAACTTTGTCTCCCTTGCAAACTTTTTCCCCATCCTTTTTCAGCCCTTCAACCTTAAGCGCAGACAGCCTGGGCCTAAATCTGGGGTCGCTTTCAACCAAAAAATACATTATCTCCTCAAGTCCGGCCACAATCCCATCATCACCAGCCACAACAGTCGCTTTAGCGACAACATCTTCCCCCAAAACGCTCTCGGTGGTTATATCTCCATTTGGGGCTAGATCCTTTTCCAACTCCAGAAAAGTATATCGAAAAACCCACTGCTTATAGTCCCCCTTGTGTACATTCAAAAAATCCTTGGCATTGTGAGTCAGATTTTTTAAGGCATTTCTATCCATATATTCCTTTAGACCTCTTTACATAACCCCATGAACGAATCGAAGCCAAAGCGTCTTCACCATATCAATTGTAGCCTTGGCAAGCGCAAGAAGTAGAGTCTTTAAGTCTCTAATTTTCTTTACAATATTATTCAGCTCGAAAGCATTCATACTTCCGGGACGTCTTATGATCCTCGTTGCTCGTTTATTTAAATACTTAATTTCCTTTTCGATTTCTTTTTTAATTTGCTTAAACATAACTTCCTGAGAAGGAGCCTCCGCCAAAAGTTTCGCCCTAATTTGCGCAGGGGTTAGATTTGCATATTTACCACCACCTTTTCCCCCTGTAGCGCCGTCTCCCTTCCGTTCTGACTGTTCCTTCATTACCTCAGAAACCTCTCCCTGTATCTCGGCTGATTCACCAAGATCGATATACTCAGCAGCTTTAGAAGAAGTATTCTCAAAAGTTTGCTTAGGCAAATTTGATACTCTTTCTCCCTTTTGTTGCTGATGCAAGGATTCAGGAGAATGAGTTGGGTTTTCCGGTGTTGTTTGTGTACTTTTATCCATATTTACTCCTCTCAATTATAGCTTAAAATTTGTAAAAAAGCAAAAGTTCATATAAAATTCACAACATGAAAAAAGATTTACCGAAAGCTTACGAAGCGGGAAAACACGAAAACAAAATCTACAAAAAATGGGAAGATTCGGGTTTATTCACTCCAAAAATCGATAAAAAGAAACGCCCATTCGTTATTTCGATGCCACCGCCGAACGCGACCGGCCAATTACACCTTGGTCACGCGATGATGTTGGCCCTGGAAGATATAATGATAAGATTTCACAGGATGAATGGCGACCCCTCTCTTTGGCTACCAGGAACCGATCATGCTGCGATCGCGACCCAGAACAAAGTCGAGCAGCTTTTGGCGAAAAAAGGGATTTCCCGCCACGATCTTGGCAGGGAAAAATTTCTGCACGAAGTTAGAGAATACGTCGCGGACTCGAGAGATACGATCCGAAATCAAATTCGTAAAATGGGAAGCTCCTGCGACTGGACTCGCGAACGATACACACTCGACGAAGGACTGTCGGAAATTGTAGCCACAGTTTTTGAAAAAATGTACAAGGACGGCTTGATATACAGGGGAGACAGAATAGTTAACTGGTGTCCGCGCTGTCATTCAACTCTCGCGGATGACGAGGTCGATTATAAGGAGGAGAAGGCAAAATTATACTGGATTAAATACGGCCCTTTCACTCTTGCCACGACAAGACCCGAAACGAAGCTAGGGGATACTGCGGTCGCAGTCCACCCAAAAGACAAAAGATACAAACATATGATAGGCAAAAAATACATGATCCCCGGAGTATTGGGTGAATTCGAAGTGGTTGTTGTTGCCGATGAAGCGGTCGATATGGAATTCGGTTCCGGAGCAATAAAGGTCACCCCAGCCCACAGTTTCGCGGACTTCGAAATCGCGCAAAGACACAATCTTCCTGTTAAAAAAGTTATCGATGAAGACGGGAGAATGATGGAGAACTGCGGTAAATACGCCGGAATGACAACCAAAGAATGCAGAAAAGCGATCCTCGAAGATATGGAGAAAATGGGCATACTTCTGAAAGTTGAGGACTACGATCACAAATTATCAGTTTGTTATCGATGCGGAACTTCCATAGAACCGCTAACTTCAAAACAGTGGTTTGTTGACGTAAACAAACGCCTAAAGTGCCTCGGCAACAAATCGCTCAAAGAAAAATCAATTGAAGTTGTCAAAAAAGGCGAAATCAAAATAATTCCTTCAAGGTTTAATAAAACTTACTTCCATTGGATGGAAAATTTAAGAGATTGGTGCATATCAAGACAGATCTGGTGGGGACATAGAATTCCTGTTTGGTATTGCAAAAAATGCGGTGAAGTTTTAGTCGGCGCAAAACCGCAAACAAAATGCCGCAAATGCAACTCTAAAGAATTCAAACAAGATCCGGACACGCTGGATACATGGTTTTCATCCGGCCTCTGGACTTTTTCAACTTTAAACTGGCCGAACGGCGAAGATTTCAAATACTTCCATCCGACAAGCGTTCTTGAAACCGGCTATGACATTCTCTTTTTCTGGGTGGCAAGAATGATCTTGATGACGACATACACGACAGGCCAAGTTCCATTCGAAAATGTCTATCTTCACGGACTTATACGCGACAAAAACGGGGAAAAAATGAGTAAATCAAAGCCGGAAACATGCATTGATCCATTGGACATGATTGATAAATACGGAACCGATGCGGTCAGATTAAGCTTGGTAATGGGAAGCACAGCAGGCAACGACATCCGTCTTTACGAAGAAAAAATCGCCGGTTATAGAAACTTCATTAATAAAATTTGGAACTCATCCAGGTTCGTTTTGATGAATCTGGAAAAAGAAGATTTGGGAATTGAATTCAAGCCGGACATGTTGAAATCATTGGCGGACAAATGGATAGTTTCCAGGTTAAACAACCTCATAAAAGATGCAACTAAGGGGATTGAAACGTTCAGATTTGGAGACGCAGGAATGAAAATCTACGACTTCTTTTGGACTGAATTCTGCGACTGGTATTTGGAAATATCCAAAGGCGAACTCAAAAATCCGGCAGTACTAAAACACGTGTTAGAAACTGTCCTGATCCTTCTTCATCCATTCACACCGTTCATCACAGAAGTAATCTGGGCAAATCTCGGCAAAAAAACACTTCTCCTAGGAGAAAAATGGCCGAAATTCGAGAAGGACTCTTCTTTCCCAGAAGACGAGAAATCGATGACAAGAGTGCTGGACGTAGTCTCAGCAATCAGAAGTGCGCGTGCCGAATACAAAGTAGAACCGATCAAGAAAATCAAGGCGGCAATTTACTCGAAATTTCACAAGGATTTAGAAGCGCAAAGAGAACCGATCATGAGATTGGCTCGTCTCGATGAATTGGAAATTAGCAACAAAGGCAAACGCCTTCCAAAATCTAAGTCAATAATTCTCCCTCAAATCGAAATTTATTTGCCACTACAAGAAATGATCGACACAGAAAAAGAAAAATTAAGGTTGGCGAAAGAAATTCACCTCCTCACAGAATCCATAGAAAAGCTGGAATTGAAACTTTCAAACAAAGGGTTCGTAAATAACGCTCCGCGCGAACTGGTCGACAGAGAAAAAATCAAACTTGAGGAAGCTCGCAGCAACTTAAATAAGCTGAAAAAAGAAGAAAGTCTCCTTTAAAAATTGTCTGATTTAGGGTATAATACCCTGAAAAGCAAAACGTATGGAAGAAGCATTTTTCAGACAAATCAGACGAAACATAGAAGCCCTCATAGTTGATGGAGAACTTACCGAAGCGTACATAAAATGCAAAGAAATACTAGAAAAACACCCAAATCAAAAGGGGATAATTGATTTAAAAAAAGAAATAGAAAAAAGAATGATTGCCGAAAATCAAGAGATTGTAAAAGCAGGTATTAAAGAAGTGGAAGAGCTAAACAAGAAAAACAACAAAGAACAAGCTTTAAAAAAACTAAAAGAACTTTTGAACCTCTCTCCCAACAACGAAAGCCTGAAAAGGATGTATCTGAAAATCCAAAAAAGATATAAGAACGAATTAGATAAGGCCCAGGAAGTCTTTTTAAATCGCAAAACCGAAGAACTGAAAAAACTGATGGACACCGACGATATGACGAAGCTGCTTCAAGTACTGCAAACATTTTCCAGGGAATACCGAGACAACAAAGAAATCCAAGCGTTAGCCAAAAGTTATAGAGAAAAAATCGTAGAGAAAGAAATAAGAAAAAAAGAAGAACTCCTAAGCTCGACGAAATTCGATGACATAGACGGATTTCTGAATGACCTAAAAAAGATAGATGAAAGCTCGAGCGCAATAAAAAATGTAGAGGCTTACATCCGCAAAAGAAAAATGGGGAACCAAGTTGAGAACGTAGAAGAATTTATATTCTCAAGCGAAGATAATTTGATAACTCTAATGAAACTCAAGAAATACGAAGAAGCGGTAATCGTAGCAAACGAAATTTTAAAAACATCTCCTGAAAATAACAACGTAAAAAGAATTTTAGAAAAGGCAAAAAGAAAAGCCTTTTTCCTCAATCAGAAAGAGACAGTTCGCAGAATATTTCAGAAACTCCCGGCTCTGAAAGCGGAATACAAAAAGAACAAAGCGGGCTTTATTAGCCTTTGAGCTTGTAAACTTTTCTACCGACTCTGACAAACTTCGGATTATTTTTTAGAGCAAGGACTATAGTGATTTCTTTGACTTGTCTTTTTTTCAACACATCCCTAATAATCTGGTCCTGAGACATTTCACCCTTCTCTTTAAGAATCTTATAAATAACTTCAGCTACAGTTCCTTTCTCATAACCCCACTCCTTAAGGGCGTAAATCCCGCGACCGATAAGAATGAATTGAGGATGGCGTATAAGCTCATTGTGGACCGCCTGAACATTCACCCTCTTGCTGTCGAAATTCTTGCCGGAAATTCTCTCCGCAATATCAACAAAATGCATTGGTGTTTTGTCAGAGGTCAACACAAACGAAATTTTGTCTCTGAGAGTTCTTGGATGGATATGGCGCCATTCATAAAGACCAACTTTATCTTGATCAAGAACTTTCACCCTTTTATCAATATCCATCAAGGACTTAAACGTTTTGTCGCCAAGTTGGAAGTCCTTCAAAACCTTATCCAAGTCTCTTTCCAGTCGATGAATCGGTCTCGTATCCCCATACTTTCTGAGTTGATTCACGGCCTTAGAAGCAGCATGCTTCAATGAATAGTCGGAAATATTCTTTCTTCGGACATAAGGATTGAAATCGATTGTGTTCCCAATACACTCAAGATCGTCATGCAAAAACAAAGCCAGCCTTATAGCGTTCACATCGACTTTGGCTTCAGCAATGGGGAGAACAGCCATCAATTTTGAAATTAAAATATCTTCCCTAATAATTCCACCTGATTCCTCAATAAAATGATTTGAAATAGCATGAATGTGCGTAAGAGCGGTGTTAAACACGTTCCTTCTCATCTTTGATAAAGCGTTCTTTTCAATTTGTCTAATCCTTTCGCGAGTCACCGAAAAATCTCTGCCGATTTCCTCCAATGTGTGCTTGCGAGTGCTGTTTAGATTGAATCTTTTGACAATTACGACCTTCTCTTTTTCGGAAAGAAGAAGCAAAAGATTCTTAACGATACCGTCAAGTTCAAGGAGGGTAGCGACAAGATCGCCAGTCTGCGGAGTGGTTGTTGTTTGCATAAGAATGAGGGTAAGAGGGTTATTTGCTACGTCGAATTATAAAAACACTTTGCCTATTTGGCAAAGAAATCGTCTTATTCGAATTTACAAAAACGAACGTTGTTTTGAAACTCCAAATTATTCCAAGATGTATCCCGCACACGGAACTGTTTTTATAAGTTCAAATTCAATAAAATCTTTTAATTTCTTTCGCAGCCTGCTCATATGGACGTCGACAGTATCCGTTGAAGCCAGTAAATTCTTGCCCCATATAAACTCAAACAGATCCAATTTTGAAACAATTTTTCCCTTCTGCGAAAAAAGAAATTTCATTATAAAAAATTCTTTATTCACTAGTTTTAAAAAGGATCGATCATTTATATGCAAAATCCTCGTGGTGGGGTCCAATCTGAATTTAATTCCGTTAACTTCTAGTTTTTGAGAATTATCAAAGTCGATAGAAGTCGTTTTTTCAAAAATGCCGGCAATATTTCTGAAAGCAAAAGGCGCTAAAAAAATAGGAGCCTTTACGGACTCCTTGAACACATTCAGCATTTCAATATCAACTCTGTCGATCAATAGAAAAATATTTTTACCGGGAACAAGATTTCTCAAATGCAGACAAAAATTGACATGTTGCTCCGTAGGAGCGGTCATCCGCACAAAGAACCCGTCGTGATAAATAAAATCGTAGCTATCCAAAATGGAAAAATTCGTTTTATATATGAGCGTTTTCAAATTGGTTGAGTTCAATCCCTTTTGAACACTTTGCGCGGTCAAATAATTTGAAGTTATAATCGCAGATAACATAGGCTCGAATTCTGGGGGTGAAACTACCGAATTGCAACACCCTTTAGCGCCCATACGCATCAAAGTGTTCGAATTCAAGGAGAGACCCAAGTAAATAGAAGTAAATAAAAGTGTTGTTGAATTAAATACAACAGGCATATAAACTATACGATGTCACTTGGAAATCTAATTTATCCTATAAAAAAACAATTATGGCAGAAGATTCAAAAAAACAGTATTTGGTGAAAATCACGGAAGACGTTGAGAACGGTAGTTTCGTTAATGCGATTTCGGTTCATTTCAACGGGAACGAATGCGTGCTGGACATGGGATATACTCTACCAAACGCAGAGAAACCAACAATCAAAATTGTAAGCAGGTTGAATATGACGCACAGAACCGCAGAATCTTTTCTCAAGGTGCTCTCAAACGCGCTTTTGGATTTCAAAAACAAGAACAAAACAGAAAAATAACTCAATAACTCTCATGGAAAACAACACTCTAGAAAAAGTCGTCGCATTATGCAAAAGACGCGGCTTCATATATCCGGGGTCTGAGATATATGGAGGTTTAGCGAATACCTGGGACTACGGACCATACGGAATATTGCTCAAAAAAAATATAAAGGACCTGTGGTGGCATACCTTCGTCACAAGTCGTGAAAACATAGTTGGATTGGACTCGGCAGTTCTATTAAATCCCACCGTATGGGAAGCGTCAGGACATCTGGAATCATTCAGCGATCCATTGATGGACTGCAAAAAATGCAAGGAAAGAGTAAGGGGCGACAAATTAATAGAGGAACGTCTAGGCGTTGAAGCAGCAGCCGGTAAATCACTGCAAGAAATTGGCAAGATTATTAAGAAAGAAAAGCTTGCATGTCCAAAATGCGGAGCATGTGACTTCACTGAAGCGAGATCTTTCAATTTGATGTTTAAAACCCATCTTGGAGTCCTTGAAAAAGAAACCATCCCCGTATACATGCGCCCGGAAACAGCGCAGGGAATATTTGTGAATTTCAAGAACATAATCCAAACATGCAGGGTCAGAGTCCCTTTCGGGATTGCTCAAATAGGAAAAGCGTTCAGGAATGAAATCACTCCCGGGAACTTCACGTACAGAACCAGGGAATTCGAACAAATGGAACTAGAATATTTCATTAAACCAAACGATAAAAAAGAAACGCTAAAAGTATTTAAAGAATGGGAAAAAGATTGTTTCGATTGGTTCTTGTCACTTGGGATAAAAAAAGAAAATCTACGCTTCCGCGAACACGAGAAAAAAGAACTATCCCACTACTCAAGCATGACAGTCGACGTAGAATACAAATTTTCATTTGGCTGGGGCGAACTTATGGGACTCGCTGATAGAGGACAATTCGATTTAACTCAACACGAGAAATACTCAAAACAAGATCTCAAATATCAAGATCCTATGACCAACGAGAAATATCTGCCGGCAGTCATAGAACCATCATTCGGCGTTGATAGAACACTTCTCACAGTTTTGCTGGACGCATACGACGAAGACGAAATAGGTGGCGAAAAAAGAGTTGTAATGAGATTCTCTCCCAAAACAGCCCCAATAAAAGTCGCAATTCTTCCTCTGATGAAAAAAGAAGAGCTCACCAAGGTCGCAAGAAAGATATTCAAAGATCTTTTAGATCATTTCGCTGTCGAATACGACGAATCGGGAGCTATAGGCAAAAGATATCGCCGCCAGGATGAAATAGGCACGCCATTTGCCATAACGGTAGATTACGACACATTGGAAGACAACACGGTGACTTTGCGAGATCGCGACACAACCAAGCAAAAAAGAGTGAAAATCGAAGATCTGAGGGAAAAGATAGGAAAAGCAGTGGATTAGCAGACACCGAAGATGTCCATTCTACATATATCTTCTATTACCCACCTCGCCTGGATTTCCCCGGGATTTTCCCCGGGGAAAAGTTTACAGATTAGATTTTACAGGTTAAACCGTTTCCTCGGGATTTTCCCCCCTCCTCTTGATAAAACCTCCTATTTCTGGTAAAATATTAGGATAAAATTAAAAATAAATACGAAATGGCTGACTTCTTGAAGATGATAGGGGATTTCATTGCTGATAATCCGTGGTGGACTATTTTGGGGATAATTGGATTTATCATACTTTTAAGCAGCGGCTTAAGGCTTTTAAGAAGGGTATACGCTGCAAGATCCTTTAAAAACAGAATCTTCTTCAGAATAACCATGCCACGAGAAGATTCCCATAAGGATAAAGAAAAAGAGACGGAAAAAGACTTCAGAGAAAAAATCTCGGTAATGGCACAATTTTATAGGAACCTCGAAGAAACCAGCGAAATGAATTTATGGAATATTATCAAAACAAAACTGTTGAAAAACAACGTGTTCTCACTTGAACTTGTCGCGGAACAAAAAGTTGTGAATTTCTACGTATCAAGCCCGAAATACTACTCAGACATAGTCGAAAAACAGATAACTTCATATTATCCGGACGCGGAAGTTATCCAAGTGGAACCATACAAGCACCTGCCGGAAGGGAACAAAATGAAAGGATATTACGCGTACCTGGAAAAACCATATTGGTTCCCAATAAAAACCTTTAAAAAAATCGAAAACGACCCATTGAATGATCTGTCAAACATCTTCTCAAACATGAAAGAGGAAGAAACAGCTGTTTACCAGCTTGTGATCAGACCAAGAGACGGTAAATGGCAAAAAAGAGCGGAAAAACAGGGTAGTAGCTACTTTCAAGGCGGCAAAACAAGTAGGCTCTCAGGGATTCCAGTATTAGGGAAATTATTCGCAATATTGGCGGGAATAGTCGGAGGATATGAAAAATATAAACAACACGCCCCAAAAGAAGATGTCCAAGCCGGATACGTAAGAATGCTCCAAACAAAAGAAGAGGTTGCGAAAAGTATAGGAGAAAAAGCCCAACAGGCTGGATTCGATACAGTATTAAGGATTTTGGCAACAGCCAAAACCGAAGAAAGAGCGGAAAATATATGCAATAACATGGTTGTTGGATTAAACCTTTTTAAGGATCCATCCATGAACTTCTTCCAAACTAAAAGATTGTTCTTCATCGACAGTTTGAACGACAAATTAATGTTAAGAAACTTCGAAAAAAGATTTTTGGCGAAAGGCTTCCCGTTCACAAACGAGAAGATGTCTATATTGGCAGAAGACGAACTTGCGAGTTTATTCCATTTTCCACACAGTAAATACAACACAAGCCCGACCATTCGATGGCTTTTATACAAAGTTTTGCCGGCCCCGACAGATGCTCCTCAAGAGGGTATTTTGCTCGGCAGAAATGTTTATCGCGGCAGATCAATGGATATTCACTTCGCGGACAAAGACAGATCCCGCCATCACTACGTAATTGGTAAATCTGGTACCGGTAAATCAAATTTCCTTTCGTTTATGGCACGTCAGGACATTCAGGCGGGAAAGGGTATATGCGTGATCGATCCTCATGGAGATTTGATAGAAGAAATTATTCAATTCGTACCAAAAGAGCGCGCAAAAGACGTAATAATATTCGATCCATCCGATACGGAAAGACCGATGGGGTTGAATATTCTCGAGGCGGGAACACCGGCAGAGATGGATCTTGCCTCAAGCCAGGCAACAGAAATCTTCATCAAACTTTTTGGCGACGAAATTTTCGGCCCGCGAATTCAGCACTACTTCCGCAATGGATGCTTGACTTTGATGGAAGATAAAGACGAAGGAGCCACTCTCATCGACGTCCCCCGTATCTTTGTAGATGAAGAATTTATGAGATACAAAGTGAAAAAAGTCACAAATCCCGTCGTAAAATCTTTCTGGAAAAACGAATACGCAAACACCGGAGCCCGCGAGCGTGAAGAGATGATTCCGTATTTCAGTGCGAAGTTCGGTCCGTTCATCACGAACTCGATTATGCGCAACACAATCGGCCAGACGAAATCGGCATTCAACTTCCGTGAAATAATGGATACGGGAAAAATTCTGCTGGTTAAATTGTCAAAGGGTAAAATTGGAGATTTAAATACGCAACTTCTCGGATTGGTTATGGTGGCTAGAATCCAAATGGCAGCCATGAGCCGCACCGACATACTGGAAAAAGATCGTCGTGATTTCTACCTGTACGTGGACGAGTTCCAGAGCTTCGCAACCGACAGTTTCTGCTCAATCCTTTCAGAAGCGAGAAAATATCACCTCTGTTTGATAATGGCTCATCAGTACATAAATCAGTTGGTAACATCAAAATTTGGCGTAACTTCAACTCAAATTAGAGATGCTGTATTTGGTAACGTCGGCTCACTAAGCTCATTTAAAGTTGGCGCGGACGACGCCGAATACTTGGCAAAAGAATTTGCGCCGTTGATAACGGAACAGGATTTGGTGGGGATTTCGAATTACAAACAATATGTAAGACTCAACATTAACAACACTACCTCGAGACCGTTCTCGATGGACACAATATACGACATGAAGGGTGCTAGCGAGAAAGTGGGTAAAATAGTAAAAGAATACTCCCGAATGAAACATGGTCGAAAGAAAGCGTTTGTGGACCAAGAAATAACAGCTAGAATCGGCATAAGCGTGGACGACGAAGCCGTAGACGTATCAAAACTTCCAAGTCTCCCAAACCAAACCCAGGCGGGAAACCCAATGGCGAAAATTCTCGCACAGGCAAAAGAAGAAGCGGGCAAGCCACAACAGGCGCCTCAGCAGACACCGCAGGTGTCAATTCCTACTCCTGCCGCGCCAGCAGCGCCAGCCGCTCCAACCGCCCCAGCCACGAGCGATAAATAGCTTGAACTTTAGGCCCCCGAAATGGGAGAATCCCAGTGATGGAAAATAACACTTTAAAAGCAATCCTCGTTGATGTTGTTCCTCATGGGACTTCTACGATAAAAGCGCAAACAAATCTCGATGAACTAAACAGTTTGGTAAACACGCTGGGTGGAATAACGATAAAGAAAGTTATTCAAAAACGTGGACGCCCATCAGCCAAAACATTTCTAGGATCGGGAAAAACGCAAGAAGTCGCAGAGTTCGTCAAAATCCTCCATACAAATGTCGTAATCTTCAACAACATCCTGAAGCCGAATCAGGTACTGCATCTCACTGCGATCCTAAAAACAAAAGTTTGGGACAGAGTTGATTTAATACTGAAAATATTTGAAAAACACGCAACAACCAGAGAATCCAAGCTTCAAATCAATTTGGCAAAGCTATATCACGAATTCCCGAAATTATACGGGAAAGGATATGCAATTGGAGAGTATGGGAGAGGAGTGGCCTTTTCGCAGCAAACAGGCGGAGGGGCAGGAAAGACCGGTGTGCGCGGACCCGGAGAAAAATACCTGGAACAGAGAAAGCGTCACCTACGCAGACAAATAAAGATCTCCGAAGATCAGCTGGAAGTAATTAAAAGACAAAGGAAATCCCAACGCGAAGTTCGTAAACGTAAAAATCTTAAGACAATCGCAATCGTCGGATACACAAATAGCGGCAAATCGACGCTTCTCAAGGCTCTGACTGGCAAAAAAGAGGTTTATATCGCTGACGAGCTATTCGCTACTCTGGATACGAAAATAGGGGATATGTATTTGCAGCAATACGGCACAGTCCTCGTTGCGGACACGATAGGTTTCATAAAGGATCTCCCTCCATTTCTGATTAAATCTTTTCTTGCGACTCTCGAAGAGGTGAAAGAGGCGGATTTGATACTACATGTTATCGACATTTCCGATCCGAGAGTACTCGAGAAAATCAAAGTCGTTGAAAAAATCCTCGAAGAACTTGGATGCGGCGAAAAGCCAAGAATAAATGTTCTAAATAAAATCGACGAAGTCCATAGGAAACGTTTTCGCAAACTGCCAGGAAATTCCATAGCAATATCAGCACTAAAAAAACAAGGGGTAGGAGATTTGATTGAAAAAATTAAGAATTATTTAAGAAAAATGTAAGAAAAAATTAAACTCGATTTAAGTTTTTTGTAAGGTTCATATGCTAAAATTGATTTGATTTTTTTAATATATTTATATATCACATTTATGAATTATAAATATAACTTATACATAATGAAACCCACTATAACATTCACTAGCACACTCCCTGCTAATTTAATGTCTTGGCTTACGAAACAAGCCGAAAAAGAAAATACGACAAAAAGAGCAGTAATAGAACAAGCTCTGAAAATTTACCAAGATGAAACAAAAAGGGAAGAATTAGAAGAAACTTTCAAAAGAGCTTCCAAGGATAAAGACATGCTAGAAATGGCTGAAGAAGGCATGGACGATTATTATGAACAATTAAATTAGATAGCCGAAACATCTTTAATTTTTTACTATAATTACCATGAAACAACTCAACGAAAAAGACTTTGAACAAGCCCTTAACAAAACATTAATTACAGGAACGTATATTTTCAATACAAGTTATGTTCTCGATTACTCATTCAAGAAATTACATTTCCAAAATTTAAGAATAATAAATGGAAGTTTCACTGACAGTCTTTTTCAAAATTGCAAATTTATAAATGTAATTTTTGAATCCGTACATTTGGATGAATGTGATTTTAAAAACTGTCATTTCGAAAATGCAATCTTCAAAAATTGTACAACTGAAAATATTCAATTTATCGAGTGTAATAATATGCCAAATATTATGTAGAATTTCACTGTAAGAGCTTGTTCGAAATGAACAATTTTTTACAGTGGGGAATGTCTACATCACAACAACAAGGAGATTCCAATGGCACTGCTCCGTGAAAAACGACCAGATGGAACGTTCCTCGTCTGGCATGACGGTGACAACATGCACCAGAACCACTGGCACATCGCCCCCGATGGCACGCTGCTCTCGGTGAAAGAAGGAGGTGACTACAAGTACAAGCGTAGCGACGTTCGGAAGAGCATCACAACCGTGACTGGCTTCAACTGGAATCATGGCTGGAAAGATCTGGGACACAACATGGAAACCAACGACCCGGACTGGTAGACGTCCACACCGACTGATGTAAGACATTCCTCCACCCCACATTCGAGGGCTTTCTGTAAAAAGAAAGCCCTCCTCTCCTTAAAAAATAAAGGATACATCCGTATAACTTGAGAAAAACAAAACAAATAACCTGGATCAAGATTCGGAAATAATAACATTCCAACCAAGAACAATCTCAAAAGGGAGACTTATTAAGAAAATCGGGAGAATAACCGAAGAGGAATTAAAAAAAACGATCAGCGGACTGATATGCGTGCTGAGCTACTAATACAAACCTGGTAGCAGGAGGCGGGATCGAACCGCCGACCTCGGGCTTATGAGTCCCGCGCTCTGACCAACTGAGCTATCCTGCCTAGAGCGAACAGAATGCAATTCTGATTCGCTCAACACCTAAAAAGGTATTGAACTCACTCGTTCTTTTACCAAGAAAATAACATAAAATCAAGTAAAATCACTCTAGAGACTCTTTAGGAAAATAGTCATTCGCCACACTCTCTTCGTACTTGAAAGGACTTATCTCCTCGGGGAAATATTCGCCGTACTCGCCAGTAGCTGTCATGTGAGCGATAAGCTGAGCGCGAAGGTCTTTGTACTCGCTTTGCTCGTACTGCTTATTGAAAATACAGTACTGCCGCTTCTTCAACGAAACACACCCGAAACAATCATTACAATTCATACAAAAATCCGTGTACTCACTATTCTTGCAATTCCCGCTTATCAAAGAAAATTTAACATTATAATTCTCGTCAAACCCGATATGCTCATAACAAAGCTCAAAATACTCACAATAATTGACGTCGTACGAATCCTTTCCATCTATAACCTGCGCACAGTACGCACAATCCCACAACTTCTTCACATCAAAGCAATATCGAGCATTTTTGCTATTCACAATAAAGTTGCCGGTACAATCCTCAGACTTCAGAATTCTTGAAGATCGATGCGGAAAATTCAATTTTTCCATTCCAAGATATTCGTTCGCCCTTGCCAAGCCCTCAACCGTATTCAATTTCAAAGCTTTCTTTCTCTCGAAAAACTCCTCCTTGGAATACTTCTTATTGGCAATGTAGTATTGCTGCCTTTTAAGTCCGGTACAGCCAATGCAGTCGTTGCATCCCTGACACTCGTAACAAGATGTGCAATCAGTACACCCTTCACAAGATTGGCAGAAATCCGAGTTGTACATTTTTTCGCAATCCACGCATTCGTAAGTTAATTCGCTCTCACGTACCAAAAAACTATCAACACAATCCTTCGACTCATAAGGATTTCCGTACATGCAATCCTCGACCTGCACGCTCCCGTAACAAAGATAACAATTCTTGGCAAAATCCACGTAATTACAAAATTCACAATTAACAGCACGAGAAGTAACGACAGCCAACCCCAATCGAGGCACACGATCCACCAAAGTTTTGAATTGAGGGAAAAATGGCTCATCAACACGAAACTCAACGCCAAAATCCAAAGGTTCCCACTTATCGCTCCACCAGCAGTCGGTACAATACACCGGATGCACGGCGTCAGGACGATACGCGGAAATCATGTCTTTTTTGCACAAATCACACTTCCTGCGATAGAGAGAATGTTCGTTCCTGAACCTCATACGACGCATCATTCTGCATTGCGGGCAAAGAGTAGGAGGCGGCACAGAAATCTTTTTATAAAAAGCCTGATCGGCACCAGTAACCTCGAATTCTCGCATACAACTTTTGCAAGTTTTGACCATTTATATCAAATTTTTCTACCAAACTTTTTGACAATCAAAGCGGAAACTAACGACAGAATAATCAAAACCACGAAAGAAAATGCGAACGAAAGAACAACAGCAGCAGCCCCAAGAGCCTCTTCACCACCAGCCCCCCTCATGGCATAAAAGAGCGGAAAAGCATAAAAAACAACAGCACTAATAAAAGCGGTTAATGGCAATACAGAGAACGGACTCCTCTTGCATTTACCCAAATAACATCTGCAAGCAAAAAAGAACATCACTATAAAGGGAAGAAACAGGAGTGACCAGAAAAGGAAATTGTAAACAGCACGGATATTCATAAGAAATGGTTATTTTTCTGGTTGCGGGGGGAGGATTCGAACCTCCGACCTCAAGGTTATGAGCCTTGCGAGCTGCCTCTGCTCCACCCCGCGCCAATTCAAAAATACTTTCGTGAAAGCGAGAGGATAGTAATGAAAAACCATCAGAAAGTCAAACCTCTAACCCAATTCCATTGCCAACACTAACGGCCGTGATGCAACTACCCGCCATCGCGGATCTTTAACAACTTCTTTCATTATTTTTCTCAACACAGAATCACCTTTCGCATCTGCAAAAAACATTCCTTCTCCTTTATTGCTACGCTTACATGGATACAAACGGTCATCTTTTTCTCCAATATTCAAACACCATAATTCCCTCCTAATCTGTTCCTCAATTATAGGAGTAACACCTATGTGCTTATCGTACCGTTGAACAACACATCCTGTTATCCGCATACCTTCTTTGGGCTTTTCTATTGGTTCCAAAGGTTTTTCATTCATCCATTTTTGTAAACCGGTACGCATGTAATTAATAGATTCTACTAAACCATTCAATGCATCCGCATCACCAGATTCCGCATCTCCGGAAATAACAATCGGTTCTGCAAAGGACACTTCAAAACGATCCGGGGATAAATTTGGTTCTTCCTTTTGTATTTCTGCCATATTGTAATTGGGTTAAAAAGTAAGGAACTCATTATCCCAAAACCTCGTCTAAATGTCCAGCTTTTGTCCTATCCTCTACCTAAAAAAGAAATCCCACCAACTTTCAGGATTGGAAGAAGTCTCCAATCGCACGACATCCTCACCATCTTCATCCAAAATTTCTTCGACAGAAGCACCAGTATCATACGACAAACTCTCCGGAGAAATGATTATAACCTCCTCCCCGGAATTAATAAGCCCCAAATTCTGTTTGGCAATCTTGTCTATGTACTCCTCGGAAGTGAAATACAGATAATCCTCAGTCTTTTTGCGATTCTCCTCAGCGATCAGCACATTCTCCTGCTCAAAGGTCTCAATATAACGATCGACCAAATAACTGTTGTAAACATTGCGCGTAAGAGAGTAAATTAAATACGCAACCAATGTGAACTCAACGATTATTATAAATTTGGTTAGCCCGGTTGTGTGCGTAAATTGAGAATTCATACAACTAGATTTTTACCACAATTGTAGTAAAATTCAAATATGATCAAAAAAGCAAAACGCGTTCATTTCATCGGGATAGGGGGGATAGGAGTCAGCACTTTGGCGCAGATTTTTAACGATCAGGGTAAAAAAGTGACAGGCTCGGATATTGAAGACAGCGATCATATTCAGCACATGAAAAAGGATGGGATAAAAATTAAAATCGGCCACAGCGCAAAGAACATTCCGACCAATTGCAATCTAGTGATTCACTCTTTCGCAATTGAAAGTGACAATCCCGAACTATTAAAAGCTAAAAAGCTAAGAATCAAAATACTAACCTATCCCGAAGCGCTCGGAGAATTCAGTCGCGACTACCACACAGTCGCAATCACCGGCACCCACGGCAAATCCACAACTACCAGCATGACCGCCCTCCTCGCGCTCAAATCCGGCCTTGATCCAACTGTCGTAGTAGGTACAAAAATGAAAGAACTCGGCAACAAAAACTACAGAATTGGCAAGTCCAATCTGTTAATTGTAGAGGCATGTGAATTCAGAAACGCATTCCTGAACTACAAAATGGACGTCCTTGCGATCATCAACATCGACAGCGACCACCTCGATTTCTTCAAAACCCAAGACGCCTACGTCAAAGCATTCAATAAAGCATGCAAAAGTGTTGGTAAAAAAGGCCTGATCATTCTCGACGCAGACGACAAATTCAGTCAAGGAATTGAAGAAGGCGCAAAAGCAAAAGTAATTAAAATCACGAGCAATCAAACCCTGAAAAACGCCCCGTCTCACGCTTACCTAAACGAAAGACTACTTAAGATCGGCAAAAAATCTCTGAAATTAAGGCCGAACGTACCTGGCAAATTCAATATAAGAAACTCCGCATTTGCGGCAGTCATAGGGGAACACTTAAAAATATCAAATCGCAAAATCGAAACCGGAATCGCAGCCTTCAGAGGATGTTGGCGCAGAATGGAATTAAAGAAAATCAAACTCAAAAATGTTAAATTCTACGACGACTATGGGCACCTTCCGGCAGAGATCGATGTGACGCTCAACGCGATGCGCGAGACACACCCCAAAGAGAAGATTCTAGCCGTCTTCCAACCTCATCAATTTATTCGCATAAAAAACTACCTCACGGAATTCGGGATGTGCTTTTCTTCGGCCGACGACGTCCTTATCCCGGATATTCTAAGAAATCGCGACACTCTCGAAGAAATGGCCTCGATTCAAACACACGAACTTATCGACGAAATCAAAAAGCATAAGAAAAACGTGTTCCATTCAACGGACGTGCCCGACACAGCAAAATGGATAAAAAAGAACGGCAAAAAATATGGCGTAATCGTAGCCATGGGATCAGGTGATGTTAAAAAGCTTTATAAACTGATCTAGACCCATTAATCAAATCCTCTTCCAAATAGTTCCATTCGATGTGTCCTCCAACTCAATGCCCTTTTTCAGGAGATCGTTTCTTATTTGGTCTGCCTTTTTGAAGTCTTTTTCAGTTCGAGCTTTCTCCCGAGCCTCAATCAAAGTCTTAATTTCTTCATCAAGATCTTCCTCCTTCATAAAAATTATACCCAAAACTTCATCAATACTCTCCAGAAACCCAATAACCGACTCGCCTTTAAAAGAAGTGTCAAACCCAACATGCTTAATCAAATCAAATAAAACCCCCAACGCCCCGGAAGTATCAAAATCATTATTCATCGCCTCCTCAAAAGCCTCAACGAACGGCTTGGCATCAAACTTTTTATCCCCGCCGCCGCTGGCTTTGCCGCCGCCGCTGGCCTTGCCACTACTGGCCTTCAAGTTCCTCACAAAATCATGCACCCTCGCCAAGCTCGCCTTCGCCTGCTCAAGCAATTCCTCGCTGAACTCAATCGGATTCGCGTAATGTGTCTGCAAAAACATCAACCGCACAACCTGTCCGGAATAACGTCCGAGAATATCTCGAATAGTAAAGAAATTACCCAAACTCTTACTCATCTTCTCCTTATTAATAGTGATGAATCCGTTGTGCATCCAATATTGCGCGAACGAACCTTCACCAAAAACAGACTCACTTTGCGCGATCTCGCATTCGTGATGGGGGAACGTCAGGTCTCCACCCCCCCCGTGAATATCAAACTTTTCTCCAAGCAGTTTCCAGGACATAGCGCTACACTCCAAATGCCAGCCGGGTCGTCCCTCACCCCACGGCGAAGACCACTTCGGCTCGCCCTCCTTTGCAAATTTCCAAACAACGAAATCATGGGGATTTCTCTTCGCTTCATTTTCTTTAACCCTTGCACCGACCTTCAAATCCTCCAATTTCTGCCCGGACAATTTCCCGTACGAAGACGCTTTGCTAACGTCAAAATAAACCCCATCTCCTTCAATAACATAAATAACGCCAGCCTTCTCCATACGCTCAACGAATTCAACCATCTGCGGTATATACGAAGTTGCTCTCGGCGCCTCATCTGGAGGCAAAATCCCCAAGGCCGCATAATCCTCCTCATACTTCGGAATAATTCGCGCAGCCAATTCAGGAACACTCACCTTTTCCTCACGCGCTCTATTGATCATCTTGTCATCTATATCCGTATAATTTGAAACAAACTTCACTCTGTAACCCTTACCATCGCAACCCCTGTACTTCAAGTATCGACGCACCACATCGAAACAAACCGCGCTCCTTCCGTGCCCCAAATGCCCAACGTCGTAAACAGTCGGCCCGCACACATACATCGAAACACAACCCTCAACGAGAGGCGTAAATTTTTCCTTTTTCCCGGTTAACGTATTTTTAATCTTCAAAACGCTCATAAAACGACTATAAAGTACCTATAAGCTGACAATCAATTCCACGAGAAGATAAGCGATAATATTCACTCCAAAAAGAGCGATCAATGGTGAGAGATCGATCATCCCGATTCGGTGTGGCAGTTTTTTTACCAAATTCAAAACAGGATCAGTAATATCGTTAATAAAACGCGTAATTCTGCCGGGAGAGCCTCCGCCCACCATAAACCAAGACAAAACCACCCTCGCAAAAACCGCGTAAGTAATCAAATTACCCAAAACGGTAACAAAATTAGCTGCGAATACTTTTAAATTAGCCATATCCATCGCAGACGATCTTACCACCAAACTAGAATTTTTCAAAGGTTCCGAAACCCTTCCTCTTTCTTCTTCATGGAAAAGTAAGAATAGAATAATCCGCCAAGAATCGCGGACACAAAAAGCCAAACAACTTCAGGACCGCTTTGGCTGGCGTCTTCCTTCATATCGCCGAGTTGCTCTGAGCCGGCTGTACCTTGCCAAACACCCGTAGACCCGCCCTGTCCAACACCGTCGGGATAAACATCGCTTGGAATAGCGGAAACAATATTGCTCATAAGCGCGCTCGTACTCCCCGAGTTACTCACAGCCGCAACCGCAAAGAAATATTCTTTACCATTTTGAAGATCAGGCACGTACCACGTGGTAGAAGCATTCCAAGTGTCAATGACATATGCGAGCTGATTAGCCGAAAGTCCGTAGTAGATTCTGTAAAATTGGACAGGAGCTCCTGTTTTAGGAGACGTCCAGCTCAACGTGATCTTATGATTCCCGGGAACGGCGACCAACCCTGCTACATTGGCAACAGACGTGCCGGACCCGGAACCCCCGACTCCAACATTTAGAACATAACTTGCCTCTTCGATTTTGGCTTCATTCCCAAGAGCATCAACCAACGTAAATTTCATCGGATAACTTCCCCCAAGAATAGGAGCCTTAAACTTCGCGGAATAATATCCGCCCTCAGCTCCTTTCATCTCATACACACTCCCATTCACATCAAGCAATAATTGGGTCAAACCAAGTTCGGTATACACCTTGATTTCAACGTCACCACCGGAAGGGACAGTCCCGGAAGGAACCATCTCAACTTTATCGATTCCTGGAGATGTCGTATCAATGGTAACTTTGATTTTACTCGAAGAAGCCAATATCGTTCCACCCTCATTCACAATCGCGACATAAAATTCATGATCCCCGTCCGTCAAAAACCCTGTTGTAAAAGCAAACGCTCCAGTCTGACTAGCCACCGCATTGCCAATTTTAACATTGCTGTCATATATAACAAGACTGGAAGCGGGAGTAGTAGTCCCGGAAATCACCTGAACATTATTACTGTATGTCCCGGGAGTAGGATTTGTGACAGTTACAGTTTTATCAACCCCGCTCTGAGCCGAAGTTACCGTAACATTGGAAGTCCCGAAAACCATTGGATCCGATACGTCTTTCGCTTCTATCACGTAACTTCCAGGAGAAGTAAAAGACAAGGCAAGAGCGAACGGATGAGTTCCCAAATTTTGAGCGGTATAAGTGTAATCAGATGGCAAAGTCACACCCGTCGTAGATCCGGAAATCACAGAAAAATGAACAGTCCCCAGGTAATCGGTCACAGTCTGATCCGATTCGTCTCTTGCGGACAAAGTAAATGACAAACTCTGATTTGTATTTGCAGAAGCCGGAAGATTATCAAATTTCAAATAAGCAACAGGTCCTGAAGCGTTCCCAACAGCATTTCCCAGAAATGCCTCTGTGCTAGAGAACAAACTTTCACTGGAAGTGAAATAAACCACCTTTGCCCGCTCTGAAAGAATCTTATTCGATGTCAGATCATAAATAGTATAAGAAGAGACTCCTGACTCAGGCGAATTCACAGAAAAAACAACTTTCCCCTGCGAATCTGAAAGATTCACATCTGTATTAACGTCATCCTCACCCCTGCTGGAAATCAGCTCAACCATATGATTAGATATGGAATTCCCGAAAATATCTTTCAAGGTAACTTCAACTTCCCCAATATCTCGTCCGATTCTCACAACCTGTTCCGTAGGAGTTATTTCTGAATACGTCTCAGAAATCTCCCCGGGCAAAACATTAAAAGTATTTGAAGAACCGTACTGCGAAGAATTCAGCGACTTCGCCGAAACCTTATAAGTTCCGGCAACTCTCGTATGGAAGTCAGCTAATTTTACTCGGGCAATCCCGTCCAAACCGGAAGTTGCAGGGAATTCAGAGTAGCTCCCATCGGGCTTTTCAACCTTGAAAACCACAGAGATATTCGTTCCAACATTGGAAGATTCAAGTGAGGTGCTAAAACCAGCGATAGTATCTGTCCCAAAAGCCGATACCGAGACCTGTGCCGAAGCCGGCGCTGAATAAGATTCAAAATCATAAGCAAAACCAGCCGAAGCGACGACCATTCCGACTAACATCCCCGCAATAATTGTAGATAATACTTTTTTTATCATCGCTAAATTCTACCTCAAAAACCAAGAAATATCAATTTTCCACAAATCAACTCGGGAATATGTCAACCCATATAGTCATCCCACAAACAATTGCTAAAAAGATGGCTTTTTGATAAATTAACAATATGATCAAAAAAAATCTAATCAGGTTATTTGTCGGAATAATTTCCGCCGGCGTTCTGTTACCAGGCGTTCTGTTCCCAAGTCTCGTCGCGTTCGCTGAAAACTCTTCAGACCAAGTAAGCTTCCTCGAAGCAGTAATCGTATCGGAAGATACCGTCGCGGTAAAAAGAAGTACCATTCTTGATGCATCTCAGAGTTTTATACCCAACCAAGACTCCGAATACACGTACGAATGGGATTTCGGAGACGGAAATAAAAATGAAGGAGTCGAAGTCCTTCATGCATACAAAAATCCGGGCAAGTACACAATCTCTCTAAGAGTTTACAACGATGAAGAAGAATCCGTAGTTCAAAAAGAAATTTATGTTTTCAAAAAACTAATTTTACTGCTCACGGATTCAAGCGAAGACCAACTTCAGATAGAAAGAATTAAAAGCTATGCGGAGGAACAAGGAGTTTATCTTAAAATATTAGATAGTTTTGGCAGCGCTTCAGAATTCATTTCAGAAGAGATTTTGACCAAAAAGTTAATAGAATCGACGAGTTATATTCAAAAAGCCCTCCAAATAATTGTTTGGACAAGAGAAAACTCGGGAATGAACGCGTTCTCGCGCTTCGTTCAGGAAACAAAGGAAACTTCAAAAACAAATTTTTCTCAGAAATCTATAGTAGTCATCACAGACGACATTTCGGAATACTCAAATAGAACCAAAAGACAATTTGCAATTATTAGTCCCAAAAACCTTATCCTGGCCCAGGAGGCTGGGATATACCAACTTATAGATAACTTCACTTCCGGAGATTTTATAGAAAGCCTCAAGACAAAAGGATATGAATACGAACTGATTACAGAAGGAAGTTTAAAACTTCGTCCATGGAATTTCATGTCATATTTCCTCTCCATATTGATAGATAAAGGAATCCCGGACAACACCATAGCCCTCCTTCTACTCCTCCCTATAATTGCGACAGTGGTAGCGGCAATGAAGCAAATAGTTGGACTAACAACCATGGGAATCTATACCCCAACCATAATTACGCTATCTTTCTTGATAATCGGACCTTATTTCGGGTTGTTGACACTCCTGATGGTCCTTACAGTTGGAGCTTTGACAAGACATCTGATGAGAAAAGTAAGGCTGCTTTTCATCCCCAAAATGGCAATCGTGTTAACGGTTGTCGCGATAACATTATTCCTGGCCTTAATCTTGAGCATATATCTTGATATCTTCAACGCAACATTCTTCTCGTTAGCAATATTCCCGATGGTGATCCTAAGCACATTGGTCGAGAAATTCATAAGCATAAAAACAGAAAAAGGATGGGGGTCAGCCGTCGTATTAATGTCGGAAACAATCGCCGTTTCTCTAATCGCGTTTTTCGTCGCGGGAGGCGGAATCAACCTGGGATTCACAATAATTCAGTGGGACTTTTTCAGAAATTTAATGCTCAATTACCCCGAATTTATTTTCGTTCTTTTAGTGATAAATATATTGCTGGGGAGATGGAGCGGACTAAGACTACTGGAATTTATCAGATTCAGAGAAGTCCTAAGGCATATTGAAGAATAAATCTAATTATGAAATTTTTTAGCTCAAAAGGCATCTTAGGAATTAACGCCAGAAACCTTTTATACATAAAACCATACAATCCCAAAAAGGCTATTCGTCTTGCAGATAACAAGATAAAAACAAAGAAATTCCTTGAAGCAAGAGGGATTCCGGTCCCAAAACTGATTGCTGCAATAAACAATAGAGATGAAGCGGAAAATTTTGACTTCAACGCATTGCCGAACGCATTTGTGGTGAAACCAAACTGCGGGTTTGGCGGAGAGGGAATAATCCCCATAGCAAACAAAAGAGAGAAATATTGGGTAACTTCGAGTGGGAATAAAATAGACCAAAAATTTTTATTCGAACACATAATAGACATTCTTGACGGGAGATTTTCAATCTCAAACGTATCGGACGTAGCATTTTTCGAACAACTCCTCATCCCGCATGAAAGCGTAAGCCCGTACACGTACGAAGGACTCCCGGATATCCGAATAATTGTGTACAACCTCGTTCCGGTGATGGCGATGCTGCGACTCCCCACGAAAGAATCGGGAGGCAAGGCAAATCTGCATCAAGGCGCCGTGGGTATTGGAATAGATATGGGAACAGGGAGAACAACATTCATAGCAAAGAAAAATAAGATTATCGACGAAATCCCCGATATTGGAAAAATCAATCTACAAATTCCTTTTTGGGATGAAATGCTCCACATCGCATCAAAAATACAAATGGTTACAAATCTAGGATACTTAGCCGTTGATATCGCCTTGGATAAGAATTCAGGACCGGTCCTTCTAGAAATAAACGCACGAGCTGGATTGGGAGTTCAAATTGCGAACTTAGCGCCGCTAAGAAGGAGATTGGAAAGAGTCCAAGGGATAAAAGTGACTTCGCCTGAACAAGGCGTAAGACTGGCCAAAGACATGTTCGGAAAAGTAATCGAGAAAAAGCCCCAACAAATATCGAATAAAAAAGTAATAGGAAAAATCGAAACGGTAGAAATTATTTTAAAAAAAGGAACTCAAAAAATCAAAGCGCTGGTAGATTCTACTCAAGAAAGAAGCGCTATCGACCAACGTTTAGCAGAAGATCTCGATCTATTGGACAGCCAAAATTATAACGACGAACAATCGACATTAAAAATCAAGTTCTCACTTAAAGACAAAAGAATTCAAACCGTAGCAGACATTGAGAAAATTCCGGAAGAAAATGAATTCAAAATGATAATAGGATCGAGAGACCTACAAGATTTCCTGATAGATCCTTCACATAAAGAAAGTGGTAAATTCATCCCGAAAAGAGCAAGAAGCAAAAAAATCACGAACAACTTTGAAATAGATCAGGAAATAGTAAATATAGACAACAAATTGAAACTTCTGTTCCACTTGCGCCCGGTAAATTTAGAAGAAGAAAAACGAAAATTTCTCGAAAACTTTTCGTACAATCCGCAATTCGTTTACCCCGAATTAAAATTCAACCCAACCGAGTTGAAACAAAAGCTGGAGACGATAAGAACCGACGAATCGCCATTAGGAATAATTTTTGAAGCGAAAAGAGACGAGCTAATGAAGAAAATTGAACTTATTGAAAGCATAGACACGGAATATTTTACTCAAAAATCAGCAAATCTATTTGGAAAGCCGGATCCGGAACTGATCAAAGAATGTGAAAAACTTTTACTTGAAGGAGGTAAATTCCAAAACCTGGGGGAAGAAGATATCGACGCGGAAGAAGCGAAAGAAAGATTTGAAAAAGTTTTCAAAAAATACAAACTTCAAAATTGGAAAGTGAAAATTCAAGACGAAATGGTCACGGACTGCGTGGCAGGAAAAAACAACAGATTGCTTTTAAGAAAAAATGCTAGATTCTCAGAAAAAAGAATCGAAAATCTCATAATCCACGAGATAGAAACCCATATTTTAACAGCCGAAAACGGCAAGATCCAACCATATGAAATATTCAACAGGGGACTCGCAGACTATCTGATCACGCAAGAAGGATTGGCCATCTATAACGTTACTACTCAATCAAAGACGACTATCAGAGACAGCTACAAAGCATTAGCTCTAGTGATAGCTGCAAACACGGCTTTAAATAGCTCCTTTGTCGAAACATTCGAGAAAATCCTGTCTTATGGAATCCCGATAGAACAGGCGCTCCGAATAGCGCTCAAAACAAAAAGAGGATTGTCGGATACCGGAGTAAAAGGAGCATTTACCAAGGATATAATTTACTACAAAGGATTTAAAGAAGTATCGAAATACATAGAAGAGGGAGGCAGAATTGCCGACCTTTACATAGGGAAATTGAACGTAAGAGATATTGACTTAGTGCAAAAAATTGAAGGACTGGCAAAGCCAAAATACCTCCCCGAATGGCTTAGATAAAAATCTTTAGATAATAATCATCGCATCCCCAAAACTATAAAATCTATAATTCTCCTTTTTCGCTATTTCATATAACTCCAAAATTTTCTTCGCCCCGTCCTTAACTCCCTTATGTTCTAGAAAAGACGCAACCAACATTATCAAAGTGCTTTTTGGTAAATGGAAATTGGTTACAAGAGCATCAACAGCTTTCCACTTGTACCCAGGATAGATAAAGATATTTGTCTCACCAGAACAATGTTCCCAAGGTTTAAATTCACCGTCCTTGAAACACGTCTCCAGAACTCTCACAGAGGTAGTTCCAACAGCAACAATTCTTCTTTTCTCCCGTTTCGCCGCATTCAATCTCTCGGCAATATCGTCCGTCAACTGGAAAAATTCACTATGCATAACGTGATCTACCACATTCTCAACCCTGACAGGAGCGAAAGTGCCCAGCCCAACGTGCAACAAAATCTTTTCGATCGACACACCTTTTCGAGCGACTTCATTTAAAAGCTCATTGGTGAAATGAAGTCCGGCAGTAGGGGAGGCAACACTACCTTTCTCTCGAGCATACACAGTTTGATACTCTTCCAATGAGGACCGAGACCTCTTAATATACGGAGGAAAAGGCGCCACACCAAAATCCTCAACATCTTTTTCAGTAATAAATTTAATAACCCTCACCCCATCCACCTTCACGTCCAGAACCTCAATAATCAGATCGTTATTTACAGAAATCCGGCTCCCTTTTTGGAACTTTCTACCGGGCTTAACAAGACAGTTATAAGTCTTACCTTCAGACCCTCCATCAACCTGCCTCAAAAGAAATATTTCACAGGCCCCCCCAGCAAAATCAAAAACAATTCTGGCCTTCAATACCTTCGACCTATTTAAAACCAAAACATCCCCCTCATTTAAATATTCAACTATGTCACGAAAGATTTTGTGCTCGACCACCCCACTCTCTGCGTCAAAAACCATCAACTTGGCGGAATCGCGAGGAGAAGAAGGATCCTGGGCTATAAAACCCTCCGGGAGACTATAATCAAAATCTGTTAATTTCAAGAAGTCTCTCATGTTTTTTCTACGACAATCAAAGTCATATCGTCAATCTGGGATTCATCTCCAACAAAGGAAGCCATATCCTCAGAGATATGATGACTCACCCCGGAAGCAGAATAAGAAGGAGCATATTCGGTTATAGATTGCTTCAGTCTTTCCAAACCAAACAACTCACCGGTTGCGTTTTTCGCCTCGGTAATCCCATCAGTATAAAGAATGATCATATCGCCCTTCCCCAATGTTATGCCATTCTCTTGAACACGAGAAGAAACATCGTTGACCATCCCCAAAGCAGTTCCTCCACTCACAAAATCCTCCATTTCTCCATTCGCCTTTCTATAAATCAAAATATGCTCATGCCCGGCCCCGACATAAGACATGGTCTTACTCTTCTTATCCCAAGAAAGCATCACGAGCGTCATGTACATAGAAGGCTTAACATATTTTTTTATATGCCTATTGGTCTGGATAATAACCTCTTTGGCGCTATTATAAACTTCAGCAAACGACGCGATCATGGCGTTGACCATTGCCATAATCAAACCCGCAGTAACACCATGGCCGGTCACATCGCCAATATAGATATATAATTTATCCCTCGATTCTATGAAATCATAAATATCTCCGCCCAACTCAGTTGCCGGCCTATTCTTGGCCACAATGCTCAAACCATCAACATTCGGAACAGCATCAGGAAAAATTTCTTTTTGTAATTCAACCGCAACAGATAATTCATCCAAAATTCTCCCTCTATCCTCAACATCCTCAGCAACTTTCGTAAAACCCTCCGTAACTTGATTGAAGAAATGAGCCAAAACACCAACTTCATCGACCCTTTTTGTGTAAAGCTTTTTAAATTTCTTCCCGTTCATCACAAGCTGCATCTGGGACAACACGGTCCTAATCGGTTTAACAATAAAGAAGAAAAAAGTCCCGAGAACATATGCGGCTAAAACACAAAAAAATATCCCCACCACTTCCAGGGAAAATCCTCCGGCGCCGGTATAATCCATCACCCAAAAGGTCCCGCCCAACATCACTGAAAACAGCAAAAAACTGATTAAAAACTTCAAAAACATGCTTCTACTAAACGCGCCCATTTCAATTATTTATTAAGATAACCGTCCAAACTGGGATACATCGGAATAACTTCATCAATACCGATAGTCTTCAGAACCTCTTTCACATGAGCATCGGGCTTTATAAGAATAAGCTTTTTCTCCCTTTTTACGAGATGTGCATGTATTTCCATCAAATACCCTATGCTCTCACTATTGATAAACTTCAAATCGGTAAAATCAAAAATCAAATCCTTAAATTCAAAATCTTTCACCACTGCGTCCAATTCATCCTTAATATCCATGTGTCCCGCCTTGTCGAACTCCCCAATAAACCTAATAATTTGGTAGTTCTTCTCCTTATTCGCCTCCCCCTGTTTAATAGTTAATGTTGGAGTCATAATTTGAAACTTAAGAACTTTTTTTTACATAAAGAAGTTCGTTTATTAACTCAACTTCTTCATTTTCTTCCACCAAACTATACAGCATTTTTAAATATTTCAAAGACTTTGTGTCCAAATAATCCAAAGATTTAGCTTTAGTCTTCACTAAAAGAGAATTGATTCTATGCGACACTAACTGTTTAACTTCCTTTTCGATAGCTTTAGAAACTTTATACGGAATTTTCTTCAAACTTCTCTGGACTTCATCAAACAAAATTCCTTCACCTTCAAACAACAATCCAACAATAACACCTATAGAATCCAAGTAACCAATTTGCGCCAATGCCAAGGCCGAATAAGCCCGGAGTCGCTTGTTCTCAGAGGACAAGAAATGCTTCAAATTCTTAAACTTCGACTTCAATTTAAGTTCTCCGACAATATAACAAGCGGCTTCCTTAAACCTATCACTCTTGCTCAAAAGCATCCTATCCAAATCCAATTCCAATTCGTCAAAAAATTGAGGATACCTCCACAGTGAAATGATAGCGGAAGCCCTCTCCTTGGGATTTTTCGAAGCCAAAAAAGGTTTTATGTAAGGGATAACATGCTCATCTTTGTATCTGCCAAGCGCCAAAATAACATCGGCCCTCAAGTCTCCCTTCGACCTCTTCAAAGCGTTAATGAGAAAACCAAAAGTCCCAATCGGACTTAACCTCGACAGAAAATGAATAATTAAAGATCTTATCTCGTCATTTTTTTCAACTTTATATAGAGATTTTAAAGCCTCGGCGATTTTATACTCATAGAAAACATGCTTAAAAAAGAAACTTTTCACGGAATTGAACTTCAAAAGAGCCTCAACTGCAGCCAATCTAACCTCCGCCTTGCGCGACCCGAAAGCCTTGATGATATCATCGATAGCATCAAATTCCTGCAACTCACCAAACGCTTTTAGAATTTTAGTCTTAATGAAATCTGACTCCTTCGGATCATATAAAACGCCCCTTAAAACAGGTAAAGCCGATTTATGTCCTCTTTGAGAAAGAATATCGATAGCTTCCACCTTGCCGACTTTATCTTCCGCTCTCGTTAGATTGTAACAAGCAAGTTTTGTGTATTTACTCTGAAGACCATGTGTCGCAACAAACAAGAACAAAAGAACGCCTATCATCACGAGATTCACAGATAAAATTAAATCCTCGCCAATAAGAACTCTCTGCAATCCCAAAATAATACCGGTTCCCACCAGTGCTCCGACAGGCCTGACCACCCCCTCAAGAAATTCACGCGTATGTTCTCTAAAATGTTCCTTTATTGAGTAATAAGCGGAATGGTATGCATTCATATGAAGAATCTGCGTAATATTCTTATTGGCCTGCGCCAAAACGGCTGTTGGAAACCCAAACCTTATAGTCAAACCAAATACACTAAGCAGCATAACAATAGGGTAGAGCATCATACTCCCTATAACACCAAGAGAAGTGATAAGTCTGCTGCCAACAATCAGTTGAAATACCAACGCTATAGCGCTGAACAAAATAAACAGCGCTCCCAAATCATGAACCAAAGCATGCTCAAACCCACTCCCGGACGTGAGGGCAACACTGGAAACATTTTCATAAACAGCCCTTGTGTACTGGAGCTCTATCAAACTCGCGAAAATCCATTGCAGCAAAACAACACAAAATAATCCTTTTATAAAAGAGACGTGCCTGACCTGAGAGAAAACCTCTTTCATTTTATCAATCAGCCCGAAGCCTTCACCCCCCACATCCTTGTCCAAATTAAATCTATAAATCCTGCGAAGAATTAGTTGGTAATACAATATACAAGGGGCAATAAACGCCACAGCTACGATCCACAAATAAACAAATTTTGAAGGATCAATCGAATTGGAAAAAGACACCACCAACGTACCTGCAATAATACCTCCGATCGTTTCAGCCGACTCTATGAATGGGAAAGTCCTTTCACTTTCAAGAGGCGTAAATAATGTCTCAACAAAACCGTTCACTACGATCTTGAGTTGAACCAAGAAAACCGCCTCGGCCGCCAAGAGTAAGGCGAAAAACAAGGTTTCATTATAATCCTTGAATAAAATAGCCGAAAGCAAAAATGCCGAAGAGAAAAAAGTTGTCAGTAAAATAGTCTTTTCCTTCGAGATCTTACCTATAAAAGTAGCATATACGAAACTCCCAATAATAGAAAAAAGCCCATTCGCAACAAACAGAAGAGGCAGCATCAAAATCCCATATCGTCCGACAAACATACCAACGATAATTGTCCAACCAACAACGAAAGCAATCCTATAAAACAAATTGATAAACCACGAGAGTGAGATTCTTCCCCATTCTCCCTTATTAACATTGAATAATTTTCCCAATACCCCCGAAAAACTTACCATCTGTTTGTGTTTTTATCTGATATAGTATTATACAAGAAAAGCACCGAAAAATCAACCTTATAAAAGAGGATTTTAAGGTTAAATTGTGTAAAATACCCCTCGATGTTTTTAAAGAAACTTTTCGGACCAATAGGGATAGGAGGAGCGAGCGCGCTAATGGCATTTACGTCATTCTTGAGCTATGCGGCGGGTTTGATACGAGATCGGGCAATCGCAGTACATTTCGGGACAAGCGCGGCTACGGACACCTACAATGCCTCTTTCTTAATACCGGACACTCTCTTCAATATATTTATTGCAGGAGCCCTCATGGCAGCGTTTATGCCAATGTTTTCAGAATATCTCCACAAGGACAAAGATGAAGCAAGATCACTCGCAAACACTATGCTGTCCGGAGTAAGTTTATTGACCGCATTTTTGAGTGTAATTGCGTTCATATTCATGGAGCAAATAATCCCGGGCGTATTCCCGTCAGTCGATCCGGAGGGACAAAAGAACATAATATTCATGACAAGATTAATGCTCCCATCGGCCTTTATCTTTGCAATCAGTAATACATTGGGAAATATCCTCATGACGTATCGTCATTTTCTCTCGGTTGCAATCTCCCCAATCTTATACAATCTCGGAATAATCCTGGGAATAGTTCTGTTAAACGACAAGTTCGGAATCTACAGTGCGGCAATCGGAGTACTAATCGGAGCGGTTCTGCACCTAACAATAAGAATAATAGATACCTGTGCGACCAAATACAGATACAAACCGGAATTAAGAGTCAGCCATCCGGGATTCAAAAAAATCATAAAATTAATGATTCCCAAATCCTTCAGCCTGATAGTGTGGCAATTAAATCTTTATATTTTTGCAGTAGTCGGTATGAGGATGATTGAAGGAGGTCTTGCAGCGTTCAATTTTGCGAGAAATATCCAAAGTTTTGCAGTAAGTCTGTTTGGGATAGCATTTGCTACCGCAGTATTCCCAAACCTTAACGCAGCGATAAGTAGGGGAGACAAGGTATCGTTCACGCAAAATATCCAGAAAACAATCCAAAGAATTCTTTTCTTTTCCATTCCGGCAACAATTGGATTGATTATTATGGCTAAACAGATAACCGACTTGATTCTGGGAGGAGGTGAATTCAATGAGAAATCTCTGAAACTGACGTCCGCTGTTCTTCTATTCTTCGCGATTTCTATTCCGTTTGAAGGTTTGAGCCACCTTCTTTCGAGATCATACTACGCCATGAAGAATACTATCACACCAATGATCATCAACGTCTTTTCCCTAAGCATAGTCGCAGCGATCACAATATTCGTTGCGCCAAAACTCGGGATACAGTGGTTCTCGATTGGGTTTACAATCGGCTTTGTCATTTACAATATTTTATTCTTCATAATTCTATCCAAACACCTGGAAAGATTTGAAACCAAAAAATTCCTCTTAAGTATCGCGAAAACATGCGTAGCAACAGGAGTAATGGGCGGGATTCTATACCTCACAAAAGACCTAAATCTTTACATAGAGGTCACCGATAAATTAATAAGCGCTATAAGAATAGCATTAGGCGGCATAGCGTTTTTCATCGCGGCATATTTGATGAAATCTCCGGAATTAAGCAGCATAAACTTCCTTCTGCATAAATTATTGAAAAAGCAAGATGTACAAGTTAACGAATAAAAAGATCCCCCAGACCCTCCAAAGAGCCCTTTTGGTCATTTTGTTGGTCTTCGGATTATTTGTTCTCGTTTTGATGCCAAAAATTAAGACCTATTTTGAGCTGAAAGAAATAAAGGAAAAGAACATAGAAACTATGGAGAAGGTAAAAGAAGGACCGGAGAAACCCTCAGTCCAGGAAGATCTAGCCAACCTAGAGGAACCTCAAGTAAAACCTGAAGTAACTCCAGCCCCAATACCCGCATCAGCTTATCTAAGCGTTCCGTTTATCTGCCAGGCACCACTTCAGACCGAAGAAAACTGGATATATCACGAAGAAAGTTGTGAAGAAACCGCGATCCTCCAGGCATATCTCTACCTAAACGGAAAAACGATGACGAAAGAAGAAGCCGATGGAGAAATATTAAAAATGGAAAGCTGGCAAATAGAACATTTTGGCAGCCACCACGACATATATGCAGACGAAGTGAAGAATTTTATCGCTGGATATTATCAAATCCCATCTGAAGATATAGACGTAGTATATGACGCAAATATAGATGACATAAAAAAATATATTTCCTCAGGATATCCGGTCATAGTTCCGATAATGGGGAACATACTTGGAAATCCATATTACCCGTACCCGGGATATCACATGCTGGTAGCAATAGGATACACAGAGGATCGAATCATAACGAACGATAACGGAACAAGACACGGAAAAGACTTTAGCTATGACAACCAAACCTTCTACGACGCGATGACAGCCGCAGGTGGAGACATCATAATAATTAACACCAAAACCACCACCTTCTAACGCTGACATCAAAGCTGTTGGACAGATTGAACTTTCTTTGTTTACTCGAAGCTGAAAGAGTGAATATCAAAACCTCGTAACGACCAATTTCATTAAACTTAATCACGAAATCAAACTTTTTTCCCTCGTCAATGTTGTGAACCCCCTCAGTTATTTTTCCGGAAATCCCCGGAAGCCTTATCTCATAATAGATTTCCTTCACCGGCTCTATGGCGAACCCCTTCAATCGGAGCCCTCTTTTTAAGCTGATATTCTTTCTGACTTTCTTGGTAAACCGCAGAATCCTTTTGGCAAAATTTTGAGTGAAATAATAAACTCCTTCATCCGATTTTATAACCCCTATCCCCACACAATTATACGAGGTATTTAAAATATTGGCCCGATGTCCTGGACTTCTCATTAGCCCCTCCTCAGCCTCTTTTACGGGCTCGGGATAACCACCAATTTTCGCCAGATTCTCACCGGACACACTATCCGTTATACGCGCAGTTTTGAGCCTGTCGGCGGGAGATTGCCCCCTGAAATTAACGTGTTCAAAATAATCTTTCTTCGCCATGTCCTTGCTATGTTTACGCGCCACATCTCTCAAATCATTCTGCATAAAAAGCTTGGACAGCCTAAAATCTTTTCTGTCCCTATTTAAATATATCAACATCTGCCATTCTTTCCTCACTAAAGAATTAGGCACAAAAACAACCAAGAAAACATATTTGACCCACTGCCAGAAAAACATAGACTTAATACTGATTTATAATTCCATGCACCAGTATATCATCTTTTAACATCTTTACCTCAATCTTTTTAAGCTTTAAAGATTTTTTCAAATCTGCGGCGCCGGTTCCTCCAACAACGCTTACAGCGCCTCTTCCGCCAATAATTTCAGGAGAAATATAGAAATAAACATCATCAACCAATTTCTCATCAACAAAAGACCCGTTAACCTCGCCGCCACCCTCAACGAAAACAGACTGAACGCCAAATTCCTTATACAAATATTTCAACAAAGCCTTTATGTTGACTCTCTTCTTCCCAAACTTTTCCACTTTGATATTCGCTTTCTTAAACTTTTCAAAATTCTTCTTATCCGCCGCCGCCGTAGTTGCAACAAGAACATCACTATCCCTAAAAACACGAGAGGAAACTTTGACTTTCAGCAAACCATCCACAACAACTCGGAGCAATCGTCCTTTTTCACAACTTAAGATAGGATTGTCGATCACCACGGTATTTGCCCCAACAACGATAGCATCATAGTCGTCCCTGAGCTTTTTCCCATGACCCCTGGACAGTTCGTTGGTTATCCATTCAGATTTTCCGCCCCGCGTAGCAATCTTCCCATCCAGGCTGATCCCGGCCTTCAACGTAACGAACGGCAGTCCACACTTGGAAACCTTCAAAAAAGGTTGATTTAACATGCGAGCTTCTTCTTCCAGAACTCCAACGACCACATCGACACCATTTTTCCTCAAAAAATTCACGCCCCTCAAATTGACCTTTTTAGACGGATCGTTGTGGGCGATCACAACTTTGCCAATGCCAAATCTGACAATCTCCTCAGTGCAAGGCCCCGTTTTGCCATAATGACAACAAGGCTCAAGCGTAGTGTATAGCGTCGCCCCTTTTAACGAATTTTTCTTCTTCAAAGCATCCTTCATAGCCACAATTTCCGCGTGATCATCTCCAGCCTTCCTATGATACCCGGAGCCGATTATTTTTCCTCCTTTAACAATAACAGCCCCAACGCACGGATTCGGATTAGTGTATCCCTGTCCTTTTTTAGCAAGCTCAATAGCTCGCTTCATGAAAACCTGATCCATTTAAACCTTTTTTAAAATATGTCCCATCTTCAGTTTTTTTGTTTTTAAATATTTGTGATTTCTGCGGTTCGGTTCGATCTCGATAGGAATTCGTTTCACGATTTTAAGACCATGTCCTTCCAACCCAATAACCTTAGAAGGATTATTAGTCATTAATTCGATAGTTGTGAGTCCCAATTTAGACAATATTTGGGCTCCTATACCGTACTCACGCAGATCTCCCTTGAATCCCAATTTCTCATTCGCGGAAACGGTATCGTACCCTTCATCCTGCAAATTATAACACTTCAGTTTGTTAATCAGCCCTATTCCGCGCCCCTCTTGTCTCATATACAAAACAACCCCCTCGCCACGTTTCGAAATGAGTTTTAAAGCAGAATCAAGTTGTTTCCCACAATCACACCTCAAAGATTTGAAAATATCACTAGTTAAGCATTCACTATGAACCCTGACCAACACGTTTTTTTTGCCTTTGACCTCTCCCTTGACTATCGCAATATGCTCTTTGCCGTCCACCAAACTCTTGTAAATAACAATTTTAAACTCGCCATACTCCGTGGGAAGACTTGCCTCGGCGCTTTTCTCAACCAAAGTTTCACACGCCCTTCTATACTCAATAATATCTTTAATGGCTATTATTTTTAATTTGTGTTTTTTCGCAAAATTTAAAAGATCTTCCCCCCTAGCCATTTCACCATCGTCACGAGAAATCTCGCAAATAACGCCGATAGGGGACAATCCCGCCAATTTCATTAAATCAACGGCAGCCTCAGTATGCCCGGCACGCACCAAAACACCACCTTCCCTAGCGATCAAAGGGAAAACATGCCCGGGTCTGGCAAAATCCTCGGATCTAGATTTTTTATTCACGATTGCTTTAATCGTTTTAGCCCTATCTGAAGCAGAAATTCCAGTAGTAGTACCTTTCCGATAATCAACAGAAACAGTAAAATTACACCCATGAGATTCCTCCGGCTGGTCAACCATAGGAGAAAAACTCAATTGAGAAGCCCTTTCCCTAGTAAATGGAACACAAATCAACCCTCGCCCCTCTTTCGCCATAAAATTTATCGACTCATTCGTAACTTTCTCCGCAGCCATGACCAAATCACCCTCGTTTTCGCGATCGGCCTCGTCAACCACAATAACCATCTTCCCTTTCTCAAGGTCAGACAATACCTCTTTCATATAGCCAATCTGTAAAAGCTCTCTAATTTAGCGGAAGCCTCAGTCAACAATTGTTCAATCGTCTTCTCAGGGTTTTTCACGAACACCTGTTTCAAAAGCGCATTTTCCTCTCTATATTTCTTTTCTTTACCGATCATAATCTTCCCAATAATTTCAGCAGGTTTTTTCTCCTGAGCCAATTGATCCTTCCAAATTTCTTTCTCTCTATCAACTAATTCCTGAGAAACTTCGTCAGGAGAAATACAAGCCGGATTCGTAGCCGCAACATGCATAGCAATGTCTTTGGCCAACTCTTGAGATCCACCTTTCAAAGCAACGATAGTTCCAATTTTCTTATTAGAATGAACATAAAATCCCAAAACATCTCCTTCAACAACCTTCATTCCCCCGATTTGAACATTCTCACCCGTCTTTAATCTAACATCTTTCACTTCCTTCAATTCAGTATCGCCCTCAGAGATCTCACCCTTTAGTAACTTCTCAGCCAAAGAATCAACCAAAGCAATAAAATCATCTCCCCTTGAAACAAAATCAGTTTCACAAGCAAGTTTCACTATAGCCGCCTTTTTCCCACTCGTTTCAATAGAAACAACTCCTTGATGAGTAGCCCTGACAGACCTGTCTATAGCCTTTGCTTCACCTTTTTTGCGAAGAATATCGATAGCATTCTCCAAATTCCCTGTAGCCTCCTCTAAAGCTTTCTTACAAGCCATCATTGAAACACCGGTCATCTCTCTCAATTCTTTGATTTGATCCAAGGTAACTGCCATGACTAAATTTGTTAAATTATTTTTTTGTTTTCTTGATCACTTCCGCGACTTTCCCTACCAAGTAGTTGATTGACCTTACAGCATCATCATTACCTGGAATCGGATAAGCAACCCTTTCAGGATTTGCATTTGAGTCAACAATCGCAACAACAGGAATTTTGGATCTGAAAGCCTCTTCAACAACAATTTTATCTTTTACAACGTCCACAACGAAAATCACATCAGGTTTTCTCGTTAATTCCTGAACTCCGCCCAACGAAGCCTCCAATTTCTCAATTTGCTTCTTCAACTTCGAAGCTTCTTTCTTGGTATACTTATCAAACTCGCCGGTCTCTTGTTGTTCCTTTAGGTCTTTCAAATATTTAATCCTCTTCTTAATAGTAGGAAAGTTCGTAATAAAACCGGGAATCCATCGAGTAACAACATAAGGCATACCACATTCCTTCGCGGTCTTTTCAACCAAATGAATCGCCTGAGGTTTAGTGCTTACGAAAAGAATCAATTTTCCCTCAGCCACAGCCTTCGCGAGAAAATCAACAGCCTTTCCCAGCATTTCAACGGTCTTTTCCAGATTAAAAATGTGAATACCGTTCTTTTCACCACACAAATACTTCCTCATGCGAGGATCCCACTTGTGGGTTCTGTGACCATAATGCACCGCATTTGCCACCATTTCTTGATAAATCTTGTCTGACATAATTATCTATAATTATCTTATTTGCTTGAATTAAATAATTTGCCTAGGTAATCTATTAAAAAAGCTGATAAATATCAAGCAAAAATGTGCCAAGAAGTAAAAAAAATAAGAAAAGGGATCGACAAAATCGATAAAAAACTTAAAGAATTCTTAGGGAAAAGGGAAGAATTGGTGAAAGAAATCGGAAAATTAAAGAAGAAATACAACCTCGAAATCAAGGATAAAAACAGAGAAAAGGAGATATTATCCGACATCAAAAGTCCATTTGTTAAAAAAGTCTTCAAAAAAATAATCGAAAGCTCAAAGTCCCTCCAATCAAGGCTTTGACTCCCAGAACCAAATCTGATATAATATAACAATGGAAAAACCAACAAAAATAACAATAACGCTCCCGACCAACGCGTATTTTATATCCGGAATTAGGGATTTTACGTTAGCGCTCATTCGCAATACGACAAATTTTGCCGAGAAATGGGCTTACAGGATGCAATCGGTCGTTGATGAACTTTGCAACAACGCGATTGAATTCGGATCGGCGCAAGATTCAGAAATAAAAGTAACCTTTGAACACAAAGAAGATGAGTATATTGAAATAACCGTGGAAGACACCGGCACCGGTAAAGTAAAAGTCAAAGCAGCCGATATGCAAGAGATCATAGAAGAAAGAACAAAGGACGGATATAAATTCACGGAGCTAAGAGGCAGAGGATTGGCAAAAATAGTTAAAGAATGGACTGACGAACTTGAATTTTCAGATAAAGAAGGAGGCGGATTAATCATAAGAACCAGGAAATATTTAAAAGACCCAAGATATAAATCCGGTCTCCCTGAATCGACAGCCACCCATCTGGTCTTGGAGGTTTAAACTTAACATTAAATAACCATGGCAGAAGCAAACATAGTAGTAGAGGAACTCCCTTCAAAGGAACCCAATTCAAAAGCTGTACTTTTGACAGTTTCGGGGCAGTTAGATGAAAGCAACGTAGATGATAAAGCAAAGGAAGTATACAAGGTATTTGAAGATAATCCTGGAAAATTAAGTTTAATTTTTGATTTTGCGGGACTTGAGTACATGAACAGTAAGTCCATTGGTTATTTAACAGATTGGTATGGAAAGATTAAAGAAAAAGGAGGAGAACTGATTATCGCAAGAACGAAACCAAATATAACCGATATTCTTCAAGTGGTCGGACTCACTCAGCTCATCAAGACATACGAATCGCTGGACGAAGCAAAGCAGGCCCTATCCACTGCGGCTTCCACCGCGGCTTCAGCCGCAGCACCTGCACCGACACCTGCTACCACGGCCACAACCCCCGCCACCGCAGCAACTCCAGCAGAGACACCTAAAACAAACGACGAGACTTACCAAATAAATCAATAGTCAAAGTGAAAAAGAGATGCTCAACAACACAATTTTCATACTTGCGGTCTCAACAATAATTGCAGCCATACCGGCTGCAGTCTGGGCATATCTCTTTTTGAAGGAATCTGCCATTTCAAAATTATACCTCATCATACTTTTCATATTGGGAATGTGTGCGGCCCCGGCTCTTTTGGGGATTCAATACGTATGGGAAATTTATCCGACATTCGATCTGGAAATGTTAATTCAAGACAAAATCACACAAATAAGCCTGATGTACGCAGCCACGTTCACATTATTTGGAGCGATGGAAGAAATCATAAAACACGTCGCGGTCCGAGTGATAGATAAAAAAACAGTAGCAATCAAGACAATCAACCACGCGTTAAGACTAAGTATCCTGGCCGGACTCGGGTTCGCATTCGCAGAAAATATTTATTATCTTCAGCAATTATGGGGAGAACTATCGGTAGGGGAAATGGCAGGAGTATTTGTATTTAGATCGGTATTCACGATGTGCGCCCACATGATATTCTCAGGAATTTTTGGCTACTACTTCGGTATTTCGAAATTCTCAGTAGACATAACAAAACAGCAACGCGTAGCAGGGAAGGCAGATTTATCCACGAGGATCCTCTCAAAACTTTTTAATATCCCAATCCCAAAAGCACATAGAGAGAAAATGATTTTGAAAGGACTTTTGATCGCATTATTTATGCATGCGACATACAACTTCCTTCTGCAATACAACGTAATGATCCCGGTGATATTATTTGTAGTCCTCGGCTACTTATTCTTAAGATATTTGCTTAAGAGAAAGGCTGGCCACCTGGTTCTTCTCACCGATGTCTCAGTAAAACAGAAGTCAATGTTAGCAAAGAAGGATGAAGAAGTGGTCCTCGAACTTATCGGGTTGTGGTTCGACGACAAAAGGTACAAAGATGTTGTTCATGTTTGCGAAAGACTTCTTGAGCGCGACCCGGACAACAATGTCGTAAAACTTTTCAAAGAAAAAGCCTTGGACAAAATGGAAGATAAAGAAATGTACAAAAAAATATCGGACAAACTTCCGGCAAATGACAAAAGCGTCATAACGAAATATCTGCCAAAATCTTAAATATTTACTTCCAGTAAGAAAACAAATACACTAGGAGCATGCTAAAAAAAGCAAAAGTTGCTCTCGTTTTCGATTGGATGACAAACATGGGTGGTGCGGAAAAAGTGAATTTAAAACTGCACCAGATGTTTCCCACCGCTCCAATTTTCACCTCAATATACAACTCGGAAAGAACACAGGGCTTCGAAAAAGCAGACATAAGAACATCGTTCATCCAAAAACTTCCAAAAGCCAAAGAGAAGCATCAATGGTACCTGAGTTTTATGCCATACGCATATGAGCTTTTCGATTTAAGTTCATACGACATCGTAATTTCAAGCTCACACTCTTGCGCGAAAGGAGTCATAACGAAACCTGAAACTCTGCACATCTGTTATTGTCACACACCCATGCGATACGTATGGGATGATTGGCACTCATATATCAAGGAATACAAAATGAATTCTCTCATAAAATACTTTGCAAAGCACCGCCTCCACAAACTGAGAATTTGGGACAGGTTGTCGGCCGACAGAGTGGATTATTTTGTCGCAAACTCGAAAACAACACAGTCGAGAATTGAAAAATATTATAGACGACCCTCAACAGTTATAAACCCGATGATCGATATAAATAAATATGACATATCGGACAAAACAAAAGGATATTTCTTAGCAGTGGGTCGCCTGATCCCTTACAAGAAATTCGACCTCGTCGTAGAAACTTTCAATAATTTGGGACTTCCTCTCAAAATTGTGGGAACAGGGATAATGGAAGAAAGTTTAAGAAAAATAGCACACCCAAACATCGAATTTTTAGGATATGTACCGGACGAAGAATTAAGAGTACTCTACAGCGAATGCGAAGCGTTAGTGTTCCCTCAACTGGAAGACTTCGGAATCATCCCATTGGAAGCAATGGCGAGCGGCAGACCGGTTATCGCGTACAAAAAAGGAGGAGCATTAGAGACTGTCGTAGAAGGCGAAACGGGAATATTTTTCACAAAACAGGACGAGATCCACCTTAAATCCGCAATAGAGAAATATCTTAAAGAAAAAAATAAATTCGACCCGGCAAAAATCAGGGAACACGCACTTAAATTTGACGAAGAAAACTTCGAAAGAACCTTCTCTAAATACCTTCAGACGAAGTGGGATAACTGGAAAGAAAACCTCTAAGGAACCTACCTCGTCGCAATCGAAATAACGACATTCACTATCGTCCAGGCCAAGATAGCGATTATAAATCCGACTATTCCATAAATGATCGCTCTCTTTCCTTTGTCCTTGTCATCAGCAAACGACCCAAAAAGATAAAAATACCCGCCGATAATAATCGCTCCAACCGCAACCAAACCGGCAAGACTCAAAGCAAATTGGATGAAGTATTTGATATAAAACGGGATCATCCACAAATGAATGCGCCCGGTCTTGATAGCGCAACCAAGAACATCCAACGGAGAAACTTTATTCGTAGGAACCTCCCCCTCATACTCCCCTTGGGCGCCAAAATCTATATCTCCTCCACCTATAAGTAAAATATCCTTGAGAATCCCCGGGTGTGAAGCCTCGTACAAAAACAATAGTTCACAGTCGGTCTCTATAAATTTCGTCGTTGGCAACACGGTGGATGGAGTCACATTCGGGTCATAACAACTTTGAATTGTAGGATCGAACACTTCCGGAGCGGAACAGGCCTTGCAGGAATTGGATTCCGCGTCATATTCCTGCCCATTCTTCGCACAGTAGACTTTCCCGGAAACACAACTATTCGCGTCCGAATCGTAAAACGAATTTTTTAAATAAGTACATTTTTCCTCAGCAGTCACACAGCTCTTATTCTTAATCTCAGGAGCATACTCCTCTCCTTGCTCTGCACAATATTCCGCCCAAGAAGTACACTCCCCGTCACCGGAAGAGAAATAATATTGAGGACAACTAGAAGGAGACATGTCACACTCATCTCCGACAATATTTCCACCTGCCTTCGCGCAATCGATAGCCCATTGCGGAGTCTCAGCAAAAGCAACCCCAGGAAACCCCAAAGCGCAAAACAAACCCAACAACAAACCTGAAATAATCCTTTTCATGCCTGAATTCTACCACACATAAACTTGCAAAAAAATACTTTTTAGATTATTAATACCCTCTGCTTATGAAAACCGACGCAACCATTGCCATTATCGGCAAACCAAATGTAGGAAAATCAACCCTCTTCAATAGGATAATAGGTAGACGCCTTGCCGTTATTGCGAAAGAAGCCGGTACCACGCGGGACAGAATTCAACAGGATTTTGACCTTGATGAATATAAAATATGTCTGATCGACACGGGGGGACTCCAAACCGGTAAGAAAAAAGCCATAGAAGCGGATGTTGAAAAACAAGCCAAGATTGGCATAGAAAAAGCTGACATAATCCTCTTTGTAACAAACGCATTACAAAACCTGACAACAGATGATTTCGCGGTAGCAAACGCCTTAAGAAAAGCAAAAAAACAAGTAATTTTGGTCGCAAACAAATGCGACAGCCAAAAAGCAATAGAAGAAAATATCTATAACATATATGAACTGGGATTTGGTGAACCCGTTCAAGTTTCAGCGATCCACAAATCAGGCATGGACACGCTCTACGAAGAAATAAAAGGGAAATTAAAAGGGCTAAAAATAAAACTGATTCACAAAGACGAAGAAAAAAAACACATAAAAATATCAATACTGGGACGTCCAAATGTAGGAAAATCTTCTCTATTAAACAGTTTGATAGGGGAGGAAAGGGTTATAGTCTCCGAAATACCCGGCACAACACGCGACGCAACAGACAGCGAACTTAAATATAAGGGTCAATATTTCACATTAATAGACACAGCAGGAATTCGCCGCAGAGGAAGAATAGAACAAGGGATTGAGAAATTCAGCATACTAAGATGCAAAGAAGTAATAGAAAGATCGGATATTTCAATAATCGTACTGGACGCAACTGATCCAGCCACCTCTCAAGATCTACACATCATCGAATTTGCTCTAAAAGAAAAAAACGGAATTATCTTGGCAGTAAACAAATCCGATTTAATAAAAGGCGAGAAAAAAGATTCAATACTATGGAAACTAAGATACAAATGCGACTTCTTACCCTGGGTTCCGGTAGTCTTTATTTCCGCAAAAAACAAAAAAAATATCTTCCAACTCTTAGATATAGCGATCGAAATAGACAAAACCCGAGAAATCCAAATATCCACACCAAAATTAAATTCTTTCCTCCAAAAAATCGCCTTAAAACAGGTTCCGTCATCAACCGGACAATTCAAATCAAAACTTCTCTACGGGAGTCAAACCGGCGTAAACCCTCCGAAATTCATGCTTTTTTTCAAAAACGCAAAACACCTGCATTTTTCATATAGAAGGTATATCGAAAACGAAATGCGAAAAGAATTTGAATTTGGTGGCACCCCGATCAGTTTAGTTTTTAGGGAGAGTCCTTAGAAATGCGACAAAGTCGCCGTTTCCGGATTTTAAATATAATTCTCTGAAAGCCACCCTCCTGTCGTTCTCGTGGAGTTTTACCATATCATTCAAAAGGATAGAACCTTTTCTCTTTCTTAGCCTTCTGAAAGCCAACGATCTAAAAATCGCTTCAAATAAATTTCCAACAGGACCAAACATTAAAATTTCAAAAAACTTCCTCACTAAATACAAAAGAAAGAAATCTTTTTTAACTTTGCTTCTATCAAACGCAAAACTTCCCTTCTTTATAATTGGCAAAATCCATTTATTTTTGGCCTCAATTCTGGACCCAATACCCCGATCAATAACAGGAACAAGGTGATAAATCCAGTTAGCAAAATAAATATCGTTTTTGACCGCGACTCTGGAAAATCCAACCGCCCCTTCATCAACCATAAAACTTAAGCAAAATCTGCCAGCAATTTTCTCTCCATATGTTCGCACGCCAAAAAAACGCGTCAAAAAATTGGCAAAAGCCCAAGCTACATAAAGTCTTCTTTTTTTCGCGACAACAAAGATATCAACATCACTTTTGTCCGTAACAACCCCAAATGCCAGATTATTGCAAACTGCCGCAAACCTGATAAATGGAACTATTCGGAAAAGCCACCCATACCTTCCAACCCGTTTCCACAATTTTTCTTCGATTTTATCCATCAAATTAAATATACTACAGACAACAATGGAAAATCCAAAAATAAAAATCGGCCAGACCCTCAAGAAAATTCTCAAAACCCTACCAAGCAAACCGGGTGTGTACAAAATGATAGACGAAGAAGGGAAAGTTATTTACGTTGGGAAAGCCAAAGATCTAAAAAAGCGCGTGAGCCATTACTTTCAAAAAAGCAAAACAGCAACAGTCAGAACTCAAAAACTTATTGAGAACATAGCCGACATAAAATATACGGTCGTAGACAGCGAACTGGAAGCTCTCATCCTCGAATTAAACCTGATCAAAGAACTCCATCCTAAATACAACGTTCTACTCAAAGACGATAAAAATTACGTCTACATCAAAATCACAGACTACGAAGACTTTCCGCGCATCCAAATAGTTCGCAAAATCGACGACAAAAAAGCAACCTACTACGGACCAAAAACAGCGAAACACAAAGTGGAAAAAACCTTCAAAACACTCAAGAAAGTTTTTCCTTTCAGACATTGCACGCTAGATATAAAAGCCATTGGCGCAAACAAAACTCTAGTCACGCACAAAACAATAAAATATCCATGTCTCGACCACTACATAAAGCGCTGCTGCGCTCCCTGCATCCCTAACTGCACAAAAGAAGAATATGCGGAAATAATCAGGAACGTAAAACGATTCCTCGAAGGCCATCACGAGGAAATTATAAAAAGTCTCAAGGTCAAAATGGCGAATTTGGCACAGAATCGAAAGTTCGAAGAAGCCGCAAAATTGCGCGACAGAATAAAAAGCATCGAAGAAATACTGGAAAGACAAAAAATCTCTGATCCAAACAGAAAAGATACAGATGTTTTCAATTACACGATTGCGAACAACAAAGCGTTTTTCAATCTATTCCAAATAAGGGATGGGAAGCTTATTAATCAAGAAAATTTCATCCTGCAAGCCCAGTCCATTCAGGAAGAAGATGACGACGACGAAGCTAAACAAGAACTTCTGGAATCATTCCTCTCACAGTATTACGAAAAAACAACAAACATTCCCAAAGAAATTCTGCTCCCGCACGATCCGGCGAACAAGAACGATCTAGAAAAATTCATCTCTAAAGAAAAAGGCACAAAAGTTGAAATAACAACCCCCAAAAAAGGAGAAAAAAGTCACTTGCTTGAATTGAGTTACAAAAATGCAAAAGTTTTTGCAGAGAGAAACCGTACGAATTGGGAAGAGGAAGGAGACCACACAAAAAACTTACTAGAAGAATTAAAATCACAATTCAATCTCAAGAAACCGCCAAAACGTATCGAATGTTACGACATCTCGCACCTTGCAGGAACAGACACAACGGGCTCAATGATCGTTTTTATAAATGGAGTACAACGTCCGCAAGACTATAGAAAATTCCGCATTCTCACAGTCGTAGACAAACCCGATGACTATAAATCACTCGAAGAACTACTAACTCGTCGCTTAGCTCATTTGAAAGACGAATCCAGTGAATACAATATAAAAAAAGCCGTAAAAAAGGACGAAAAAACAATTGAAGAAATTATCGAAAAAGAAAAAATGCTCATCGACTGCCGAGACATCAATTACAAAACTTTTTTCACAGCCAAAAAAGACGGGAAAATCTATGGATTTGTACGCGAAAAGATAATAGGGGAATCACACAAAATCTCATCCCTCTGGATTTCAAAAAAAGCTCGCGGCCAACACCTCGGCCACAAATTATTAAAAGCTTTAATAAAAGCATCAAAAGCAAAACGATTTTATTTGAATTGCCAGAAAACATTGAAAGATTATTACGAATCAATCGGATTCATGGAAATCAAAAAACTGCCGAAAGAACTAGAAGCAGACCAAGAATATTGGAACAAACTAGACTGCGTATGTAGTCACGAAAAAGGCATCTGGTTTGCATACGACAACACGAAAAAACAGGACAAATCATTCGACTCAATGCCAGACTTAATAATTATAGATGGCGGCAAAGGCCAATTATCCACCGCAGAAAAAGTTTTAAAAAGCTTCAAACTCACTCTTCCAGTAATATCCATAGCAAAAGAGCGGGAGGAAATCTTCATTCCAGGACAGAAACCGGGACAGAAAGACTCTCTTCACCTCGATCGAACAAACCAAATTCTAAGGTTAATCCAGCGCGCACGCGACGAAGCCCATAGATTCGCGATCTCATACAACAAACACCTTCGACGAAAGCGATTAAACAAATAATCCTTCAAAAGCGTCGTTAACAATCTTATCAACTCCAAGAAATTCTTCCGCTTTTTCCACCTCCCCAAACTTCGCCGAAACCTCAGGATTTGAAGGCATAAAAAGCGAACACGTATCTGTACAAGGAAGTCTTGAAATGTCATGAGTTCCTACTTTTTGCGATTCATTGATAATTTCAACCTTATCCATCCCAATCAAAGGTCGAAAAACAGGCAAATGCGTAGCCTCATCAATCACAGCGATGTTATTAAGGGTCTGCGACGCAACTTGCCCCAAACTCTCACCGGTCACCAAAGCTTTTAATTTTTTATATCTTGCGATTTTTTCGGCAATTTTAAACATCAACCTCCTATAAATCACAACCCGAAGCTTCGCTGGAACATCCATATTTATCGAAATTTTCTTCTGGATCTCGCCAAACGGAACGACATAGAGCTTCGCCCCGCCTTGATATTCGCCCAAAATCTCAACAATCTTCTTCACTTGCTCAACTTCCTCCCGCCTCGTATATGGCTGGCCCGAAAAATGCACAAACTCCACCTTCGCTCCACGCCTTATCATCCTGTACGCAGCAACAGGCGAATCAAATCCCGACGAAATCAAGCTCAAAACTTTACCGCCAGTCCCAACGGGAAGTCCACCCAATCCCTTAAACTTCCCAAAACCGATATAAGCCATGTCACCGAAACATTCTATAGTAACAAGCAAATCCGGATCAGTCATTTTCGCTTTTAGCCCAATGTCACTCTCAAACAAAACCTCCCCGAAATCCCGCTCAGCTTCCAATCGCGAAAAAGGTAAATCATTTTGAGACTTTTTCACGCGCACACAGAAAGTTTTCCACCCCTTATCCGCAATCTCATCTCTGGGCAGATACTTCATCAACGCCTCCGAAATTTTGTCGAAATCCAAATCAACACGATAAGTTATCGAAAAATATTCAATCCCAGAAACATGCCGCATGGCATGTTTCACTTTTTCCTCGTCGAAGTCTGCAGGAAGCTTCACAACAAAACGGCCGAGAACATATTGGATCTGAGATTTAATGCCAATTCCGCGCACAGCAGCCATGACATTCCTCCTTAAAACATCTTCAAAAAAACCCTTGTTCTTGCCCTTCAAACCAAGCTCTCCGTAATGTATGATCAGATGTTTTTCCATCAAAAAAAATCAAGCAAGCTCCTTTATATCACTATCAGGCAAATAAAGCAGCATAAGCCCTATCCCGATACAAATAATATTACTCACAAAGGGATAATCAGGCAGCAAATAATCATCGAGCAAATTCCAAATACCCCTCCAAATAAATATAACCGCAAGCGCAATAACAAGAGTTCGGAAAAAAGCTGCATTTGGACTTAAAGACAAGCCGTATTTCGATTTTCTCATAGGATTTTTTTGTTAATCTAATACCGAGAATCTGGTGCCCAGGGAGAGAATTGAACTCTCACCTCCTTGCGAAGACGGGATTTTGAGTCCCGCGCGTCTACCAATTCCGCCACCTGGGCCTATTCACACGATTATTTACACCAAAGAATTTAGCAAAATTTCTCCCTTCCTAAAAGGGAAAATTTTCTTTAATATGGGCGCATGTTCTGTGACGAAACAAAAATATTGGTTATAGCAGGCCACGGCGGAGATGGATCCGTAAGCTTCCGCCGTGAAAAATACGTGCCAAAAGGAGGACCTGACGGTGGCGACGGCGGACAAGGCGGAAACATAATTTTGAAGGCCAACGAAAACATAAATACTCTTTCCGATATAAACTCGCACAAACACTACAAAGCGGAAAGTGGGGGCGCAGGCCACAAGAAAAATATGTCCGGCAAAACAGGAGAAGATCTAATTCTGCAAGTCCCCGTAGGTACTGTGATTTGGAATATTGATAAGTCGAAAATCATCACGGACTTAAGCAGCCATAATCAAGAATTCATAATTACAAAAGGAGGAAAAGGAGGTTTGGGCAACCAGCACTTTGCTTCTTCTGTAAATCAGGCGCCAACTTTCGCGGAAACTGGAGAGCCCGGAGAAGAAAAAGAAATTCTCCTCGAGTTGAAACTGGTCGCAGACGTCGGATTAGTGGGCTTCCCATCGGTAGGGAAGTCAACACTTATCGCGCACGTTTCGAACGCACGCCCAAAAATTGCCGAATATGAATTCACAACTCTGGTTCCAAACCTGGGAGTAGTCGACATGAAAAGATTTGGTGGCGGGAATAGCGACGCATTTGTGATAGCAGACATTCCCGGAATTATCGAAGGAGCCTCACACGGGAAAGGCCTTGGCTTAAAATTTCTCCGCCACATAGCAAGAAACTCCGTTCTAATTCACATAGTCGACCCTCTCAGGCCAAATCCGATCGAAAACTTCAAAATCATCCAACACGAACTCGAATTATCCGACAAATCGCTAATCAAAAAACCTTTAATAGTAGCGATCAATAAAATCGACGCAGTCCAACCGAAAGAAGTAGAAAAAATCACAAAAGAACTGCTGGAAAACATTAAACCTAAACCAAAAAAAATCTTCCCAATTTCGTCAGTAACAGGGAAAGGACTCAAAGAACTTCTCTTCGAAGCTTTAAAAGAAATCAGAAACACGAGACAAAGCTCGCCAAGAGAAATCAAGTCTCAAGAAACAATCATTCTCACACCACACAAGGAACTTGTAAAATTCAAAATAGAACAGGTAAAAAAGAAAAAAACGCACAAAATTTTTATCATTTCGGGACAAAGAATAGAGCAGGTGCTTAGAATGACAGATTTAAATAATCCACAAGGAGTGGAACGCGTTTACCATTTCTTAAATAAAATGGGAATATTGAAAGCAGTAAAAAGAGAAAAAGCCGAAATTAGTGATATAATCGAAATCGCAGGAAAACATATTCCTTATCGAGACTAATCGAGAGTAAATATGAAAATAATAGTAGGCCTCGGCAATATAGGCGGAAAATACGCTAAGACACGCCACAACACCGGATTTATAGTTGTTGACGCTTTGTTCAACAAACTCAACGGGACAGATTGGAAAGAAGAGCCAAAATTCAAATCCCTCATAGCCGAATGCGTCTTTAAAGGAGAAAAAGTCTTATTGGCCAAACCAACAACCCTCATGAACCTCTCAGGCCAAGCAATTTCAAGTATTGTAAATTTTTACAAAGAACCGTTAGAAAACCTAACAGTAATCTACGACGACGTTGATTTACCTCTCGGAACGATAAGAATAAGAGACAAAGGCTCCGCAGGCACCCACAACGGCATGAAATCAGTAATTCAAGAGCTCGGAACAGAAGAATTCAAAAGAATCCGCATAGGAATCGAAGGCCGCGGAACAACTTCGCCAAAAGAACAAGACACCTCTTCATACGTTCTTTCCGCCTTCGCGAAAGAAGAAGAACCGATCATCAAAAAAGCAATAGAAGAAGTAGTAAGCGACCTATCTTGAGCGCTCTCCTAATTTTACCTTGACCTTTCCACACCTTTTCCATAAAGTGTGTGAGCAAATTCGCTTCTAAATTCTTTTAATCTAACTAAAATGTTCGCAATAATTGAAACAGGAGGGAAACAACACAAAGTTGAAAAAGGTACAATTCTAGAAATTGAAAAACTCCTCGAAGACAAAGGCAAAACCGTTACATTTGACAAAGTCTTTCTGATTTCAGACGGATCTTCGACAAAAATCGGAACTCCTCTCTTGGAAGGAGCGGTAGTCACAGGCAAAGTCGTCAACCAAACCAAAGGAGACAAAATAATAGTCTTCAAAAAGAAAGCAAAAAAGAGATACGAAAAGAAACAAGGGCACAGACAATGTTTAACAGTAGTGGAAATCACGGAGATCAAAAGCTAGAGAGCCTCTGAGTCCTTCAAACTAGCCACAACCGTCCGCAACTCATCCGGCAACTTACTTTCAAATGCCACCCTTTTCCCCGTCCTCGGATGTGTAATTTCGAGCCTTTCAGCGTGCAAAAACTGTCGATCCAAACCATATTTCTCTAGAAAATGCACATTCACTTTCGGATTCCCGTACGTTATATCGCCAACGACAGGATACCCAATCGCATTCATATGAACACGAATCTGATGAGTCCTCCCGGTCTTAAGATCAATATCCACCAAAGAATATTCACCAAAATCATCCTTGTACACCTTCCGAACCCAATACTCCGTAACAGCATTTCGCCCCTCATCCTCCGAAGAAATAGCCATTTTCTTCCTGTTTCTTAGACTCCTGCCAATAGGGGAGTCGATGATTGCGTGATCAAGCTTGATCCTCCCATTAACCAACGCAACGTACCTCTTGGCCACAGTCCTGTCAGCGAACTGCTTCACCAGAGACTGATGAGCCAAATCCGTTTTCGCAACCACCAATACGCCGGAGGTATTTTTATCGAGCCTATGAACAATCCCAGGCCTCATTTCCCCGGATATCCCAGCCAACTCCCCTTTACAATGATGCAAAAGAGCGTTAACCAACGTCCCTGTGCTATGAGACCCACTTTCCGAAGGATGCACGACCATATAAGCAGGCTTATTGATAACGATAATATCCTTATCCTCAAACAGAATATCTAGGTCTATATTTTCAGCTTTCGCCTCTATTTTCTGGGGCTCCGGAATCTCAACCTGGACGTCATCCCCAACTTTCAAAGGCATACCCACCTTGGTTGCTGCTTTGTTATTCACCAAAACGTGACCCCCTTTAATCAATTTCTGTAAAAAAGCTCGCGTCCGGTCTGGGAAGCCTGTAACCAGAAACTTATCCAATCGATTTTTTTCAACTATTTTCATAAAGTATCTTCATAATTATCTTCGCCATTATGCACTAATGCCCCAATCCAGGCCAACTCAAAAATACTCCTCTGGGTTTTCGCAAATTCCTCACTTTCAATCAACACCCCGAACTCAAATCCTCTATCGGGAGATACAATAGCAACTTTATTGTCATAAACATTCATAATATTATCAAACAAACCCTCACCGCCCTTTATGAAACGAAGATCCGTTAGCGCAGTTCCTATACCGACATCACCATAACATTCCGTAAAAAAACACCGGGTCTCCCCGGTATCTAACGCTAATCCTTTCAATGGTATTTTTTTTTCAAACACTCGAACATTAATATAATTTTTAATAAAATCGAGCATGTCGGAATTGAGCCATTTTGGGATTGAGGTAATGCAAAAAATTGACCCTTTGCTTTTCAAACTGTCGTTCATAACCGTCTCCACACCATTAACCCCTTCAAAATAATGCACTTTAGGCGGAATCAATAAGACACTCTTCAATTGCTCCATCTTCGGAAGAATATCAATCACGAAATCACGATGATGGTCCAGAAGCCGCCTCTTTCTTTCAACATATTCCAACAGATTATTTAGATCGTTCACCGCGAAGTAAATTATGCCATTTTTAATAAAAGAGCTTATTAAGCTCTTCTTTTGTAGGTTCTTTAGTATGGGGTAAACGGCAGTTCTTTCTAGGCCCGCCTTCCTCGCTATTGTGTTAGCTGGTTGGGGGCCCAATTCGACCAAGGCGATGTAGATTTTCGCCTCACTATTAGTGAACCCTATCTGGCACAAAGTTTCTTTTAACATATTTTGTCTAGCCTTGCAAATAAAATGGAAAGAAACTAACAATATACTCATATTTTCACATTTGTCAAGTATTTTTAGTGTTTTGTTTGGCAAATAGGGAAGAATTAAACTATATTTAACCCGTTATTAAACCAAAAAAACAATGAAGCCAGATATAAAAACACTACTCAAAAGGGGAGTTGCCGAAGTAATTATCAGGGAAGATTTAGAAAAAAAATTAGGATCAAAGAAAAAATTAAAGGTAAAACTGGGAATAGATCCGTCAGGAGCAGATCTGCATTTGGGACACATGGTTGTTATTAAAAAATTGAATGAATTTCAGCTCGCAGGACACCACGTACAGCTTGTGTTTGGAAATTTTACAGGCCAAATAGGGGATCCATCTGACAAATTGAATGCTCGTCAGCCAAAAACCCAAGCAGAACTGGAAAAAAATGCTAAAAAATACATACAACAAGCAGGGAAAATCCTGGATACGAAAAAAATAGAAGTCGTCTGGAATGCAGACTGGCTCGGTAAACTCTCCTTCGCCGACGTAATCAAATTAGCTCAAGTATTCACTGTCCACCAAATGCTTGAACGCGACATGTACCAGGAGAGAATAAAGCAAGACCAGCCAATCTACATACACGAATTTTTGTACCCATTAATGCAAGGCTACGACTCAGTCGCCTTGAAATCGGATTTGGAATTGGGAGGCACAGACCAGACATTCAATTTACTAGCAGGAAGAACTATCCAGAGAGCATACGGCCAAGAACCTCAGTCGGTTCTCACAGTTCCACTTTTAGTCGGCACCGACGGCAAAGAAAAAATGGGCAAAAGCCTCGGCAACTACATCGGAATAACCGAATCCCCAAAAGATATGTTCGGCAAAACAATGTCGATCCCGGATCATTCAATACTAAGCTACTTTGAATTAACAACAGACATTTCGTTGGAAGAATTGGCGAAAATCAAGAAAGCATTAGACGAAGGCGAGAATCCTCGTAATTTGAAAGTACGCCTCGCCAAAGAACTGGTCACCTTCTACCACAACAAAAAAGCCGCCAACGACGCCGAACAAGAATTTATAAACATGTTCCAAAAGAAACAACTCCCGGATGTAATAGATGAAAAGAAGCTGAAACAGACCAAATGGAAATTGGTCGATCTCTTGGCTGAAACAGGTTTAGTCGCCTCAAAAGGCGAAGCCCGCAGAATGGTCGAACAGGGCGGCGTAAAAGTCGATCAGGCAAAAGTCGAGTCAATCGATTTCGAAATAGATGTTTCGGGCGGGAAATTATTACAGGTAGGAAAGAGGAAGTTTTTGAAGGTGAGAGGGTAGATTGCATAAAATATCGTGACATTTTGTCACGGACTGAAGTTTCAGAGTCAAAAGGGTATGGACAATTTGTCCACACCCCTTATGTTAAAGCCCGAGAATATCCAAGCCATCCAAATTTTAACCGTCCCCGTCTTAAGTACAGTTAAGGAACCTCAGTTATCTACAATTTGTAAACAACTCAAATTTCAAAGATGAAGTGGTGACAAATCGTCACCAATTGGACCAAAAATCTTAATCGTCAACAAACCAAACCTTAATTCCATCGAATTCGATGGAATTAAAAACACAGTAGTGAAACTGTTACAAAATGTAACACTTTTAAAATGATTGCCCCAAATGACAGATCCTTCCACCTAAAAAAACAACAAATCCCTCCACAAAACCTTTCCGCTTTTTCCGCAACAAAAATTAATCAAAACATATTGACGGTGAGTTTACGCTCACCTATGATCCTATCAGATACTAAACATTTTTTAACAACATAAAAACATGAATAGCGAACATCAAAAATTAGCAGTTTTTCAGGACAAAAACATTCGTAGCATATGGCACAATGACGAATGGTGGTTTTCGGTAGTCGATGTTGTCAAAGCACTAACAGATAGTCCAACACCGAGACAATATTGGGGAAAGCTAAAGCAAAGAGAGTTTACTGATCTTCAGTTGTCCCCAATTTGGGTACAACTGAAATTGGAGTCATCTGATGGCAAAAAATATGGAACCGACTGCACCAACACCGAAGGTCTTTTCCGTATTATCCAATCAATTCCATCACCGAAAGCCGAACCCTTTAAGCTTTGGCTCGCAAAAGTGGGATATGAACGCATACAGGAGATCGAAAACCCCGAATTAGCGCAAGACCGGATGAAAACGCTTTATGAACAAAAGGGATATCCACAAGATTGGATTGATAAACGCATTCGAGGGATAGCAATTCGGCAAAATTTAACAGATGAATGGAAAGAGAGAGGAATCAAAATTCCAAGCGATTATGCTATCCTGACAGCAGAAATTTCCAAAGCCACTTTCGGAATGACGCCAAGCGAATACAAGAAATACAAAAACATTCCAGATCATCCGAACAAGAACCTACGCGACAACATGACCGATCTGGAACTAATCTTTACGATGCTTGGCGAAAAAGTGACTACCGAAATTTCAAAACAGGAAAAACCGAAAGAAATGCCAGAGCACAAGCAAGTAGCACATCGTGGAGGTAGAGCGGCCGGGAACGCGCGGAAAGAAGTAGAAAAGGAATTAGGGAGGAGTATAATCGAGAAGAGCAATTATCGAAATTTATTGGAAAACAAATAATCGAATGCTCCAAACCCCGCTCTCAAAAGTCCTTTGCACTAACAAACAGCATCTCGACACTCTAAAGGAATTAAACCTCCAAACAGTGGACGATTTGTTGAAATACTACCCGCGCGCATACACCGACGCATCAGACTACACACAAATCATCGACATGAAACTGGACGAGACCAATACCGTCCTCGGTACGCTGAAAACTTTCCACACAATCCGAACAAGAACCGGCAAGCACATTACAAAAGGCATTTTTCAGGACGAAACCGGCTCAATCGAAGTAATCTGGTTCAACCAACAACATCTCCAACGCATCCTACCTAGAAATAAAGAAATTGTGCTGAGCGGAAAATTAAAATTAACAGGAGGAAAACTCGTTTTTCAAGCTCCATCATATGAAATTCTCAACAAATATCAGGAACAGGTTCACACCGGCCGAATCGTTCCCGTTTATCACGAAACCGAAGGCCTTTCTTCTAAATGGCTTCGAGAAAAAATCAAACCCCTAGTCGACGAATGGGCAAACCTTTATGAAGAATACATGCCAGAAAAAATCATCAAAGCAGAAAATTTAATCGATCTCAAAACAGCAATCAAAAACATCCATTTCCCTGAAAACGACGAGATTTTGAAACGCGCACGCGAACGCCTAAGTTTCGACGAACTATTCCTCCTCCAGATCAAAGTCCTTACCAAAAAGAAAGAATGGCAAAAAATCTCAAGCGGAGAAAACAAAGGAATCCCCACAAAGAAAGAAGAACTCAAAGGCCTCGTAGACAGCCTACCATTCGCGCTAACAAACGCACAAAAGAAAACAGTAAAAGAAATTCTTTCCGATCTCGAGAAACCTTTCCCCATGCACAGACTCCTGCAAGGAGACGTAGGCTCAGGGAAAACCGTCGTCGCCGTAATCGCCGCTCTGAACACCGTTCTAAACGGCCAACAAGTTGTAATAATGACCCCAACAGAAATTCTGGCCAAACAACATTTCCAGTCATTCCTAAAACTCCTCAAAAACTACAGCTTTAACATTCAATTCATCGCCGGTTCCACACCGCAAAAACAGAAAACAGAGATCATAAAACAGATGAAAACCGGAACAGCCGACATAATAATAGGCACACATGCCCTGATTCAGGACAGAATAGGCTTCAAAAACCTCGGACTCGCTATTATCGACGAACAACACCGTTTCGGCGTAAAACAACGTGCAGCACTCAAGGAAATAGGGAAGAGCCCACACTTACTCAGCCTATCCGCCACTCCAATTCCACGAACGCTCGCAATAACTATATATGGAGATCAAGATCTCTCAATCATCGACGAGATGCCGCCAGGCCGTCAAAAGATCATCACAAGAATCGTACCTGAAGATCGCCGCCTCGACGCATACAGATGGATTGAAAACCAAGTCCTAAAAGGTCGCCAAACATTCATAATCTGCCCACTAATCGACGAATCCGACTTTCTCGAAGTAAAATCAGTCATAAACGAGTACGATTACCTATCCCAGCACATCTTCAAAGATCTCAAAGTCGGCCTTCTCCACGGCCGCCTGAAACAGGAAGAAAAAGACCAAATAATGCAGGATTTCAAAGATAATAAGATAAATATTCTCGTTTCCACATCTGTTATTGAGGTTGGCATCGACGTCCCGAACGCAACAATCATGATCATAGAAGGAGCTGAACGCTTCGGGCTAGCCCAATTGCACCAATTTCGAGGTCGAGTGGGTAGGGGAGAGCACCAATCTTATTGTTTCCTATTCACGAACAAAATATCTCAAGAAGGTTTGAAGCGCCTAAAAGCGATGGAAGTTCATCATAGCGGATTTAAGTTGGCAGAAATCGATTTGGAAATTCGCGGCCCGGGCGAAATTTATGGAATTCGACAAAGCGGACTCCCCGACCTTCGCATGGCAAGCTTGACAGACTCGGAACTTATTGCACGCGCGCGAACACGCGCCGAAGAAATTTTAAGCACCGATCCAAAATTAATAAATTACGAAAAACTTTTAGAAAAATTCTCAGAAATTCCGGACGTTTATGTAAAGGATTAGCAGGCACGACAGGACGAAGTCATGTTCGTGCCAAATCGAAAAACATCATTCAATTTGACAGGCAAGACGATACAAATATCGACTTTTTAATTCAAACGCGTTAAATCGCGTATTTTGAGGCAAGGGCTAGTGTAAGCCAAGAAACAGGGGTAAGCTGCAGGGAGAACAGGCCGAACACGCAAAAGGGAACCTAGGCAGAATAAAGCACCAACGCCAGAGCAGAGCGAAACCAATCTATTTCCATAATCTTCATCGAATCACTTTGCACAAGATACATTGTGCAAACCAATCACGCACCCATCACTTCGTCCAATGATTCTACGCGTCTGTTTAGCAAAGAAGTTACGTTATATTTCTCGCCAGATAGTAATTTTGCTCTGGCTGCCACTACATTCTCCTCCCTGGCAAAATATAAATTCAAAGCTCTAACTTTCCTTTCCATAGTAGGATAATCGTCATCACGAGCAATCAGTGTCGGAACAAATCTATCAAGTATTTTCCTACTTTGTCCCGCTATATCAAAGCCGCGAGACTCCCCAGCCCCCAATAATCTTACCCCCAACAATTCAACCGTATTATCAGGAAGTCGTGCAATCCCCTCGATATCAGCAGTATTCGTAGTTATTTTCCCTATTCTCTTGGTCAAATAAGCATCCACTCTGCGACCATCGATAACAGCCGGAAGCTGCTCTGTCGTTATAGGACCAACCCTTTGCCCATGCGTATAAGAATCCCCAACGAAATAAACAAATTCCTGTGTTTCAAGGTCTTTATATACAGATAAATCCAAAGAAAAATCAGCAATTTTAACGGTAGCAACACCTTCATTTGCAAACTCAACCGAGAAATTAGTCCCAGCAAAAGCAGAAGAAACTTCCTTCACCGCAGACATCGTTTCGCCCTTAGACGTAATAGGCGTCGCCAAATACGAACTGATCGCTTCGGCGGTTGCAGCTTCATAAATCTTCGTAGACTCCTCGTCCTGTTCATCAGAATTCCACAACGCCTTCAATTCATCATCCCCGGAATCTTTTACTGTTACATCATATAAAGATTCCATCTCAGCAATATACTCGTCTTCACGGAGTTCGCCTTTAGAATATCTGTCATCTAATTCAATTCTGTTTTGATAAAAATCATCACCTATTAGATTCGAAGATAACAACCTCTCGTCGATCTTCATCAGCCTCCTGCCTCTTCTAAAATCTAAAACTAAGTTGCGAAGATCATCATTATTAATATTTAAATTTTCTTTAGTGTACCCAAAAAGTTTCTTTTGGAACTGAACCGATAATCCACGAAATTCCTTTTTGGATTGCTCAGCATTTTCATCCTTCGAAAAATCGTAATCAATAAGTTCCACAAAAAGAGGCTTCAAAACATCATCAGTCGACATTTTCGATTCAACCTTCTTTGATAATCCCCTCTTTTTAATAAAAGATTTCACAAAAGACTCATAAGTCGGGTTATTACCAAGCTTCTCTCTCAATTCAGCCGAAATTTCTTCCTTTTTTCTCCCTGAAAATTTAGTTCCAAAATAATCCTCGAGTGTAAAATTGGTATCCTCTGTAGTACCTTTCAATGACTCCCCTACACCTTGGCTAGCTATAGCTCTCTGTCCCACAAAAAACCTACGCATATACATGTAACGCCTTTCACGCCCCTCCTCTTCTCTACCAGCAATTTGAGGAGCTTCATCATTGGACCCTTCAGGTGGTTTTGCAGGTGGTTCTACAGCCATTTTTATTAGTTATAATGAAAACCCATGTTTTTCAAAAAAAGCTCTCACTAATCCTTTTCCTTCCTCGAGAGTTGCGCAATCTGCGCCGAATGAATCGATTGTCTGGCCTTCTGACCCAAGTACGTGAGCACTAACATAGCAGACGTACGCCGGGCGTTCAAAACATCTTGCTAGCTCACGTCCATGACAATCCACAACACTGAATTGACCTTCGCGACTTGACTCAAAACTCAAGATTTTATGATGTGTTACGTCTGGATCATAATGTTCAACATACAATAAAGTTCCTTTTAGCCCTGCCCCTTCGTTTTTAGAAACCAAATCTAGGAGACGCTGAGCCGCAGCAGTTCTGTTTGAACCATTCGAATATTCTCGGACATTTTTTTGCAATTCTCGTTTAGGAGTACAGGATGTTCTCATTTGATCAAAGAATCCTTGCTGCGCAGCTATATCTTCTTCAGTTTCGACCCCGCCAAGATCATCAGGCAAACCATTAGACATACATATTGTTTTACAAAATACAGTAGTATTATACCACATTTTGAGCAAGATTTCAACACAGCGGATGATTTTCTCAAACACTTAAAGATTGATATAATTCCCCATCTTTGAACTTAAGCTTTCTATAGTATTCACGCACACCAACGCCACTAATAACCGACAATTTAGCCAGTCCTTTTTTAGCGGTAATTTCCTTGGCTTTCTCAATCAATTTACGTCCAAAACCAATGTGTTGGCTAGCAAGACGCGATCTCCCACTAACAGGAACATGCTCCCCAAAAACATGCAATTCGCGAATAATTGAAGACCCGTTTAGTTCATCGATCCAGTGTTTCTTCCGAGAGAAATGCTGAGACGGAATCCTCAACCTCAAATAAGCAATCAATTTATCGTTCTTTACATCTTCAAAACTCAAAAAATATTCCTCTCCACCAGAAGAATCGTAGTGCCTTTCAACCAGCCGGATATCTTTTAAATTATACCTCTCCTCTTTTATCTCTCTACATCTTATGCACCTGCATTTTTTACCCTGCTTCGCCATCTCCGCCTGCACGTACTGCCTCAAATTAGAAAGCTTACTCCCACCCAGAATACTTTCAGCCGGAATATCCCTATACAACCTGGTAATCCTGCAATATTCAGGAACAATTTCCTTAAATTTCACAAGCAACCGGATTAATTCTTTATCCGAATAAGGCCTATGCTTCCCGGCTTTATACAACTTTCCCAAAGGCGAATAAGGAACAACCACGCACGGATAAATCTTCAACCAATCCGGCCTGAAATCAGGATCATCAAAAAGCCCCTTAAACATCTCAAAATCCTTCTTCAAATTACTGCCGTACATATTCGGCATAAAATGGACATTTATCTTGAAACCGGCATCCTTCAGAAGTTTCAAAGCATCTCGCACAGCCTTAACACCATGTCCGCGCTTGTTCAATCTGTAAATCTGATCATCCAAACACTGCACACCAACCTCAACTTTCGTTACACCAAGAACCCTGAAATGTTTAAGTTCCTTTTCGGAAATGTAATCCGGCCTGGTTTCAACCGACAACCCAACACATCTATGTTTTGCGGACTCGTTGACTTTTTGAGCAAGCGCCAAAGATTTTGCCTTCTTTTGTCCACTCCCCCGCCCTGTTTTGTCCACTCCCCCGACACCTCCCCCAACATCGAAATTTAACCCATTAAACACCCCTCTCACAAAATTCGCCTGATATTGACGCGGATAGAAATTAAAAGTCCCCCCAGCAATTATTAATTCTATCTTATCGGTCATATGCCCTGTCTTCTTCAAACCCTTCAACCTGGATACAACCTGCCTGTAAGGATCGAAATCGTTCAAAATCGCTCTCATTACAGCAGGTTCGTTACTCAAGTAACTCTTCGGCATCTCAGGCTCTTTTGGACAATAAATGCACTTCCCCGGACAATCAAAATCCTTAGTAATAACAGTAATGGAAGCAATCCCGGACGTACTACGGACTCCCCTCTTGCGGATCAATTTCTCAAATTCGGGAGATTCCCCATCATAAGCCCTTACAAGTTCCACGCTCGATAAACTTGAAATTTTATATTTCGTAGAAAATTCATTTTTTAATTTTTGCAAATCCAAGCGCGAAGAAATTCCACGTTTTATGGCTTGTTTGATAAACTCCTTGGCTATATCATCTATACGCATGCGCACAGATTCTATCACAATACTAAAAAACGTAAAAAAAACTTACGATTTGATCGCAGAGGATTTTTCCAAAACAAGAAACACGGAATGGAAAGAATTCGAACAATTTTTGCCGCACATAAAAAATGAGCAAACTCTCGCCGACATCGGCTGCGGCAATGGAAGATTTTTCAAATTTATTTCAAAACACAAACGCGTTTCATATACAGGAGTAGATTTTAGCAAAAGACTTTTAAAAGAAGCGAAACGCCTCAACAAAGCCAAATTCATTTATGGAGATATCTTAAAAATTCCATTGAAACCCTCCTCGCAGGATATAATCGCGTGCATAGCAGTTTTACATCATATTCCAACCATAAAACTTCGCAAAAAAGCAGTTAGAGAACTCTGGAGAATTTTGAAAAAAAAGGGGACATTACTTCTCACAGTTTGGGATTTAATTAAACAAAAAAATTGCAAAAAAGGAGATAATTTTATACCCTGGGGAAAAGAGAAAATCCCACGTTACTACTACGCGTTTGAAGAAAAAGAATTAGAGAAACTTTTACTCCCCCACTACAAAATAATCAAAAAATCACACGGTAAAAATCTAACTTACATATGCGAAAAACTATAAAAATTCTAGGAGTAAATTTTGATCGCACAACCGAGAAAGAAGCGCTCGAAAAGATCGGTAAATGGCTCGAACCAGGCTTCCACCTTTTCAAAAAACACATCATCGTTACTCCAAATCCGGAAATTCTTTTGGCCGCCCAAAAGGACGAAAAATATCAGCGAATTCTCAACAAAGCCGATCTAAGTATCCCCGACGGAATCGGCATTTTGTGGGCATCGAAATTCAATGACATCATAAAATCAAACGATTCTAAGATCAAAAAATTCTCAAAATGGCTAGTTAGCTTGAGCCTGATACCATTCAGTAAAGGCTACATTAGATCGGTACTTCCAGAACGAATAACAGGAGTGGATTTAATGAAAAAAATCTGCCGCCTGGCCGCCGAAAACGCCTCAAAAGTTTTCCTGCTTGGCGCCGAAGAAGGCATCGCAGAACTTGCCGCAGAAAAGCTTGCCAAACGCTATCCTGGTCTTCAAATAGTCGGAACCTACGCCGGCACTCCAAAAATCAAACATGAAAGAACGATCTCGGAATTAATCAACGCGGTAAAACCAGACATTCTTTTCGTCGCATACGGCGCCCCGGAACAAGAAAAATGGATCTCACGCAACTACAAATCCATCCCGAGCCTCAAAATCGCGATGGGCGTTGGAGGAGCGTTCGATTTCATTTCCGGCGTGCGCCGCCGCGCCCCGGTCATTATGCAAAAAACAGGTCTGGAATGGCTCTATAGACTCTGCAAACAACCCTCAAGAATAAAAAGGATCGTGAATGCGACAATCATGTTCCCGGTGAAAGTATTTAAGAAACATTAATCCGCATCAAAAACTTCCAGAGAAGGATCACCTAACAAAGTCGTATACCAACGGTCGAGCATCCAGGTATTTTCTTTCGGATAAAATGCCTCACCGACTGTTTTCCCTTCATCAAGAGCTTTATAAAAAGCGTAGATATTAGGTGGAACAGCAAATACAGCTGGTCCTTTTTGGGCTTTAATAAGTGCTTCACTAAAAGCATCTCCCCCAGGCAGATAATAAAAGACTACTCCACAAGAAACGGAAACATAAAGAGGAATGATTTTCTGAAAATTTATTAAGTCAGCATTTGAAACGTTTTCTATACCCTGCATATAGCCATGAAACCCAGCAAAAACCGCTTGGTCTGTATTTAAAAAATAATCTCGAAAATCCTGAATAGGATTATTTGCAGCATCGTAATAGACATAATCCATAGCATAACCAATGTGTGAGGAATTACCGAAAATAAGATACATAGCACATTCAGGAATTACCGAACCTTGTGCTAGAAAATCAGGTGAAATATTATTACAGATCTCTTCGACATCACTTTGAGAGTGTATCTCCTGAAAATTATTATTCATCCATGAATCAATAAAATTTGTCGGTTTCATGGCCATCGTTTTTTGTATTACAGTTTTAAGCTCATCATTTGTTCGAACTGGCCAACGCCCTACAATCGTCGAAAAAGAAAACTTATCGGAACCTTTCTGGATATCAATAATTCCATTACTTTTGAGATGAAAACCATTAAAATCAGCATAATAAAGATCCGACATCATCATCGAACGACTTCCATCATCAAACTGAAGATTGATATATCCTGATGGTACATTCCATGGCTTTGTAAGATCATTAGCACTCTGAAGATTATACTGGATGTCTTGATCAGAAGTTACATACACATTGAAGTCTGCCCTTGTTTCAGTGTCACCAACTAGCAAAAAATATTTAGCATTGTGAAAATTGGTAAATTCTTTAACCGTACCTTGAATGTTGTTTTCAGGATTCCCTAAATTGAGACGAGTGTTGATATAATCGACCGTTAACACACCAACCTGGAAACCGTTATCCTGCTTCCACTCAACAAAATCTTGTATAGCATTGATAAATAACGGACGCGTAATAATTACATAATCAGGATCCTCATTTTCACACTCATTATTGTAACAAAGCCCAGTTAATTCTTCAGTAACCACGCTCTCCTCCACCGTCAACGTCCTATACAAATTCTCGCTAATTTCCCCTCTCTCCATCAAATGCCCTGGATAATAAACTCCATACCCATAATCATCCTCAGTCAAAAGACCGTTCACTTTCGCAACATACAAATAAGGAGCGTACCAAGCATTATTATCAACATCATCAAAAATATATTCATGGTCATAATCATCAACTTGGTCACCCAATCCCTGAGAAGTAATCAACATCCTGATTGCTTCCACGCGATTCACCTCATTGCCAGGCCTGAAATAACCATCATCGTAACCGCTAAACCAACCTTGCGAATGCGCATAACAAACATATGGAGCAAACCACTCATCCTTCACATCCGGAAAACAATTTTGGTAATTGGAAGGATATGGGCCGTCACCCAACGACTTTTGCGTCAATATTTTTGCCAATTCGCCCCTGCTAATCGTATCAAAAGGTCTAAACGTACCATCCGGATACCCAGAAATAATGCCCTCGTCAGCCAAATAATTAATTGCATCAATGTAGAGATAATCCTCATCAATATCAGAAAAAGCATTCGCAACCCAAACAACCCCAATACACGACAAAAAAACAAAACAGCCTAAAAAAGAAATAAATATTTTTTTCATGTTTGTAATTACTTACTTCCTCTTCTTCTTCATATCCAGAATACGATTCACAAAAGGAGTAATCTTCTCAATAACAACATTCATAGCCTTGAGCGGACTTATAACAGAAACACGCACCTTTTCAGTAACTTCCTTAACATCATCCAGAATCTTCGAGACATCACGCAAAATAAAAATTGCGTAAAGCAGTGTCATCGACAAAAACACAACCAAAATAATAAACCCGATCGCAAACGACATTTTCATAATGTCTGCAGAAGTTTCAAACATAAGAATGAGGTTAATTTTTACGTCACAGGCGCTCAAAGCGCCAAACGACAATTACATTATAGCATTTTTCTGATCAGTTCGTCCACTACAGAAGGATTAGCTTTGCCCTTCGTCGCTTTCATGACCTGCCCGATCAGAGCTCCAATCGCACGATCTTTGCCATTCTTGAAATCAGCAACAATCTGAGGATTTGCGCTAATAACTTTTTTGCAAACTTTCTTAATTTCTCCAGTATCACTAATCTGTTCCAGCCCTTTTTCCTTGAGAATCTCGGCCGGCGACCTGCCAGTCGCGTACATTTCCTCAAAAATCTCTCCTTTAGCAGCGTTATTCGATACCTTCCCGCCAGCAACCATCTTCAGCAACTCGCCAAGCATTTCGGCAGTTACCTTTTGATCAGAAATAGAGATCAATTCCTCATTCAAATGCTTCATTAAAATCGTCAGTACAAACGAAGCGGCCAATTTCGCATTGCCGCGAATCTCAACCACTTTTTCGTAATAATCAGCCAAAGCAACATCGGAAACCAAAACTTTAACATCATCTTCATTTAAACCATACTCCTTAACGAACCTCGCAGCCTTCACCGCAGGCATCTCGGGAAGCTCGGCGCGCATTTTCTCAATCTGCTTTTTGCCAATCAAAATTGGCGGAATATCCGGCTCGGGGAAATATCTATAATCGCTACTCCCCTCTTTGCTCCTCATAATATAAATTTCCTGCTTTTCATCGTTCCAACCAACGGTAAAATCTTCCTCTTGCGGCTTTCCAGCCTCCCACAAAGCAGTTTGGCGCGCTATTTCCGTCGCAACAGCATTCTCCAAAGCCTTAAATGAATTCAAATTTTTAATTTCGGATCTTGCGTTCAGTTTGCCAGAACCCTTTTCCCTTATGGAAACAGACGCATCAAAACGCATCATTCCTTTTTCCATATCAGCCTCACTCGCCCCAACATACCTCAAGATTTTCTGAATTTCACGGGCGTAAACCCCCGCCTCAGATGCAGACCTTAAATCAGGCTCGCTCACTATTTCCATCAAAGGCGTTCCCGCACGATTGAAATCGACCAAAGTTCCGCCACTAACATGCGTCAACTTCCCGGCATCATCCTCCAAATGCAATCTCGTAATTCTGATTTTTTTCGCGGCCCCACCATCAACCTGAATCTCAATCCAACCACCTTTAGAAATCGGCTGATCAAACTGAGAAATCTGAAAACCTTTCGGAGAATCCGGATAAAAATAATTTTTCCTATCGAATTTAGAAAACGCCTGCACTTCGCAATTCAAAGCCAAGGCCGCCACAATCCCCTTTCGCAAAGCTTCTTCATTCAAAACCGGAAGCATTCCCGGAAAACCCATACAAACAGGACACACATTCACATTCGGAGAAACCCCAAAAGAATCATTGTCACATCTGCAAAACATCTTTGTTTTAGTAGAAATCTGCGCATGAATTTCAAGCCCGATTACCGCTTCCAATTCAGCCATTTTATAAAAAGATTTATCGAATTAATTTCCCGACCTGGATTATAACCTTTTCTTTGAACTCCTTCAAAGTGGAATTATTGGAAATCTTCACATCGAAGGCCTTTGGAGCCAAATCTAATGCCAAAACATTCTCCACCATGGAGGACGTAAATCCCCTTTTCTTCATCAGATAAGTCTTAACGACCCGCGCAGGCCGATCTATCAATAACAATTTATCCACAATTTTCCCAAGATACTTTCCTTCAAAATAAACAGCCTCAATAGCCACTTTCTCGGCGCTCACTTTATCCAAAATTTTGCCAATTTCATTGAAAACCAAAGGATGTATCAGCACATTCAGTATCTTTAACTTTTTAACATCGCTAAAAACAACTTTTCTTAATTTTAACCTATCTACACTTCCATCTTTTCGCAAAAATTCCTCACCGAAAAAATCAGCGATCTTTCTTTGCCCAGCCCCTCCCGGACCATACAATTCCCGCACTATTTTATCCGCATCTATCACAAACCAACCACGTCCACCTAAAACCTTGAGAGCCTCGCTCTTTCCAGATCCAATGCACCCACAAATACCTAAAATAAACTTTTTTTTCATAGATCAAAGCTTAATACCCAAATCTACCAAAGCCTTTTTATAGTTAGAAAAAGCCCTCTTAGCATCGTCCCGGGAAACCTTGCCATCCATCTCATGCGCAACTTTATTTCGAAGCTTATGAGCAAACCAAACACCGTCAATGTCAGAGAAAAATCTACCACCCTTCTTCAACATTTCTCCCAAAGACAACCCATTGAACTTGCCACCGCCCCTCTTCCTCAAACAGTAATGCAATAATTTATCCGCCTCCAAAACGGACTCCTTAGAATCATGTTCAAAGGAATCCAAAATTCTATACCAATGCGAATTTATATATTGAAGATCCTTCTTAGAAAACTTTCTCCTACCCCTTTTCGCTAAAACAATTGCAACTAAAACAAAGTAAGCAACAAGAAGAAACAAAGCTATTAAAATAAAAATCATAAGCGACTATCTTTTAGCAACCTCCTTATCAATATGCGGAATATTTGGAATTCCATTTTGACTCGCATGAGTGGCGATCATATCTGCTAACATCCCCTTCAAAGTTTCATGATCGGTAAAAGACTTCTCGTGAATGAACTGTTCCTGATATTTCATGATGATCCTATCAAGACCTCTCGGATTGGCAGCATCTTCAAGATTGATTTGAATACCGGAACCCATCTTGTCGATGACCAAATCCCCGTAATTCAAAATAGTGGGCAAAAAACCCTGAATAGTATAAGAAATACCATCGATCATGTGATACTCAATCCTCTTGGATGTGTTATCAAATAGCCCACGACGTTCAATATCAATCACACCGATATTGGTAATCAAAAAACAATCGTAATACCACTCAAGATATTTAATAATAAAATGCGTGATCCCGGCCAACACCCAAATCAAAGAAACAATAAAAAACATCGGAAAAAAATAGAAGAGAACAATCGGAGGGATAATCCCAAACCAGGTCGACTTCCACAACTTTATTTTCAATATCAACCAATGCCTATGTGCAACCTCAAATATCTCCTCCCCTTCGTCCAGATGCCTTCGGTATAAAAAATTCCGAATCTTCATACACTAATTATAACGTTTTTTCTTTACTTTTGCAATTTTGGAGCTAATATCCAAAAGATGGAAAAGGAAAAAATCAAAAAAATTGGGCTTTGGATATTAGACTTGGCAATCAATGTTGCAATAGTCTTCGGAATTGTACTACTCGTCGAAAAATTTTTGGTTACACCATTCGATATTTACGGGCCATCGATGTGCGATAACCTAAATTTAATAAGCGGAGAATGCGAGAGAGAATATGGAGAAAAAGTTATAATAAACAAGGCGGGATATTACGTTTCTGATCCTGAAAGAGGAGACATCATCATTTTTAAGCCCAAATTTTCAGATGAAAAATATTTTGTAAAAAGAATCATAGGCCTCCCGGGAGAAACAGTAGAGATATTGGACGGCGAAGTTTATATAACAAACGACGAAAACCCAACAGGTAAAAAATTGGACGAGTCTTATTTGAATATAACAAATAAACATAATACAAGATCCTTCTCTAAAGGCTTTAAAATCTTCCAGGTACCGGAAGGAGAATACTTTGTTCTCGGCGATAACCGAGAAGCAAGCACAGATTCAAGAAGTTGCTTCAAAAATCCATTTTCAGAAGGATGTGACAGCGGAATCGAAGACGCATTCGTTCCAAAAGAAAATATTGCAGGAAAAGCCTCACTTGTATTCTGGCCAATCGGAAGCATGCGGATGATAGAACAGCCGGAATATTAGGATGATCCAGACCATCCTTAAACCTCTTCTCTCGAAGCAAAATAAAACTCCATAAGCACTGTGGCGGTGATAAGCAAACCCCCGGACCACCAGGTCAGAACATCCAACATCAACAGAACCAAGCAACCAATTGCAATCAAACTTAGTAGCACACCCTGTCTCAGCGAGATGTTTATGTGCAAATAAAAAATTTCATTTCTATAAAACCACAATCTGAAAAAATATCCCAATAATGTAAATGTACAGCTTAAAGCGATAAAAAGACTCAAATAGAAAAATGCCAAAGCTACCGAAGTCGATTCGTAAGGATTAAATTTAAAAATCACGGTCACAAATGCCACCCAAGCAAGCAATCCCGCGACAGCCATCAACATTAGATAATTTCTATGAGTCATTTTCTTGTTTTGATTGTGACAATTTTTTTAAAACCAAAGGAATAACTTTAAAATCATTCAACAAAACTTCTCTCTTTCTAGGATCATATAGAGCCACCGCAGGATGATATAGCGGAAGGTAAACCTGCTTTTCCTGCCATATCCCTTTGCAGACCTTAGGTTTTCCATGAACCTCGGAGATCTTCAAATCAGGCAGGAATTTGTACATGGAATGTCTTCCCAAAGTTACGATTAATTCAGGTTTAATCAGCTTAATCTGTCTCACCAAATATGGCCAACAAGCATCAATCTCTTCGGGGAAAGGATCTCTATTATTTGGAGGTCTGCACTTAACCACATTCGTAATAAACACATCCCCTCTCTCAAGCCCTATGCTTTCGATCAATTCGGTCAAGAATTTCCCCGCAGCGCCAACAAAAGGCTTCCCCTGCAAATCCTCATCCCTCCCCGGTCCTTCACCAACAAACAATATTTTAGCCCTCTCATGCCCCACTCCGGGAACAGCGTGAGTACGCCCAGCGCACAACTGACAATTCGCACATCCTTTAACCTCCTCGCCAATCTTTTTCAAATCAGTCATCCGAATGGTGTTTTAAATAAAGACCAACAATATAAATAGAAATGCCTAAAACAAACACAACTCCAGCACATACCAAAGCCCGCGCAGAAATTAACTTAAAGAAGTCCCCGACAAAATACAAAACAGAATCGAACTCCTCAGGACCCAAAGTCCCTTTCATAGTATCCTGATCTATAAATTTCGTTAAAATTTCGGGCAAATGATAAAGACCGATGAAAACCAGAGAAACAGAAATTGCTCCGGATATCAAAGGCTTAGAGATCCATCGCAGCATTCGATTCCAAGGCTTCAAAATAATTAAAGCAATAATCAATAACAACAAAACATTAATAGCCACAGACATCCACCACACCTTCCAAAGAAGATCCTTATTCACGCTCATATCTCCGTAAACTTTCAAGTCCTGCTCATGAAACTCAAAAACAGTAGTTTTAGTAGGAATCGAACTCAAAAATTTGGAATCCAAAACAGACATCATTTGCGCCTCAAAATCCTCTGAAGACACATTCTTTGGAATACATAATTTTTCATTAGTCGGCACCTCATTTTTTTTGCATTCCGGCAAAGTATCAAAAAGTTTCCCGGCCAAATTCTCAACAAAATTTGGAAGCTTCCCCAAAATATTGGACAAATCTAATACGACAGTTGCAGATCCATTCTCATCAAATTTAGGCTCGATAATCTGTCCAACAAAAGGGACAAGAGTGTCCTCAAAATCTTTTTCAGTAACAACCTCTCTTATTGCCTGTTTCAAGTCCCCTTCGGTGAAAACCCACCCCATTTCATCTTTCTGCTTGGATATGACGCTACTCACAACATCAACTGCAGTCTCATAAAGCTTTTCGGAAACCGCTCCTTTATAAAAATTGACATCCAAAACAGTATTCAAAACGACAAAAAGAAGGAACGAGAGTAGAAAGAAAACATTGAAAATAACCGTAAATATACTTGCGAAAAGAGATTTAAGCATAGGAACGATGAGTTAAAAAATCCTCTGCGACAACTGCGACAACCAATTTATCACAAAGAAGTCGGAAATGTAAAACCGGCAGCTTTCGGATGACCACCACCACCATATTTTTTCGCTATCTCCGACAAATCCACGTCATTCCTTCTCGTTCTTAGCGACCCCTTAACAGTACTCCTGTCTTCGTGAAGCAAAAGAGCAAAATTAACACCGGGAACCATATTCAAATAATCTATAGCGCCGGAAATTTGATCACTTTGCCCCGCTTTTTCCGAATCCTTTTCCGTAACGACAGAATATATGTAATTTTCATCAGAAATTTTCGCGTTTTCAAACGCTTTCCCCCACAACTTCAAAGTCGGAATAGTATTGGTACGAAAAAGCGACTTTATCATTTGTGACACTTTGGCCCCGCTTCGCAGCAGCTCCCCAGCCACTTCGTATACCTCCAACGAAGTATTTGAATGCATAAAACTTCCGGTATCATTATAAATCCCGGTAATAAGACAAGTTGCCATATCAGGAGTGATCCGAACATCCAGATACTTAAAAATTCCATAAAGCATCATTGTCGTAGAAGCACTTTTGGGATCAACAATATTGATGTGCCCAAAATCATCGTTAGAAGCGTGGTGATCGATATTCACAATAAAAGGCTTTTTTTGAGGATTATTAAAAGCCAAAATTTCAGGATGAGCATCGTGAAAATTCGTCATGTAATGAGCCCCACAATCAACTATAACAATCAGATCATGCTCGCTCGGATTAATTCTGGTTTCAATTTCACCCACAAAAGGGATGAAAGAATATTTCCTGGTAGGTTTATCG